>Ga0180435_10004326_pt1 | contig 14009 bp, 6 predicted proteins | sample SS_ome_3_FD_132467 | JGI IMG/M metagenome (GOLD analysis project Ga0180435, IMG submission 132467) | Hypersaline lake sediment archaeal communities from the Salton Sea, California, USA - SS_3_S_1 metaG | ecosystem: Environmental > Aquatic > Non-marine Saline and Alkaline > Hypersaline > Sediment... | reverse complement strand
TGCCCTTCCTGGCCTCCCTTCCATGCTCCCCAGAAATGAACATCTTTTATCCAGCCGGTTTCGGTACACATAAAATCATCGGCCAGAATCAGCGGAGCAGTGGCATTCACGGCCCAGCCGGTTTCGTCTGGTAGCTGCGGGTAGTGCATCTTGTGTCCGTCTTCCGGTTGCCAGTCGGCTGTAGCCGAGACAAACAAGAAGGCGGCCAGTACTACCGCTGATGCAGCCCAGAGACTTTTTTGTCTTGTCGCAGACATACGCTTGCATCGCCTCCTAGGTATGAGATAGAAACTCCAACGATTTACCCACATTCGTTCTCCTCCGAGCGGCGGTGGAATCGCCGAAGAAGAAAGTCTGCGCTCGGCTAGAAATAGGCTGAGAATTCGGGGACAAGTCTAGGCAATAAAAATATACCAGTCGGTCCATTTGGTGTCAAGCTATTTTGGACTGTTCGGTCCGCTATAAGACGTTGCTGGAGAACGTGAAAGGATATGAAAGAGAAGCGGTCGCCCCGCGGATGCGAGGCCGTATTTGAGCTTGCAGGCAAAACGGTTCTATGTTATAAGTAAGTATCATCTAGGAATTGCGGGGCAAAGGCATTCTATGACTTGAGAGAAGTTGACCTCTCTCGGGAGTCATGTGAACTTAGTTATTGTTTCTGTCCCTCGAATGAGAAGTGAGTCTCGATGTGAATCAGGCGAGTCGTGTACCAAAGGGATACACATATCACGTCTTCATCAGCTTCTGCCGGCACAACCTTTGGCCACGATGGGTGGAGAACACCTTTATGCCGCTCCTACAGCACTACCTTTCCGACAAGTTTGCACAGGACGCTGAGTTGGGAGTCTACTTCAAGCGCGAGGACAAGAACGTCCGCTGGCCGCGCGATCTAGCATCCAAAATGGCCAAATCTGCCGTACTCCTGCCTATGTTCTCGGAGAGGTACTTCTCGAGCCAATGGTGCGACGCAGAGCTCCGATACATGCTCTCCAGAGAGAAGAGTTGTGGACTGCTCGAGCGAGGCGAGTCTTCGACACTCATCGTGCCCGTGATCGTTGACGACGTGGAGGCTCTCCCACGACAGATCAGTGACTTGGACCCTCGAGAGATCACTCCCTTTGTAAGCATGACGATGACCGACGGATCGCCCAAGGCGGAAGGCCTGGAGGAAGAAGTTAGGATCATTGCCAAGCGCATCAAGAGTGCGTTCGATATCGCGAAAGAATATAGACCGGAGTGGCTGAATCTGGCTATTGATGCCGTAGACGAGACCTTCGATATGACCGAGCCTAAGCAAACCGAGAAGATTAGGATGTAATTATGGGCTCCATTGTTACATTCTACTCCTTCAAAGGCGGCGTGGGTCGCACCATGGCGCTGGCCAATATAGCAGCGTTGCTTTGCAAGCGTGGACTGAGAGTCCTAGCCGTGGATTGGGATATGGAAGCCCCGGGTCTCGACAAGTATTTCCGTGACTATCGCCTTCGGGATTCGAATGCCGGTGGACTTCTCGAGATGCTCGTAGCCGCGAACGCCAAGTCGCCTAAACCAGACTGGCGCGACTACGTGACAACCCTTGACCTAAACGGTGACCACCTGCTCAATCTGATTCTCTCTCGCCCAGGAGCCGAGGGCTACTCTCGACAGCTTTCCGACTTCAGTTGGGATGAATTCTTTGAGGAGAACGAGGGGGGAGATTTCATTGAATCCTTGCGGCAGGACTGGTACAAAGACTACGATGTCACCCTGATTGACAGCCGCACAGGGCTTACCGATTCAGGAGGCGTTTGTACGATTCAGCTGCCTGATGTTCTGGTCGCGGTCTTCACGGCCAACCACCAAAGCTTCTACGGGGTGAAGGACGTTATCGAGCGTGCCAAGGCGGGTAGGCGTCGGATCGCCTACGGTCGGATGCCGCTCACCGTTCTTCCGATACTCTCGAGATGGGACGGAAACGTCGAGTTTGAGGAATCACAGCGGTGGTTAGACCTGATCGCCGAGGAATTGATAGACTGCTATGCTGACTGGCTTCCCACCAGCGAAAATCGAGATAAGGGTGTGAGGCGCGTCGACGAGGTTCGACGAACGCTTGAATGGACCAAGATACCGCACATCGCCTACTTCAGTTTTGGGGAAAAACTCCCGGCGATCACTCACGGGACAAGTGATCCCGAGGGGATGGGGTTTGTCTACAACATCTTGGCGGACATCATTCGAAGCGACTTCAAGAAGCTTGGACCTATGTTGGAAACTTCCGATGAGGCAACTACGGCACCGACCGAACGCGAGGGATTCGTCTGGGATGTGTTCGTAAGCTACTCCAAGGCAGATGAGGATGTCGCGATAGACTTGGCCGAGCGGTTGAGATCTGATGGTCTCAAGGTATGGTTTGACAACTGGAACATCAAGCCGGGGCAAAGCCTGACTCGAGCGATCGAAGACGGTCTGAAGAAGTCCCGGAAGCTTGTTCTTATGATGTCGGAAGCACAGTCAGAGTCTGCGTGGGTCAGAGCGGAAACGGAGGCGGTAGAGTTCAGGGATCCGTCCAATAAAGCACAGTCTCTGCTTCCAGTATTGATTGACGACACAGAGATCCCGTTGCCGTTGCGCGTGTATAGCTACATAGATTGGCGAACCCGGGACGAAGACGAGTATCGCCGCTTGCTCGCAGCTATCAAGTTGTCGGAAGTGGAGGATACCGGGAAAGACACCAAGTCTAGAGCCGTCCACAACCTGCCCTTCCGCCGAAATCCGCATTTCACCGGACGAATGGAACTACTGGAACAGCTAGAGACCTCGCTAATGAGCTTTGGCTCCTCGGATCTGGCTCATCCCGTTGTGATTTCCGGGTTGGGAGGAATTGGAAAGACGCAGGTCGCAATTGAGTACGCCCATCGTCACATAGAAGACTATACTGCCATCTTCTGGATCAACGCTGAGTCCGAGTCATCGATTACCGCCAGTTACACTGAGATCGCGAGACTACTCAGCCTCCCGGAGGCAGATGCCCAGGAGACGAGCGTAGTCACAACAGCGGTAATCAGGTGGCTGACCAACTACTCTGATTGGTTGGCGATTTACGACAATGCCGAAGATCCCAATCTTGTATCTGAGTACCTTCCCAAGACCTACAGCGGACATATCGTACTTACATCGCGCTCGCCCTCATTCGGCAAGATCGCTGACACAATGAACCTCAGCGCCCTGGAGCATGATCAGGCTACTGCACTCCTGTTATCCCGAGCCGGAATCGACTCTCCCGACGAACGGCAACTCGAAACTGTGGCTGATATCTGCAACATACTGGGCTATCTTCCTCTAGCAATCGATCAGGCGGGAGCATTCCTCGAGCAAACCGGAGCAAGTTTGTCAGAGTACAAACTGATCCTCGACACGAAGGGTATTGTACTCCTCGAAAACGCTCGTTACTCGTCCGGCACATACGACCAAACCGTGGCCACCACCTGGCTGGCATCCATGGAGCATGTGCGTGAAGCTAATCCTGGCGCCGAGGACATCCTTAAGTTAGCATCGTATCTTGCGCCCGATGACATACCGATCGACTTGATTAGATCCGGCGAAGAGTTTTTCACGGGTGTGCTAGCCAAAACCGTGGGCGATGAACTCGACTTGATGAACGCAATCGCTGCACTCCAGGACTACTCGCTCATCGACAGGCCACGTGGTGGCGACGGGTTCAGCGTCAACAGATTGCTGATGGCTGTGGTCAGAAACTGGCTAGACGATGAAGAGAAGGTCAAGTGGACGAACCTCGGTATTGGCTGCTGCAACGCTATGTTCCCGGATCCGAGTGACTTCGGCAACTGGCCTCTGTGCCAACGGCTGTATCCTCACTTGCTCCAATGCGTATCACACGCAAGAGAACTCAACATGTCGAGCGAATCGTTCGTCATACTGCTCTATAACGCAGCCTCCTACTCAAAGGCGCGAGCCGATTTCGATGCCTCGGAGAGGCTGTTCATCAGCCTTCTGGATATTCACGAACAGGCGATCGACTCGGATCCACGCATATCCGGTTCAGTGTACAACAATCTCGCGGACATGTATCGAGAACAGGGTCGATTCCAAGAATCGGAGTCACTGGTCGGGAGAACCCTCGAGATATACGAGAGTTCGTTTGGCCGGAACCATCCGCTAGTGGCATCAGCATTGACTAACCAGGCGCTGACGTATATGGAGACCCAACGGCTACAAGAGGCGGAGCCCTTGCTCACGCAAGCCCTCGAGATTCTGGAGATTACTTATGGTCCTGATCATCCGAACGTAGGTACGGCTTTGAACAACTTGGCCACCCTGTTTCGATTGCAGGATCGAGTCTATGAGGCCAAGCAGTCAGCTGAGAGATCTCTCAATATCAGCGAGAAAGCCTATGGAGCAGACCATCCTAGTGTAGCCTCTAGTCTGAACAACCTCGCATCACTCAACTCTCAGATCGGCCATTTCGATCTTGCGATGTCCCTCTACGGTCGTTCCCTAAGAATCACGGAGTCAAAGTTCGGATCTGAGCATCCCGAGACCGCTAAGGTCCTCTACGATTACGGCGTCGTGTTGTACGTGACTGGAAGCCACTCCGAGGCCGCTGAGATGATGAAACGTAGCTACTCGATCTTCTTCAATGTTCTAGGAGCAGACCATTCTCGCACCAGTGCTGCCCGAGAGCAACTCCTAGAATGGGGTGAGTCATCGGTCGACGTTTAATGTCCTGATTAGTGTGACATCAGATCTGAGAAGAGCGGTCGCCCCGCGGATGCGAGGCGACCTGTAGAAAGATCAATCTTCGCCCGGACAAACCGGCGGTACCCCACTCTGGTTGAACATCCAGTCAACCAGGTGAACCAGGTCCTTGATATCCGGATAGATCTTGTCGTCGCTACCGTCGATATCGGCCTCGGCGAAGCAGATCGGCTCCGGGCCTTGCTGGAACATGTAGTCGGTCAAATAGACCAGGTCGGCAATGTCCGGTATGGGATCGTCGCTGTAGTCGACATTTCCCCCGACCCGACAGCAGTTGGTGACTTCCCAACAGTATGGGCCGCCCCAGGCGGGACGATCCGGCTCATCCGGCCAGTAGTCGTAACTCCAGATCCACTCCCCTGCCGGCGGATACCAGGAGGAATCGATACAGATCGTTCCATCGTGGAAATCGCGAGAAATGGGACCAATCGTGATCTCGTGGGTGACCTCGTCAAATCCGGCTGGGAACCCGGTCTGGAACAAACCATAGGTAGAAATCGCAACCGTGTCGGCTCCCATTCCGTCGTTGCTGAACACCTGGTTCGCGGCAACCATGTCGAAGTAGCTGGGGAGACCTATATTGGCGGTGTCGACGGTCGTTTCACCCCACTCGGTACCGGACAAGGAGTACACTCTCAGCCCGATAGTCATTGCACCCAGGTAGTCGCGCGGGTTGGTCATCCTGACACCGAACTTGACATACTGTCCCGTGGTGATTTCACCGCCCGGTAAGAATCCCGTAATCTCGGTTAGACTGACCTCACCAATCTCCTCGCCCGGGCAGACGCTGTTGTCATCACACTCGTAGGGGAACGGTGCTTTCCCCTCAAAGGTTGGACGCATGCGGGCCAAATCGTGCATGTTTACTCCCTCGCAACCTCCTACATTGGCGGCCATCATGTCGGGAGGTGCCGGTCCACCAGAAAACATCCAGCTGATGAAGTACACGAGGTCGGCGATATCCGGATTGGGTGAGCCATCACCGTTTATATCCCCGCAGATGGGATCGGGATCTCCGTTGACGACGAAGGCCAGATCGAGATTGGGAGCTTCCGATGTCGGAGGATAGTCCGGACAGTAGTCCATAGGCGTGCCCTGGAATAAGAACAACTCAATCTGCGAGGCATCACTTAAATCGTTGTCGCAGTCGCCATCGGTATCGGCACAAAGATAGAGCGGGTTGGTTATTCCCGGCACGGTATCGCACTGAGGTGCCGCGCCGCCAGACTGCAGGAAGTTGATCAAGTAGATCACATCATCGATATTGACGCCCAGATCGCCGTTGACATCGCCCAGAATATAGTCATAGTGGGGAGCCTGTAGCGCCGACAAATAGGGGAAACTTCCAAAGACCGACCAAGCCCCGGCTTCGCCAAAATGATCGGCGCTGGAGCGCCAGCCCCAGGAAGTGTTGACCGAATCGGCAACGAAGGCGGAGATACTCAACCAGTACACCGTGCCACTGTCCTGGAGAAACCAGTCCGGTTCGTCCAGAAAGACGTTGTACTGGAACATCTGACCGCCGTTGTCCAGGGTCCACGACGGTGCCGAGGGCTGGTACCAACCTAAACCGGACACATTCCAGTAGGGGAAGGCGGTGAAACTGGTCACATACTTTTCCCAGAGAACGAGATCGGGCACTCCCAGACCGTTGTCGCTGTGAATGCGAATCAGGAAGGAATCCAAAATCCCCTGGGCATTGGCCTCCCAACCGCCCCAGAAGTGAACCGACTTGATCGGACCGGTTTCGCTACATACCCAGTCGTCGGCCAGCTCCCACTGGAAGGTCGCCTGGACAAACATGCCGTTGTCGGCCGGCATTTGTGGAAAGTGCATCTTGTGTCCGTCGGATGGTTCCCAGTCGGCCGCAATCGTCCCTGCGAAGACGAGTATCAAGGCTGTTGAAATCGCGAGAATTCTTTGCATCAGCTTGTCCTCCTCATCATTCCTTTGCTTTGAGAGAGCGCTGAGTTCTCCTCTCGGTTCGTTGCTTTCTTTGTCCGTTGCTCCGACTTCACGGAGCGCGTGATGAAGTTAGTCACTCCGGACCAAGTCAACTTATTCAGGACACGGTATGGGCGGTCCTCCCCCAGCGAACATGTAGTTCACCAGGTACACCAGATCGGCAATGTCGGGGATCCCACCGCTGCCGTCGATATCGGCCTCGACCATGCAGGGCGGTTCCGGTCCGCCGTTGAACATGTATTCCACGAGATAGACCAGATCGGCCACATCAGGCCCGCTGCCATTGTGGTCGATATCACCGACGATGACACAGCAGCTGCTGTTGTCAACAATGTCGTAGCAATATGGTCCGCCCCAGGTCGGCTTGGTCTGAGTGGCACCCCATCCGAGATCCCAGACCCATTCGCCGGCATTTGGGAACCAGCAGGAATCGATACAGATGATGCCACCGTCGAACTCCTCAGGTATCGGACCTACTGCTATGGTGTGAGTGATTCCGCTAAAGGGCGGCACTGTAGGGCTTGCGAGGAACATCTGGGCGTAGGCAAAACCTACGGTATCAGCTCCAGCCCCGTCGGTACCAAAGTACTGGATTTCTCTTATCAGATCAAAAGCTCCGCCAAGAGCTCCGGAGGAGTCACCGATAGCATTAGTCCACGTAGCCCCGGTGGGAGAATAGACCCTGAAGCCCATCGTGAAGGCCGATATCTCGTGGTCATACGGATTGTTGTTGGTCATCTGGATGTTGAAAGTCACAACCTCGCCTACGGGAATCTCACCCGGGATCAATTGTCCGTCTACTCCGGCAATTTCTACCGAGGTTCCCTCGGGGTCATCGCAGGGCTCCTGATGCTCACAGTAAGGCCAGCCCTCACTGAACAGGTAGTGGATGAGGGCTTCGAGATCATGAACGTTGACTCCCTGACATCCGCCCCAGTTAGCGGCGAGGAGAACCGGTGGTTCGGGGCCGCCGTGGAACATCCAGTCCATTAGGTAAGTGAGATCGGTGACGTCCGGTGTCGGAGATCCGTCGGCATTGATATCGCCGCACTGGATGTCGCAGGCGTCGCCGATTCCGTTGTGGTCGAAGTCGCCCTGTCCGGGATTGTAGTCTTCGGGGCAGTTGTCGCACACGTCCCCGACACTGTCGTTGTCGAGGTCGGCCTGGTCGATGTTGGCTATCTCGGGGCAATTATCACAGGAGTCGCCGATTGAATCGGAGTCGGTATCCTCCTGCAAGGGATTGGCGAGGGTTAGACAATTGTCACAGGCATCGCCGGCATCGTCACCATCGGAGTCGGTCTGATCAACATTGGGAATGCCATCGCAGTTGTCACAGTCGTTGCCAATGCCGTCGTCATCATCGTCCAGTTGCCAGGCGTTTGCTACGGCCGGACAGTTGTCGCAAGAGTCTGGGAAGCCATCGTTGTCGGTGTCCTCTTGGGATGGATTGTAAGCGAGCGGGCAGTTGTCGCACGAATCACCCAAGCCGTCGGTATCGGTGTCCTCCTGAAGGGGATTGAGAGACGTGACACAGTTGTCGCACACATCACCTATGCCGTCGTCATCAATGTCTTCCTGATAGGGATTGGCAATGTCAGGACACTTGTCGCAGGGATCGCCTACTCCGTCGTCGTCGCTATCGGTCTGATCGACGTTAGCAATCTGAGGGCAGTTGTCGCAGGCATCGCCCAATCCATCACCATCTGAATCTGTCTGATTATAGTTTAGATGATCCGGGCAGTTGTCGCAACTGTCTCCAATGCCGTCACCATCGGTGTCGATCTGGCCGGGATCAGGAGTGTCCGGGCAAACATCGCAGGCGTCGCCGTGGCCGTCGCCATCGGTATCTTCCTGGTAGTAGTTGCTCACGGTAGGACAGTTGTCACAGACATCGCCGATGAAATCGAAGTCAACATCTGATTGGTCAGGGTTGTCGATTGTAACGCAGTTGTCGCACAGATCGCTGACGCCGTCGCCGTCGGAGTGGAGCAATGCGTCGCACTCTACACCGGGACGCGACCATTCGCCCAACATCAGGGCGCAATCCAATCGACCGAGTACAACGCACGAGTCGAGGAGCGGTAAGCAGCAGGCGCCCAGAGCCGGCGAACCCGATACCACAAAAGACAGGTCGATGTTGGGGCCGGGTTGACCGGGAGGATACAAAGGACAATATCCCATTCCCCAACCTTGTTGAATAGCCCAGATGATGGCATAGAGGTCGTCCACATCGTTGACACAGTCGCCGTTGATGTCGGCACAGAGGTAGAGCGGCGGATCGGTTCCTGTCGCCACCGGGCATGCCGGTGGCGGTCCGCCACTTACGAGCCAGTTCGAAAGATAGACCAGGTCGCCAATGTCAGGGTCACCTCCCGAGCCATCAATATCGCCTGGAGTATAGTTGTAGCCGGGTTCGCGGATTCTCCCCCAGTTGCCGCCATCATAAGAGTAGGTCGAGGCGCCTATGAACTTGTCTTCCGTCGAGACCCAGCGCAGTTTGGTGTTGTCCGGGTCGGCGACTGTCGCCGAGACTCCGAACCAGTAAATCGTTCCGCTGTCGACCTCAAACCAGTCGAGCGGTTCCAGATAGAAACTGTATTGATCGATCAGGTCGTAGCGTGATTTGGAGGCGGTAGCTGTCTCAGGATCGAGGCTCGTCAACAGGGCGCCGCTCTTGTCGGGTGCGACACCGCTAACCTCGAAGTTGGTTAGCGTCTTCTCCCAGAGCATGGTGCCCGGCTTGGGGTAGCCATCGGGATTCTGAGCCGCCGTGATGTTGGCATACAGTCTTAGTCTAAAAGAGGTCACCTGGCCGATTATCCCGTCGTCCCAGGTCCCCCAGAAATGCAGTGACTTTACTGCGCCGTCTTCGGTGCACTCCCACTCGTCGGCAAGTTCCCAAACTCCGGTGTTATTGACCGCCCAGCCTATACTGTCTGGTGCCTGCGGATAGTGCATTATGTGGCCGTCGCCGGGTACCCAGCCGGCAAAGGTGCTCGGTAATCCTCCTATGAGGATCACGAACATAGCTATCCATAGCGTTCTATGTGCTTTCATGTTGCCTCCCAAAAAGCGCATCCAGTTGTTGTCCTATTTCTCTCGTGATCGTGATCGATCGACCCTGCTACCCTGCGCTCACCAAAGGAGATAGACGGCTCCATCAATCTTGCGAACACGCACCTGATTACTCCTGGCATTGTTCGGAACTCTCACTGGGCTGTTAGGACAAATGACGTGGGGTTAGTCTCTCGGTACCATGATAACCAAGGAGGGCGGCACTGTCAACGATTTTGTGTCGCAAATGACTGTTTTTCAACAGATTACGCAGATCTTGCGACGACTACAGCGACGCCCGTCGGGGTACCAGGTTAGAACTGCTTATTTGTCTTGACATGGTGAATAATTCGTCGATCTTGGAGTATGCATACTAACCTAACATTGCAGGCCAATGCTAGGATGTATCCTTGCCCGTCTTTGCAGGCAACGGCGGGCGGTTAAATCTAGAGCGGGATCGGTCTTTATGAACCGATCCCGCTTTCTCATGGAGGTGTCCTTTTGGAGAGGGTGACCGTGTTCGTAGATGGGGCTGGGGTCTATAGCGCGTTGAAAAGAAAGCAACCCGAGGTGTTTGACTGCGGAGATGGCTCTAAACGCGTGCAATACCATGACCTTTCGATGAAGCTGGTGGGACCAACGAGAGAACTTGTTCGCACTTACTATTACGACGCCAGACTCAAACAGCAGCATAGCAAGGAGGCCTACCAGGCGCAGCAGAGGTTCCTGAGAGCGATTCAGTTCATCCCGTACCTGGATGTCAAACTGGGTAGGATCGTAAAGGCTAACGATGGTCGCTACAAGCAGAAAGGTGTCGATGTCATGCTTGCCGTCGACATGCTGACCTACGCTATTCGCAATGCCTATGACACGGCGATTTTGATCGCCGCCGATGAAGACTTCGTGCCAGCAGTTGAACGCGTGAAGACCCTCGGAAAACATGTCGAACTGGCTTTCCCGAACCGCAAATGCATACAACTACACGACGCCGCCGACAGCTTCCGCGAGCTCACACCGGAGTACCTGAGTGACTGCCTGCTCACGCCCCATAGACGGGGAGCAGCCGGCTAGCTATAGAGTAATACCTCCGTAGACGATATCGAGAAGTTGATTGGGGAGCGGGTTGGGTTGGCCTCCCACCATCACTGGCGGGCACAAAAAAGAGGCGGCTTCCGGATTCGAACCGGAGAATGGAGGTTTTGCAGACCTCTGCCTTACCACTTGGCTAAGCCGCCCGAAATAACAAAAAGCGGGAAACGAGACTCGAACTCGCGACAGCCACCTTGGCAAGGTGGTGCTCTACCAACTGAGCTATTCCCGCTTTCTCAAATGCAAAGCGAAGTCAATAATATAACCCGTTCGCGAGTTTGTCAACCGGATAATTGCTTTCTTCCGGGGTAGTTCTATTCTCGGCAGGATTCGGCGAATTCTTTATCGGCCATCAGCCTACGGCGACTGCTGCTGGCGCCGAAGGGCAGCTTTGAAGCGGGCCAGATTGGCTTCAGAGTCAGCCTTGATCTTGGGGAAATACCACGGTACCAGCTTCACCAACCAGCGCTCGTGAAGCGCCCGAGCCTCGGGATCTTCCGACAAAGTGGCTATCATGTACAGATCCTTATGCGCCTCGAAAACCATCGAGTCACGGGCCAGAACGCCGCTGCAGAGGTGTTGGGCCCACTCATACTCTCCCAACAGGAGATGGCTGAAAGCGGTCTGATACATCAGATAGACATACGGCGTGTCCAGAGAGGCCTGCATGGACTCCTGGTACTCTTTGAGCGCCCCCCGCTGATCTCCGGAGACATAACGGTCGAGGGCGTTCTTGTAGTGCTGGATAAACTCAACCGAATGCACCGGCTTGTATGGTCCCTGATGGTCGCGTACTCGCTTGAAAACCGAAGACAAGGAGCCCTGCGCCCGGCTGGCGCCGGGGGCAACATAGAACCAGCTGACCGTCCTGTAGCTGTCGGTGAACTGCGGGTAGAGACACAGAGCCCGCTCGGCCGGCGCTGAAGGTTTTATACCTGTCGAAAACATGATATAGTCCGGATCTCGCTCCAGAAGATAGGCCGAGTTGTGTTTGCGCTCTTTCCAGGTGGTCGACATCCCCTCAATCGGTTCCTCCGAATGACGGGCGATGGTCGAGTCCGTAAGCCCTACCATATCGATTACATCGTGACCTAAGAGTCGGTAGCCGAAGATGCCGATGGTGGGAATGGCGACCGAGAAATCGGAGTCGTCAGCCGACTTGATACTGCTGGCCATGAACTCCATTCGGTAGAGGAACATCTTCTCGTTTCGGTTGTAAGTCGAGACGAAGTCGCCGGGTAACCAGATGGTGAGAGCAATCAGCGGTACCGCCAGGACAGCAAAGATCAAGGCGCGAGTCTTGCGGTCTATAGATGAAACCAGGGCCGCAATTCCTCCGACGAGGATCAATGCGTAGGGACCCATCAAGGGCAGAAAGAAACGGTGTACTTTCAGCACATCGCCGCCCACGAGAATGATATACACGGTGTAGACTGCAGCAAACAGCCAGGCCACCTTCACTCCCCTGCCGATCTTCTTCCAAACGACCAGCGGAAGCGCCAGACCGAGTCCAAAGAAGCCGTAGTGCTTCAGAAAGCGGCCGGCATATTCCAGACCCGATGTCAGGTTCTCCAGGCGAATACCGGTCTTGGCATAAAACGGATTGGGAAGAATCGAGCCATAGTAGGTTAGCTTGAAAACGACCATAGGCAGCATGAGGATAAATGCAATGGCCGCACATTTGAGGGCGAATCGCGGCAGGGACTTCTTTTCGAACAGTTCCAGCAGTATGATCAGTCCGGTAACGAGAGCGCCTTCCGGCCGCAACCATACGGCCATAGCCATTGACCAGATGAGCAGGTAGCTACGCTTCACATAGAGAAGCAGCGAAAGCAGGGCGAAGAATGCGAAGGCTGCTGTCTCCAGACCGGCCGGTGACCAGTAAGCCAATGACATGTTTGAGCCCACAAGCAGGGCGACCAAACCTGCCAACAGACGGCGCTGTTCTTTAAGGGCCACGAGAGCCAGGCGATACGAAAGAACCACAATCCCCAGTCCACACAGGAAGCCGGTCACCCGGGAGGCAAGAATGAAGCCCTCCCTCGCGAATCCCCAGAGAGCCATGTAGATAACCCAACCGAAGTTGGTGAATCCCTCGACCCTCTCCCCTATGTTGAAAACGAGACCGTCACCGTTGAGATAATTGGCGACGTATCGATAGGAGATGTAGGCGTCGTCTTGAATGAAGTCGAGTTGATGCGCAAAATAGGCGTAGACCGCCACGGCCGGCAGCACCGGCCAGTATTGATCTACTATCTGGCGCAGTCTTATCAACGAGATAAAGTCCGGTCAAACAACTCGACGTATCGATCCACGGCGCGATCCCAGGAGAAGTCCTGGCGCATGCCGTTCTTCATCAGCTTTGTCCATACCCGCTTGCGAGCAAAGACCCGGATGGCATCATCGAGGGCCTCCAACATCGCTTCGGGAGTCTCATCCTCGAAAACGAAGCCGGTTCCTTCACCATTCTGAGCGTCGAAAGGAATCACGGTGTCGGCAAGTCCGCCCACCTTGTGGACCAGAGGTATGGTACCGTACTTCAGGGAATACATCTGATTCAGGCCACACGGTTCGAACAGTGAGGGCATCAGGAAGATATCCGCACCGGCCTCGATCTGGTGTGCGAGCGCTTCATCGTGACGGAGGAAGGCGCGCATCCGATCGGGGTGTTTTTCTTGTAAGGACTCGAACATCTCGTGGTATACAGGATCACCGGTGCCCAGCACGATCATCTGGACATCCCTGGCCAGAATGCGATCAGCGGCCTCGGCTATCAAATCCAACCCCTTCTGGTGGGCCAGTCTGGCGATCATACCAATAAGGGGAGTCTTTTCCCTGACCGGGAGGCCGGCCGCGTTGACTAGTTCCACCCGGGTCATACGTTTGCCGCCGAGGTTATTGATATGGTAGCGGTAAGGTATAAACTTGTCGCGAGAGGGCGACCATACCGTGTAGTCAACTCCGTTCAGGATTCCGGTGATCGCTTCCTTGCGATTCGAGAGAACTCCGTCCAAGCCGCATCCAAACTTTTCGGTCTGGATCTCCTCGGCGTACTTCTCGGAAACCGTGGTGATGTGATCGGCGAAACAGATTCCGGCTTTCAGGAAGTTCACCTTGCCCCAGAATTCGAACGGTTGCTCGGC
>Ga0180435_10004323_pt1 | contig 14012 bp, 10 predicted proteins | sample SS_ome_3_FD_132467 | JGI IMG/M metagenome (GOLD analysis project Ga0180435, IMG submission 132467) | Hypersaline lake sediment archaeal communities from the Salton Sea, California, USA - SS_3_S_1 metaG | ecosystem: Environmental > Aquatic > Non-marine Saline and Alkaline > Hypersaline >... | reverse complement strand
TCCGTTATAGTTGGCTTCGGGCGTATAGGTAAAGGTGCCGTCTCCGTTATCCACCACCGTACCATGGGCAGGCTGAGTAAAACTTTCGATACTTAACGCGTCCCCATCCGGGTCACTGTCGTTGGTTAATACATTGCCCGTGGTTACCGGCGTATCTTCACCGGTTATCACAGCGTCATCCACCCCTACCGGAGCGTCGTTGGCAACGTTGACAGTAACATTAACCGTGGCCGTATCGGTTTCGCCGTTGCCGTCGGTTATGGTATAGGTAAAGCTGTCGGGTCCGTTATAGTTGGCTTCGGGTGTATAGGTAAAAGTACCGTCTCCGTTATCCACCACCGTACCATGGGCAGGCTGGGTGAAACTGTCGATGCTTACAGCATCGCCATCCAGGTCTGTATCATTCGTCAATACATTGCCGGTGGTAACAGGGTTATCTTCGTCGGTGGTTACGGTATCATTGTTGGCTTCAGGAGCGTCGTTGGCAGCGTTGACGGTAACATTAACCGTAGCCGTATCGGTTTCGCCGTTGCCGTCGGTTATGGTATAGGTAAAGCTGTCAGCTCCGTTATAGTTGGCTTCGGGCGTATAGGTAAAGGTGCCATCCCCGTTATCCACCACCGTACCATGGGCAGGCTGGGTGAAACTGTCGATAGTTAACGGATCCCCGTCCGGATCACTGTCGTTGGTCAATACATTGCCCGTGGTAATTTCCGTATCTTCCGAGGTTGCGATAGCATCATCATTCGCGGTCGGTGCATCATTTTCATTATATAATACATTTTCAATATCGGTGTAGTTGATAGTAAAGGATTGCCCACTCCCCATATCAACATTAATGGTACTGCCATTGTCATCAATTTGACCGGCATTGTATTCAGAAAGGTCTATCGTATCCGTACCATTGCCCCCCGCCACGGTAATCACATCACCATCCTGTGCTCCGGTAAATTGGAACGTATCGTCATGTTTACCCCCCTCCATAACATCATTTCCCCCACCACTGATTAAAATATCGTTATCATTACCACCGAACAGCTGATCATCTCCGGCTCCTCCAGTTAAAATATCTGAACCATTTTCGCCAAATAATTGATCATCGCCCCCCAGACCATCGACGACATCATCTGCATTCTCCCCATTGAAGATATCGTCGCCTTCCGTAGCGCCGGCGATAGGATCACCCGTATCGGCATCCACCCAGCTTGCCGAGAGCATGATCCGTGGTTCCAGTGGTTCCACGTTCATGATAGTTTCTTCACTGCTATGAAATGAGGTCGATTTATTCTCTTTTTCTTGTTTACCTGCTTTCCGTTTTTTTCTTAATAGTTTTCTCATAATAAATTCTCTTGTTTTCTTAGGGATTTTGCCCTACGTTACAAAATATTTAAAATATAAATTTAGGAAAATCCACATCGTTACCTTTTATTTTATTTTTTAGATAACTGTATCAATAGTGATATATTTCTTAATATCGGACAACCCAACCGGGACTTTGCGGATAATAAACCCATTGATATAATATTTTTACAATTCCTTTCCCCATAATCGGTGCAAATCCTGCAATCCTCAAATCATTCCCGAGTAAACAGGAATACTTTCCTGACCGGAAAAAACGCGATATCAATAAATATCAATATTTCTTGCCAAACGATAGTACCGTTTAACAATAGATTTCGATTATTGATTATACCCCATGGGTATGATAATTCCTGGCAGGACCGGATGTAATTATTTTGGTGATAAGTAAATACATGATATGACAACAAAAACACTCAATTGGGATGAATATAGAAGTTGACAAATCCCGTCAACTCTTTAGAATCTCTTTAGTTTTGTGGCTGTCAAATACACTCAACGCAATTGAGTTTTCCCGTTTTGGTATTTTGTATTTACGGACCCAATAAACATAAACAATTGAGCTCTGCCGGAAATCTCATACCCATGTAGTATACGCCCGAATTACCGCGGCGGCCCTTTATGACTCAGATAATTTTATTGATTTCTCATCGTTTATGCCCGTTAATTGAAAGGTTGATAATAATATGGCGATTAAAGTTGCATTCATCGGGGCCGGCAGTGTGGGCTTAACCCGCAGGTTGTTCAGGGATATCATGTCCGTACCCGAATTGCGGGACACCCGGTTTTCTTTCACCGATATCAACAAACGCAATTTGGAAATGGTGGTGAAATTATGCCAAAAGGATATCCGTAACAATCACCTTCCCGCCGGTTTATCCGCCACTCTGGATCGGCGGCGTGCCGTGGCGGACGCTGATTATGTCATCAATTGTACCCGCATCGGCGGTTTGGAGGCTTACGGTCTGGATATTGAAATTCCTTTGAAATACGGGATCGACCAATGCGTAGGCGACACCCTTTGTCCCGGTGGTATCATGTACGGCCAACGGAATGTCCCCTGTATCCTTGATTTTTGTAAGGATATCCGCCAGGTCGCCAAAGACAATGTCTTATTTCTCAACTATGCCAACCCCAATGCCATGAACACCTGGGCGGCCATTGAATACGGCCGAGTGAATACCCTTGGGCTCTGTCACGGTGTTATCCACGGCCACGAGCAGATCGCCGAGGTGCTCGGCGCCAAAAATACACAGGAGGTGGATATTATCTGTGCCGGCATCAACCACCAGACCTGGTATGTGCAAATCATCTACAAAGGCAAAAAAATTACCGCCCAGCAACTGCTTCGGGCGTTCGAAAAGCATCCCGTCTATAGCAAAACCGAGAAAGTACGTATCGACGTTCTCCGTCGTTTCGGGTATTACAGCACCGAATCGAACGGGCATCTCTCGGAATACCTGCCCTGGTACCGTAAACGCCCCCGTGAAATCCGTAAATGGATTGACCTGTCTTCCTGGATTCATGGCGAAACGGGAGGTTATCTCCGCATTTGCACCGAGGGAAGAAACTGGTTCAAATCCGATTATCCCAACTGGCTCAAGGCCCAGGACAAACCCATCGACGCCGAGGACCGCAGTTGCGAACATGGCAGCTATATTATCGAGGCTCATCAAACCGGACGGCCTTACCGGGGGCATTTTAATGTCCGCAACCAGGGCTGCATTTCCAATCTGCCCGATGATTGCATCGTAGAAGTACCCGGCTATGTGGATAAAAACGGTATCAGTATTCCCAAAATCGGCGAACTGTCACTTGCTTGTGCGGCCACTCTCTCTGCCAGTGTTCACGTTCAGCGGATGGCGGTCAAAGCCGCGGTGGAAGGCGACGATAACCTGCTCAAACAAGCCATGTTGCACGACCCCCTAACGGCGGCAGTGTGCGATCCGGAAGAAATATGGCAGATGACCGATGAAATGCTCGTCGCTCAGGCTAAATGGCTTCCCCAATACCGTTCCGCTGCCCGGGCGGCGCGGAAACGTTTGGCCGACGCTCAACCGCTCGGCACTAAAAAGTGGAAAGGTGCGGCCCGGGTCCGGACCAAAACTACGGCGCAAATGAAGAAAAATGCCGATCATTTCCGCAATATTGCCGCGGCTGCCGACAAAAGCGGACTTCGGCAATAACATTTTCGCTGACAACAGACTCTAAAGGAAATGACGATCATGAATTCACAAGAAAGAGTCTTAACGGCTTTCGCCCATGAACCTCCCGACCGGGTGCCCGTCTGGTGCGGAGCGTCAACTGAATTCTGGCTCAAAGCCAAAGATCAATTATCCCTTGACGACGAAGGTTTGCGCAATCGTTTCGGTGATGATTTTCGCCGCGTTTTCGCGGGGTTCACCGGACCGACACATACCCTGGAAAATGGTACTGTCTGTCCGGATTGCTTCGGTGTTCAACGTAGTGGGCTGGGGTATGGTCAACCCACCTCTCATCCTCTTGCCCAAGCCACTCTTAATGAGGTCCATGATTACCCCTGGCCCGATCCCAATTGGTGCGACCCTACTCCGGTGAAAACCGAGGCCCGAAAATACAACCGACAATTTGCCATTCTGGGCGGCGACTGGGCACCGTTCTGGCACGATTTGATCGACTTGCTGGGCATGGAAAATCTTTATCTGAAAATGTACGACCAGCCGGAACTGGTCGATGCCGTCCTTGAACACATCGTCGATTATTATTTTGCTGTCAATCAACGCATTTTCGATGCCGCCGCCGACGAGATTGATATATTCTTTTTCGGCAATGATCTTGGCAGTCAGACGGGCCCTTTGCTGGGGGTAGATTTATTTCGACGCTTTATACTCCCCCACCTGGTACGATTAATCGATCTCGGCCATGCCTATCATCTCAAAGTCATGCTCCATTGCTGCGGCGGTTTCGCTCCGCTGATTCCTTCTCTGATCGAGGCCCGACTGGACGGGCTGCACGCCGTGCAGCCTTGCTGCCGGGGTATGGACCTGACTACGCTGAAATCAACTTTCGGCGGCAAAATTCTTTTTAACGGTGCCATCGATTCCCATCATGTGCTCATTAACGGTACTCCCGAATATGTTGCTCAGCAAACACGTCAGGTTCTCGAAATCATGAAACCCGACGGCGGTTATATCGCCGGTGCCAGTCATGACACTATCCTCGCAGAAACTCCCCTGGAAAATGTCCTGGCCATGTTCGACACCATCCGGCAATACGGAAAATATACTGATTAGAGAACCCTATAGATCGAGAACATCGAACATAGAATACAGGTCCGGCTTTTGTTCGACCAGCCATTGAGCCGCCTGCAGGGCGCCGCGTACGAAGGTGTCACGATTATGGGCCCGATGAAGAAGTTCCACCGTTTCCCCCAGGGCCGAAAACAGCACCCGGTGTTCACCTACAATATCTCCTCCTCGTACCGCGTGCATACCGATGGTTTTTTTTCGGCGTAAGGCTTCGCGGCCTGCACGGCCGTGCTCGAGGCAATCCGGCAGAGGCCATTGTTTGGCGCCGGCGGCCTGTCGGGCCAATTCCAAAGCGGTACCGCTGGGGGCGTCCCGTTTAAAACGATGATGGGCTTCGACAATTTCTATATCGTAACTGTCCGGCAAACTCCGGGCCACCTGATTTACCAGTTTAAACAGAAGGTTTACACCCAGGCTCATATTAGCCCCCGTCAAAATGGGTGTCTTTTGGGAGTACTGCCTCAATTGCTGCATCTGGGCATCGATCAGTCCCGTGGTTCCCACCACCAGCGGCAATTGATGGTCGGCACAATATTCCGCCCACGCCATTGTGGCGGTGGGTACCGAAAAGTCTATCAGAACATCGGGTTTCCGCGGCAGATCATCGGTTACGGGCACTCCGATATTGCCCAGCCCCGCCACCATGCCGACATCCTCACCTAATTGAGGATGGCTGGCGTCCTCCAGGGCGCCGACGATACCGAAATTCGCCGACTCGTAAACCAACGCCACTATTCGCTTTCCCATTCGGCCATATGCGCCGGTTATTGCGATTTTGATCATTTTCAATTCCCTTATTGATGTTAACCTTAACGGTTCAAGGCCTTGAGTATGGCCCCGATTTCGTTATCCACTTCGATAGGACGATTCGAATAACGGGATTGATTTTCCGTATGATATTTCACGGTTATATTGGGATCCTTCAATTGATGGCCGGTAAGAATGCACACCACGGTTTCACCGGCTGCGATAACCTTCTGCTCCCGCAGCAGCTTTAAACCGGCAACGGTGGCCGCCGAAGCCGGCTCACAACCTAACCCTTCCCGGCCCACTACCGCTTTGGCATCGACTATATCATCGTCCGAGACTTCGCGCACCACGCCGTTGCATATTTCCAGGGCACGCAGACATTTTTTCAGATTCACCGGCCGCGATATTTCAATCGCGGTCGCCAGGGTATGAGGCTTATATCCCGTTTCATTCAGCTTACGATAATAGGCGTCGATGCCGGCGTTATCTACCTGACCCCCATTAAATCGCATTCCCTGATTTTCGTACAGATCAAACAGGGTGTTGGCTCCGGTGGCATTGATAATCGCCAATCGGGGAATCCGGTCTATCAATCCCAGATGTTTCAACTCGGCAAATGCCTTGCCAAACGCGCTGCTGTTACCCAGGTTCCCGCCCGGCACCACGATCCAGTCCGGTACCTGCCAGTTCAACGCCTCCAGGACCCGGAACATAATGGTCTTCTGCCCTTCCAGCCGGAACGGATTCAGCGAATTCACCAGGTATAGTTTCTCTTCTCGGCAGACCTCTTGCACCTGTCGCATACAATCATCAAAATCCCCGGCTATCTGCAACGTCCGCGCCCCAAAATCCAGTGCCTGACTGAGCTTGCCGTATGCGATCCGACCCGATCCGATAAAAACCGAACTATTCATCCCGCACGAATGGGCATACAACGCCAGTGACGCCGATGTGTTCCCCGTCGAAGCGCAGACGGCATGTCGGGCCCCCACCATTTGAGCGTGGCTGAATGCCCCGGTCATGCCGTTGTCTTTAAAAGAACCGCTGGGGTTAAGCCCTTCATACTGCAAATGCAGACAGCCCGGATCCATTTGGGTATAGCGTCCCACACCATCGTTTTCCTGCAGGATTGTCTGGCCTTCTCTTACCGTTACGCAATAGGACTCATCACAAAAAGGCAGCAGTTCCCGAAATCGCCACACTCCCGAAAAGTCGAGGATATTCTTCCGGCTCGCCCATCTCCGCTCGAACCAGCTTAACGATTCGGGCACTTCCAATCGATCCCATTCATACTCGGCATCCAGCAGATCGCCACAGGCTGGGCAGGCAAAATAACTCTCCTCCACTCCATAAGTGGCCTTACATTGAGGATTAATACAACGCTGATATCTGGATTCACTCAATTGAATAACTCCCTTTGCTGAAAACTGAAATATGGCACCAAAAAAAAGTGCGAAACCGCACTCAAAGAATCCAAATGATAAAATAACCGAAACTTACCCAAAAGTCAAGAAAGGATCATTCTCTCCCCGCCCCCCCCGATCTCTCTGGTCTTAACAATATCTTGCTTTTTTACTTGTGCTGTTCGGTTGCTTTTTGCAGGATTTGTTTTTCCTTGCGGGTCAGGCTGTGGATTCCGTGCTGATGCACTTTGTCCAGGATCCGGTCCACCTCGTAATCCAGATATTGTTGATTTTCTTGACGTTTATGATAGCTCTGCCGACTCCATTTCTCTTTCAGACGTGCGAAATAGGGTTTGCCCATCACCCAGACAAAACCCGTCGCCATTCCTCCCAGATGACACAAATCCCCCCCCGCGTTGTGCCCACGGCCTAAAACATTAATCCCATAGATAATCGTAAACAGAATAGCCGCTGTCCGAATCGGAACCGGAAACAAAATCAGGATCACCGTAATTCCGGGAAATAAAATCGCACACGCTACCAGTAAACCTAAGACTCCCCCAGACGCGCCTATTAATGGGACCCCAGACATATACCCAATGCTGCTGGCAATAAAATATAGAGTTCCCCCCACCGCCCCGCAAAGCAGGTAAAACAACAGAAATTTCCTGCTTCCCCAGGTCCTCTCCAAAATGGGACCTAAGAAAAACAATCCGATCATATTAAACAGCAAATGAAAAGGAGAATCTAAACTATGAAGAAACTGAAAGCTAATGAGCCGCCATACCTGTATCGAAGCATAGGGCACCATCGAAGTACACGAAAACCAATATTCCATCCATCCCGATCTTTGCGTAATCAATTGCAGAACATACACCACCACATTGATAATCAGCAAATATTTCACCACCCGGCTAGGCCGCGGCAGACCGAACTGCAGACCGCCCCGCCCCGGCCTCTGGAATGAATTATGATCTTCACCATAATAGGGTCGTTCAGAAAATCCCACAATCATTACCTTTCTACAGCTCTGTCCTGCGTAAAAAGCCGGGTACTATCTGCGAGCAAAGCTCGCCACTGCTGTTACTTAGGAATTCATGCATCCCGAAAATTCAGCCGTACGCAGTACTACAGGTTTTTGGTTAAGAATACTCATCGCGTTTGAGTTTTCCCGTTTTATATTTTGATATTACCAATGAAATCTTGCGCAAAATAGTCACAAATCCTGATAATAGGGCAAGGCTCCATGAAACCCTATTTGGCTCCCGGCCCTGCCGGGTTATGTATTTACTTGCCAGGAAAACAATTACGTCGGGTCCTGCCGGGAGTTATCATGCCCCAGCGGGTGTAAGTATAGACTATACATATATTTTCGGTGAAATCAAATGTTATCTACAGCGAAAAAGGGCTTCCAAGGTCCTATAAGATTGTACGATGGGGGTGATTTTCTGTTTTACCTTTTATTTTTTTCTTTTACCATATATACTTACGGCCATGAAAGCAGAAAAAAAACGCATTGTGGTTCTTGGTTCCACCGGATCCATCGGCCTGAGCAGCCTGTCGGTGATTGAATCGCTGCCGGATGATTTTGAGATTATCGCGGCCAGTGCCCACCAGCGCTGGCAGCTTCTGGCCCAGCAGGCTCGTCGCCATAACCTAAGCAAAGTCGTCTTAACCGACCCCACCCATCTGGACGCATTAAAGCGAGCGTTGAGTGACACATCAACTGAGGTTATGGGCGGTCCGGAAAACCTGGCGGATATCGTCACGGATGACGGTTGTGACTTTGTTATTGTCGCGGTGGTTGGTGCCGCTGGGCTTCCGGCCGTACTGGCAGCCACTCGGGCGGGAAAAACCGTAGCCATTGCCAATAAGGAGTCTCTCGTCATCGCCGGTTGCCTGCTCATACCCCTGGCCCAGGAGCACAATGCGACAATCCTGCCCATCGACAGTGAACATTCCGCGATTTTACAGGCGATGCATTCCGGTCGCCGGCAGGAGGTCGAGCGAATCATCATCACCTGTTCCGGTGGCCCTTTCCGCACCACTTCCCCGGCTGATCTGGCCCGGGCGACGCTGGCCGATGCCCTGAATCACCCTACCTGGGATATGGGGCCCAAAATCACTATTGATTCAGCCACCCTGATCAACAAAGCCCTGGAAATTATCGAGGCTCGATGGCTGTTCGACCTTTCACCCGATCAGATTGAAGTATTGGTACATCCCGAGTCGATAATTCATTCACTGGTAGAGTTTTGTGATGGATCGGTGATTGCCCAGCTTTCCAACCCGGACATGAAACTGCCGATTCAATACGCCCTGACTTATCCGAATCGGTTACGCCTGAACACTCCCAGGCTGCACCTGCAGGAATTGGGACAACTGACCTTTGAACCACCGGACCTGGAGAGGTTTCCCGCTATCAGGCTGGGTTTCGAAGTGGCTCGAATGGGTGGAACTGCCGGAGCCGTCTTCAACGCTGCCAACGAAGCTGCTGTTGAGGCGTTTCAGGCGGGAAAAATCTCTTTTCCGGAAATCACCGAACTCACCGAGTACGGCTTGCGTAATCATAACTGGATTGAAAATCCGGATTTGCAGCAATTGTTAACCGCTGATCGGGCCTGCCGGGATCAAATAGCGAAAATAGTATCTGACAAGTAAAAAAGAGTACAAAACAGGAAAAATGCAATGATAGATCAAAAAAATGACAATAATCCCGATTCCCACAAAAAAAAAGGTAAGTTTTCCAATGCAGTTATTTTGGCGGCCTGCGTGGCGCTGGCGATTTTTATTTCTAAAAATCCTCAGCGTTTCTATAATATCCTTCTGGTCATTGTTGGTTTCGGAGGCGTTATTTTTGTGCATGAACTGGGACATTTCGCTGCCGCCAAGGCGGTGGGCATTATGGTCGAGGCCTTTGCCATCGGATTCGGCCCGATTTTCCTGGGCATTAAAAAAGTCGCTGGTGGTTTCCAGATTCGTCTCTTACCCAATATTCTTCACAGCCGGGACGGTAAAAGTGATTTGGCCCTTTTCGTGCCCTGGAGTTCCGCTCGGCCCGGCGAAACTGAATATCAGCTCCGTTTAATTCCGCTGGGCGGTTTTGTCAAAATGCTCGGCCAGGAAGATATCGGAGCAGACAAAGATTCCGACGATCCTCGCGCTTTCGGCAATAAAGCCGTCTGGAAACGTGCCATAGTTATCTCTGCCGGGGTAACGATGAACGTTATTTGCGGCGCTATTGTGTTCGTGATTGTTTTTGCCCGGGGTGTTGAGCTTCCACCCGCGGTAGTTGGCGCAGTCTTACCCGACAAACCCGCTGCCCGAGCGGGAATCAGCAGCGGCGATGAAATTATCTCCATCAACGGCAAGGAAAACATCAGCTTTACCGACCTGATGATTGCTTCGATATTTGCCGACAAAGGCGAAAAACTCGCTCTTAAGGTTCGCCATACCGACGGCAATATCAAAACCTACCAACTGGAGCCCCAGGACCCCCAAACGGATGTGGAAAAAAGTAAAGGGATCCGCATGCTGGGAATTACCCCGGCCGAATCCCTGACTATAGCTGACATCGACAGGAACAATCCCGATAACACAGTCCTTCTTGGCAATTTGGAAAAACTCGGCCTGCAACCCAACGATGAGATCATCGAGGTAAACAACCAGAAAATCGCTCGTAATGACCAGCTTACCCAAGTGCTCTATCCAGAACCGGACACTCTCAAGCCGGAAACAATAACCTTAACGGCATCTCGCACTTCAGCTTCCGCCGCCGTTACCCGGCATGCGATAGAGATCCCCATGGATTTTACTGTCTATCCGAGGGTGTCGGGAAAAATGCAGGCAACCCTGCTGGGAATGACGCCCCGGCTGAAAATATCGTCTGTCCTCACCGGCCGCCCTGCCCAAAAAGCAGGCCTGCTTATCAATGATGTGATTCTGCAATTCGGCACCATTAACAATCCCACCCTGGAAGAGTTGCAGGAATATTGCGCAAACCACAACAACCAATCGGTTAAAGTTGTCGTTCAACGCATCGAAAACGATTCTGTCACCAGAAAAACCCTGGAGGTAACTCCCGATAAAGCCAAATCTTCCGGGTTGAAAAACATCTTCGGAAAGGCCCCCAAGCCAACCATCGGCATTCAGATCGCCTGGGACACGGCAACACCCGTGGTGGCTCACTGCAGAGAACTGGACAAACAAAAACCGCTTGCCTCCCTGCCTCGCGGCTCACACATCACCACCATTGCCAACGAAACCGTTAATGACTGGATAGACATACATCGCCTGCTTTGCCAACACAAGGGCCGGAAGGTGGCGGTTCAGTATCGCACTATAGACGAACAACCTACCCAAAGCCTGACCATAACCGTACCGGACACAAATGAATGGATTGGCTTTGCCTTCAGGCCTGCTTTGGGAGAGGTGCCGTTTTTGCCTTTCAAGCCCCTGATGAAACAATATAAGGGGAATACCTGGACCGAATCTCTGCGTATGGGGGCGGACCAGACTTACATCTTCATTGCTCAGACGTACCTGATGTTCAGAGGGATGTTCAAAGGGACCGTTTCGGCCAAAACCGCCAGCGGCCCGGTCGGCATCCTTAAAATGAGTTACAACGTCGTTGAGCAGCGCACCGGCTCCTATTACTTTTATTTTATGGCTATTATCAGCGTTTGTATCGCGGTGTTCAATTTCCTGCCTCTGCCAATCCTCGACGGCGGCTTAATCGTGCTGCTTCTGGTTGAAAAAATCAAAGGTGCCCCGGTTTCCATTCGTACTCAGGAATTTCTTAATTATGCCGGGTTGGCTTTGATCGGCGGTTTGTTTCTGTTTGTCACCTACAATGATATTGTCAAACTGGTTACCGGGCAGCTCTAGTGCTCTGTCCGGCGTAAAATGCTGGGAACTATCCGCGAGCAAAGCTCGCCACCAACGTTACTTAGAAAATTCACACATCCCGCAAATTTAGCCGTACGCAGTACTAGCACTTGAAAACTATAGGGAATTCGATATCGTCCTTCATACTTACTCCTGGTTTTGTCCCGCGAACATGCGAACCATAAAACCAGCGGATTGTGCTTTCCCATTCCGCAAAGCGGTCTCTAAAAAGGAAAAATTTGATTCATTTGACAAACTTTTTTTTTCAAGTAAAATCCATGGAGCTTGAAGAGTCCCAAAATCTTGAATTCATCAGCGAAAGGATATCTATAATGGCGGAAAATATTATGGAAATTACCGATGACAATTTTGAAACCGAGGTAGTCAACAGCGATATTCCGGTTTTGTTGGATTTCTGGGCGGAATGGTGTGGACCCTGTCGCATGCTTACTCCCGTAATCGAAGAATTAGCCACCGAATACGACGGCAAAATCAAGATAGGCAAAATCAATACCGACAATAATCGTGACACCGCTGTAAAGTTCGGCATCAGTGCGATTCCTACCGTAATGATTTTTCAAAACGGCGAAAAAGTAAAATCAATGGTGGGTCTGTCTTCCAAAAAAGACCTTAAAGCCGCCATTGATGAAATCCTCTAGTGCTCTGGCAGGCGTAAAATTCCTGGCACTATTCGCGCGCAAAGCTCGCCACTGACGTTGCTGAAGCAATTCCAGCACCCACAGATGCAGCCGTACGCAGTACTATTTCAGCCAGTCACGAACCCGTTTTGTTCTCAGGTATATTATTCCAACGACCAAATATAACAGGATGAATCCCGAATATATATTTTCTGCAACGGCAAGTTCCCGGTTATTGCCCAATTGCCGGGGACTTATATTTAGTATGATCCCAACGGCGTTTAGAAGCGAAAGCAGAAGGTAACACCAATAGGCCGATTTCGAACCACGAAGCAATCCCACACATATCAGCAGAAATATCGTTACCGTCCCGCAAAAAACACCCATTTCCTTTTCGGACACTATATTTGTTTTCAATTCCGGAAGGGAAAAATAGTTCCCCAGAATAAATATTAGTCCGCCCAGTAGCATAAAACCGCTGAAAACTAAACCCAAAGCAGCGATAAAGGTTACTCCCGCCGGCCGGGCGGGCCGAGGAATAATATAGGGACACCCATTTTCGCCATAAATATAATATTGGCCCTTGAGCCGTTTTGTATGTTTCCCTCCCCGGCGTATCGATTGTTTTTCGGAAGCTTTGAATCGAACCGAGGTATCGGGAATTATGAAAGGTTGTCGGCAAAAAGCACAGGCCAGCATCTGCCCTTTCATTTCGATTGAACCGCTCATTGTTTGTTGGCAATGAGGGCAGTTTATCATTTCTCGGCTCCGTTCCGCCATTCTACTCATCGCGATTGATTTTTCCTTTTCGTATTGTGTATTTACTTGTCAGAAAAATAATTACATCGGGCCCTGCCGGGACTTTTCATGCCCGATGGGTGTCAATAGCTCCCACTGTTACTTATCGGAACAGTTCGGCAAATTTCGCTCCGACATCACCGCTGTCCATCAGTGTCTCTCCGATCAGTACCCCGCTGAATCCCGCCTGAATCAGTTTTTGAACATCGGCTTTTTTTCTGATACCGCTTTCGCTTATCAAACCGTCGGTTTTTCCAAGACAGTCGATTATTTTAATCGAATTTTCCAAATCTACCTGCATGGTTTTCAGATTGCGGTTGTTGATCCCGAGCAGATTACCATGCTCCTGGGGTAATCCCATTTCGCTGCGTATTTGCGTTAGCGATTCTATTTCGTGTATCTCCACCAGCACCGTTAATGTCAAGGAGTTGGCCAGGCGTGTCATATCAGCCAGTTCCGTCGGCTCCAGGGCTTCGGCAATCAATAATATCGCGTCGGCCCCGGCAGCTCGGGCCTCGTATATCTGGTAAGGATCGATAATAAAATCCTTACGCAACACCGGCAAAGCCACGACCTGTTTTACCTGGTGAAGATAGCTAAGGCTGCCCTGAAAAAAATGCTCATCCGTTAAAACGCTGATAGCGTCGGCCCCGGCGGTTTCATACGTTTGCGCCAGTTCTGTCACATCGAAATCTTCTCGAATGACTCCCGCGGAAGGCGATGCCTTTTTCAGCTCCGCGATTACATTGATGCCCTCGGTTCGTCTTTTAGTCAACGCCCGATAAAAATCGCGACACCGGTACTGTTGTTCGGCCACTTGCTCCTGCAAGGCCTTTAGGGATAAACGACGCTTGCGCTCTTTGATTTCACCTTTTTTATGTTCCAGTATT
>Ga0180435_10004322_pt1 | contig 14014 bp, 13 predicted proteins | sample SS_ome_3_FD_132467 | JGI IMG/M metagenome (GOLD analysis project Ga0180435, IMG submission 132467) | Hypersaline lake sediment archaeal communities from the Salton Sea, California, USA - SS_3_S_1 metaG | ecosystem: Environmental > Aquatic > Non-marine Saline and Alkaline > Hypersaline >... | reverse complement strand
CGGTTGCTTCCGGATCCGTTGCTATCGTTATCAGGGTTTCATCATGATCCGGCACAGAAAACGACTCCCGTGGACGAGCTTCTGTGCGAACCGTAAGATGGGCGAAGTGTTCAATGATCAACGCCTCGATCTCGTCCACCTCGAAATCTCCGACGGCAATCACAGCCATCAAGTCGGGCCGATACCAATCGCGGTAAAACCGGACGAGTGCTTCGTGATCAAAAGATTCGAGGCTTCGTACCGTGCCGATTGGAAGTCGTTCGGCATATCGGGAGTCTTTGAATAGGACCGGGAACTGCTTGTCGAACATCCGCGCGTCCGCCCCCCTACCCCGTCTCCATTCCTCGATTACTACACCTCGTTCACCCTCCACCATCCCAGAATCGAGAGAGAGTCTGTGCGCCCAATCCTCCAAAATCTGGAAGGCCTTTTCGAGAACCTCCGCTGAATCCGTAGGGACTTTGAGCATGTATGTCGTCTCGTCAAATCCCGTGGAGGCATTGATCTCGGGACCGAACTTCATCCCAATGCTCTCGAGGTAGTCGATGAGTGCCTGCTTGGGAAAACGTTCGGTGCCGTTGAACGCCATGTGCTCGAGGAAGTGAGCGAGGCCCCGTTGATCCTCGTCTTCGAGAACCGACCCGACATTCAACACCAGATGCAGCTCAGCACGGTTCTCCGGCATCGTGTTCGCACGGATGTAATAGTGAAGTCCGTTTGAGAGAGAATCCACTTTGACAAGCGGATCCAACGGTATCGGTTGGCTCAGGTCCGTAGCATTCTGAGCCAAGGTCGATTCCGAGACTACGATTGTTGCCGCCGCCCAAAAACACAGCGAATATGGAAACAACTTCATCAAGAATTGCCTTTTGACATTATGTCACGCCACAGGTTGTGGCCTGACTATCTACACCATCACCACCAAGAGGTGCCACTGCCACCCCGCACCGCCCTGCCATGGGGCAGGGGCGGGAGAAGGTACAGGAGGGGCAGACAGGAAACCCGTACTGGCTGGCTTAGCGACGCTCGGCTTCCTCCAATCCCAGAGTCTTGCCCTTCATCATCGCCGGGATGCCCTCGGCCAACCAAACAGGAGCCGGTGCGCCCTTCAGGTAATGGTCGAAGAACTGCTGCATCCGGATGTTCCAATCCCGTTTATTTGCGTATGACGTTGGCCAATGCGGTTCGTCGTTGTAGTTGATCATCCACACTGGTTTGCCGAGACGTCTCAGCGCAACGAACATCTCGATGCCCTGGTACCATGGCACCGCACCGTCGTGGTCGTTGTGCATCATCAGCAGCGGCGTTTCGACCTTGTCCGCCCAGAAGATCGGGGAGTTCTCTATGTAACGTATGGGAGCCTCCCACAGTGTAGCTCCGATTCTGCTTTGAGTCTTCTCGTACTGGAACATCCGACTCATACCGGAACTCCACCTGATCCCACCGTAGGCGCTGATCATGTTCGAGACTATCGCACCCGCTCCGGCAGCTTTGAACATGTTTGTCTTGGTGACCATGTAAGCGATCTGATACCCGCCCCAGCTGTGCCCTTGAACGCCTATGTTTTCCTCGTCCACCCAGTCTTCGGCGGCCAGCTGAATTACCCCGGGCATCACGGCGTCCATGGCGCTTTCTCCGGGGTAGCCCACCTGATAGACGATGTCCGGGATGAACACGATGTACCCGCGACTCGCATAGAACGTGGGACGTATTACCGATCTGTGGGGGATTGGCGAATAATGTGAATGAAGGTTGTCGGAATTCTTCTCATAGAAGTACACCATCATGGGGTACGTCATAGAGGGATCGAAATTCTCGGGCTTGTATAGAAGTCCGGTCAGTGGCGTGCCGTCGGTAGAGGTCCATTCCACGAGTTCCGCCGTTGCCCACAGATACTCTTCTTGCTGCGGATTCGCGTCACTCACCTTGCGCATGCCTTCGAAATCGAGGTCGCTGACCCACAGGTCGGGGAATTCGACTATGCTCTGACGGGTGAACATCAATGTGTTGGCATTCTCCGCCTTGGTGGGCCGCGAGAAACGCACGTCCATGCTGACGAGGCGCTCAGGTTCGCGACTACCTCGCACTCGATCGCTATAGAACCCGGAGGCCTTTGTGCGCATGTCGAACGCAGATAGCGTCAGCCGCTCAGACGGATCGATGAAATCGGTCTCAGGATCGAGGTCGACGTAGCGGAATCGCACCTCATTTCTCCTCCCAACCTCTTCTGTCACGGACCGGGGAGCCGCACTTCCATCCGGATCAAGCGCCCAGATGTCGAATCTGTCGTAAACCAAGAGCTCGGAATCGCCCTCCGTCCAACCTGCGGTGCCGTAGGAGTTCGGTCGGTAGGGCCAATCGTGATCTTCGTTGTGAACTGGATGAGCCAGAGCGGAGGTGAGATTTACCGTTACATCAGTCTCGATGTTGCGGGAGTACCACGCGAGTTCCTGATTATTCCACCAAACCGCGTAACTCCCTCCGGGCGAGAGTCTCATGGTGCCGTGAAGCTCTTCATGAAACATCGCCTTCTCGCCGGTGGAGACGTCGACCAGGTAGTAGTCGTTGTATCCAGGCGTATCCCAAGACACTCGTTGACGATAGGGAAGGCTCGAACTGCCCAATGCGATTGCGGCGTCACCATCACTACCCACCGAAATGTCGGGCATGTCGAGCGTCGCAAGTTGCACAACGTCACTCGATTCGAGATGGACAACTGCCTGGTAGGTACGGCGTCGTTCACGGTTCGCCTGTAACAGTTGCATTGGCTGTATGTATGGATCTTGCCAATGCCATATATCCAACTTGACACGTTCCTCATCTAACAGACTATCTTCTGCCTCCGGCTCCGGCCGAGGAGCAGTTCCAAAAAAAAGCCGCGCGCCGCTCTTCGAAAAAGACGGGTTGCGGTTGTCACTCACCCACCAACCTTCGGGTATCGAAGCGGTGGCTTCGTCAGCAACGATTCGAGCAGTAGTCTCGCTCCCATGCCAGACGAACAGAGAGAACGAAGACTGGTCTGATTCGTAGTCGTCACGATCTGAGAGAAAGGCCAGCTGTTCGCCCTCTTCATCGAATACCAATGACTTATACACACCCTCACCATTTGCGAGGGAGAGAACCGACCCGTCGTCTGGATTGAGGACGAATGTTCCGTCCCCTTCCCCATCTTCCGTCGAGACAGCGTACGCGAGCCGATTGCCCTGTTTGGCAAAGACATACTCGGTCACACCATCCACCAGCGACTCGCTCCCGGTCTCGAGGTTGCGAACGACTAAGACCGTTCCCGCCTTTTTCTCTTTTCTATTGCTGTCTTCTGATTCTTCCTCATCAGGTTCTTCGACTTCTTCTTCCTCAAGTTCTGAAGACACACCCCTCTCCGAGGTTTCGTCGAGCAGATACGCGACCCAACCGCCGCCTTCCTCAGGCAGCTCGAACGATTTCACGCGCTCAGATCGGTAGATGTCACCGGTGGAGAGGTTGAGCACAGCAAGCGAATCCTTTGGTCGCTCAGCAGAGCTTATTCGCTCACGCCTGGCCTGACGGCTGACTTCGAGTTCGGGCTTGATGATCGTTACCACAAAACGTCCGTCGCCAGTAAAACTCGGCGAACTGCCCCGAGGAATCGTATAGGACACGTTCGAGATAAGGCTGTGGATGTGAAGCTCGGAATCCCCATCTTGAGGCTCGAGCAGGTAGAGCATCCAGCGTCCATCGGCTGAAAGGGCTTCAGCATCGATCCCCATCCAGATGTCGTACGCGTCGTGGTCCAGTGGCCCCTTCGACTGCCCAACTAGCGATCCCTGCACGGCAAAAATCGCGAACACGGCAACGAGTAGAGTTCGTGGCATCGGTGTCTCCATTTACGTTCGGTGATTGGCTCGGACGCGCCGCCTCCTCAAACAACGCGGTCGAACGAACTCGCTTGCGGCAATTGCACCCGAGCCTGGGGAAGATACTCAGGAGCAGATGCCCCCTGCACCTCCGCCGGTCGGTATCCCGGTTACCGCGCCGTTGCGCTCCATCGCTCCCAAGACCTGCTATCTTCAACATTATGATTCATTTCTGCTGTGTTCTAGCAATCTTGGCCATCGAGGGTGCGGCGGTACCGCCCGTCGGCGTCGATACCACGAGTCTGTTTTGGTCGCCACCCACACCGGTCGAAGGGTCGGTAATCGAGTTCACGCTCGCTCCGGGCATAGACCTTCATGAGTACGCCGGAGACCTCACCATCGTAGGCGAAATCGCAAACGAAAGTCTGCACTTCGAGTTTGACGGCTCAGGCACCTACAAAGCGCTGGCACCGATTCCCGTGGGATCGCCGGATACATTGTCGGTAGAATTGCGGGTCGAAGGAGCACGTAACTCCGAGTCGATTGTTGCGAAAGTACCGGTCGCCAGGGTCCGTACCGGTGTACTGCAACTGAGCGTCGATCCGCGGTTCATCTCACCCCCGGAATCCGAGCTGCCAAGAATCAGAGCAGAACGTGACATGGTGATCGCAGTGTCGCGTCGTTCGCACCAGACGCCGCGTTTATGGAGCGAATCGTTTCTCCGGCCTCGATCGACGCGCATCACGGCCAACTTCGGCCAGAGACGCGAGTTCAATGGCGAGTTGCGCAGCCTACACATGGGCGTGGACCTGGCGGGCGCTGTCGGCACGCCGGTGATAGCATCAAACAGGGGCGTCGTCGTAATCGTACACGATTTCTACTATGCGGGCACAGCAATTCATCTGGACCACGGCTTTGGATTGACCACTGCATACATGCATTTGAGCGAGGTCGCGGTTGCCGTGGGTGACACAGTTGCGAGGGGCGAAGTTGTCGGCAAGGTCGGCTCCAGCGGACGTGTTACCGGCCCTCACCTGCACTGGCACGCCAAGTACGGGCTGCTGACAGTAAACCCGCTGACACTACTCGACGTTCAACAACCCCAGACGGCAGAAAGCGGGGGACGGACCAGATAGGCTGACTCCAGCTCCGTCCCCCAAGTTACGCCGGGCTATTTCTTTCTTCCGCGAGTTACCTTCTTTTTCGCAGCGGCCTTCTTCTTAGCCGTTTTCTTCTTCTTCACAACCTTCTTTTTCTTCGTCAGCTTCGCCTTGGCAGCCTTCTTCTTCGCTGCAACCTTCTTGGCCTTGTCCTTCTCCCTCTTCGCGGCGGCAGCCTTCTTGGCCTTTTCTTTCGCCTTCTTTGCAGCGGCAGCTTTCTTTTCTCGCTCCTTCTTGAGCCGTTCTTTCTCCCTCTTTGCGCGTTCCTTCTCCCGCTTCAGTGCAGCAGCTTTCTTGGCGCGCTCCTTCTTGGCCCGTTCCTTCTCTCTCTTGGCAGCGGCGGCCTTCCTGGCACGTTCCTTTTCCTTCTTGGCCCGTTCCTTGGCCTTGGCTCGGTCCGAGGGTTTCTTCGCTGCCTTCTTCTTGGCAGCCTTCTTCTTGGCGCGGCTCACAGCAGCCTTCACGTTTTTCACTGCCTTTGCCGTCTTGGACGTCTTGCGTTTAGTTGCCATCACGATCTCCCGATCTATTCGATCGTTATCCAAAATCAGGTTTTGTTGCTCGCTGACCTTGCGTTGGTTCGCTTCCCTGACGCCGATTTCTTTGCCGTCTTCTTCGCAACCTTTTTGGATCGGCTGGGCGCCGTCTTCTTTTTCGGGCTCTTCTTGGTCGTCTTCTTTTTCGTCGCAGCCTTCTTCTTCACCGTGCTGCGCTTAGCCGTCTTCGTTGGGGCAGTCTTCTTGGAGGCAGTGCTCGATGCACGTTTCTTTGTGCTCTTGGCAGTCTTGGCCGGACCGGTAGCCGGGCTTTTCTTTTGGGTGCGAGTAGTGGTCTTGCCGGCCGCCTGATCACGTCGAACACGGGCATTCTTGGCCTTCTTGGTCGCAGTCTTCACTGCTTTCCGTACCCGTTTGGCGGTCTTGGTGGCCCCTTTCCGAGCGGTCTTGGCAGCCTTCTTTACCTTCTTGGCTGTTCGCTTGGCTGATTTGGTTGCCTTCTTTGTAACCCGTTTAGCGGCCTTCTTCGCGCGAGTGATCGTCTTTTTCGCTTTCTTTGCAGCTTTCTTGGAAGCGCGCTTCACCGTCTTCGTCGCTCGGCCGGTTGCGTCCTTAGCAGTCTTGGCCGCCTGCTCAACAGTCTTTCTCGCACGAGCCACTTTCGTTGGGTTGTCCTGCGAATCAGCTTCTTCTCCCGGACCCGGCCCTGCCTTTTCGGCTTCGACCATCTTCACACTCCTGGTTATCAGTCGCTCTAGATACAGATGTCGATGTTAACACCAAACGGACCATGCTCCAAGCGATCCGGGCACGTTATCGTCTCGGACCAATGCACTTAGATGCATGCTGTGGTGGCTGTCCGGACCTGGGACGGGATTTCCCAATAGCGAACACCGATACACTACACCCGCAGACGCAACGAATTTCGCAACCTACTGACAGGTCTCGATTTGGACCTTGTTCGGTGAACCGGCACAGCCATTGCCCAGCCAGAAAACGTGCACCGGGCAACCGCAACCTCGTCTGAGCAGAGCGGTCCACTCATAGTTCCCTGACGTGAGTCGGCGGTATGCCCGGTGCCAATCAGCTAGTCAACGCCAGTCGGCGACGCCCACCTTCACCAGGTCATCGACGTACCGGGTTACCGCTTCGGTCGGCACAGGTGTGAACTCTGCACTGAGAGCGTTTCTGATTTCGGTAATCGTGCGCTCACCGTCGATGAAGTTCAGCAACTCGAACGTCATATTGCCTCTGAACGGGAACTCACGTGACGAGTACCACGATGCATCCTCCCCATTGAGCCCGCTGGCCGGCAACCCTGACCCCAACGGCCCTCTGGTTAGGCGATAGGGTATCCTGTCGTCATTCGGAGACGCGGGCGTAGAGCGCGTGGAAACGCCCAAATCCCCCGCGTACGCTCGCAATCCAGACAGCAATGCTTCCTCCTGGCGGGTGAGCTGCTCGCTGACCGCACTGACGGCATTGGCTACCAACGTCTCATTATTGAAATGGAGAACTGATCCCACGGCTTCACGTTCCCAATCAGCGACATGTCGGATGGTGTTTTCGACTTCGAACCACGTAGCGCCGTTTTCTCTGGCCGATTCCGCGGCCATCATCCCCCTCATGCGGCGAGCAGCCATTCCGAGCCGTTCCGCACCGTTCGCCCCAGCCAAATACGTCAGATCGACCGCCTGTTGACTGTTCAAATCGGCCAGGAACAGCATTGCTGCGGTAGTGATGATCTCACTTCGCTCGAGTTCAACTGGATCAACTTTGTCGGGAGTGTCTTCCGAAGTGTGATGCGTGTAATCCGAATGCCCCAACATCATGGCTGGGATCTTCCGATCTATCAGCACCATATGGTCCGAACCGCCGCTGTAAGGAGTTACGCGAAAGTTGAACGCCGACAGACTCCCCCTCGGTGTTCTGACGTTCATCCGATCAACCATTTGCGCCATGTTCTCCACAACGTCGTTCAGCACAGTCGGTACGGACGCCGGGACGCGCGTCAAGTTCATGCGGGAATGCAGCAGCTCCAGGTTTTTACCCATCATGTTTAGGTTCATTCCTGCCAGGAACCCGCCGCCAAGATCGGGCCCGGTCAACTCGGGATGAGCGTCCACGTAGGCCATTATTCCGTAGAATTCGGCGATCCACAGGAGGGTGATTGTGCGTTTGGGCCGCTCCATCCTGTTTGATTCGATGAGTTCTTTGAGCGTTCGCGCAATGTCTAACATCGCTGCCGATCCGCTAGCGTTGTCGTTGGCCGACTCCTTCGGGTGGTCGAGGTGCCCACAAATAACCAGCTGCTCGCCATTTGGATCCGCGCCCGGTATGTGGGCTACCACGGCATCCATGAAATACGGCTCGAGTCCGATTCCAGAAGCCTTCCCGTGCAACACAACGCGCTGGCCCTCCATCAACATGTCTCTCAGACGCTCACCCTGCCTGTTGGTTATGTTGAAGCCGAACGTGACACCGTCGAGTTCTTCGGTTCGAGGCCACATCCCCGTATACGCGAGCATGTCGGGGTATTCCTTAGCCCTGTCATCGTCGAGGTAGACAACGACCGCGGCGGCACCATGCTGCAGCACGGCATTCCGGTGCACCTCTCCACCGTATCCCGTGGCGAGCACGAATTTCCCGGCGACATCCTTCCCCTCGTAGTCGGACGCGGAGGTACCCGACGCGACCCAGACCAGCTCGGCAGTTACGTCTCCAGGATTGGAGTATGTGATCAGACTCATCGCCACTTCGGGATAGCCGACGATCCTTTCATTGAACGGTTCCACCATTCGAAGCTCAGCCGATTCGATATCCCAGCCTGACGGTGACTGCCACGTCTGGTAAACGATTCGACCGTCAGAGGGCGAAGACTCGATATATGCCTCGTTCTCCGAGAACCCATATGCCCGCAATTGGTCCAATACGTACTGCGCGGAATGCCGATAACCGCGCGACCCCTGAATTCGGTGATGCCTGCTTATTTGAATTACATGATCCTTCGCTATCTCGCCGCTGAGTGCTTCGTGCAGTAGATCGCGCAATTGCGGATCTAGAAGCGGTTCGAATTGCTGGCCGCTGGCCGGCATCACCAATAGGCAGAGTGCGGACAGAATGATTGACGTGTGTTTCACTTGTGTCACTCCTGTGTGGTCTCGGTACGAAACTCAATGCGTGGAACCCGCGGAAAAATACGCTCTGGGCAGTTTGGTTGCGAGCGCAGTAGAACTCGCCCTGCAAATCGCAGGCTAAATCTCATATCCTTACTTCTCACAAATGAGAGGACCTTCACGATGCTGAGCGGCACTCTGAGAATCGGTGAACGTGATTGGACGGTAAGCGAGGAACGACGCGGCGGCCCGCAGACGCAGCTATTCTTCTTGACCGCCGTCGACGAGCCCAGTTCCCGCATGCAGCTTAGGTTGGGTGCCGGCCGCGAAGCAAAAACTCTTGAAGAGGTTGAGCTTTACGCCGCCGATCCCTCCGTTCGGTCGTTCACAGACGCTAAAGGCCTTCTGTGGGAGGCACGAATAGTGGTGCACTCAGAGGAGAAGGGCCCGGACAGCAGACTCGTGAAGTTCATCTCCGGTGACCGACAGGTTCGCGAGGGAAGCTACTCCTACCCTGGAGGCCTCGGCCTACTTGCTGACGCCGAACTGAGGAAACTCCTGGACGAGGCGGCAGCACAGGGCTGACGCCACTCGCGAGGCTATTAGCCCGACCCCGCAACCACCGGATTCGAGATCTTCCCAACTCCCGGTATCTCGACCTCTACAACGTCTCCGGGATGCAGCGGACCAACTCCCTCTGGAGTACCAGTGGCCACTAGGTCGCCGGGCTCGAGAGTCATGATTTGCGATATGTGCGACAGTACTATGGGAACGCTGAAAGCCATGTCGGCAGATAGGCCATTCTGCTTTTCCGTGCCGTTCACACGGCACACGACCCGTATCGCGTCAAGGCTACCCAGATCTGAGATTGGTACTATTCTTGGGCCCACGGCGCAAAACGTGTCGAACCCCTTCGCTCTGGTCCACTGCCCGTCTGACTTCTGAAGATCGCGCGCGGTTACATCATTCACACACGTGATGCCGGCAACCGCCTGAACAGCCTCGTCTTCACCAGCCATCTTCAGGGTCGCACCTATTACAACACCTATCTCAGCCTCGTATTCCACCTGTTTCGACACCTCGGGCAGCACTATGGCGTCGCCATCGAAGATCACCGACGAGGGCGGCTTGAGGAACAATAAGGGTTCTTTGGGTACTATATTACCTAATTCCGCCGCGTGCTTGACGTAGTTGCGGCCAACACAAACGATCTTACCGGGACGGTTCACAATACCTCCTGAAACGCAGTACCATAAATGTTTCGAGAACTGGCAAAACGGGCTTGGGGATCGGGTGGAAGCAAAACGAATTCGACGCCGACCTCGCTTCACCAACTTACGGAGCGAAATGTAGTGGAAGACCTGAACGCAGCCATCTCTGAAGCGTTGGCCGGCAAGTATGAGATTGAGAGCGTGATCGGCAGAGGCGGGATGGCAACCGTGTTCCTCGCCCGAGAGCACCGACCTCCGAGGCTGGTTGCGATCAAGGTCTTGAACCCCGACTTCGGGCAGCGCATAGGCGACCAGCGCTTCACTCGCGAGATAGAGATCATCTCCAGCCTGTCGCATCCGCACATCATACCGATCTTTGCTACGGGGGAGGCCAATGGTCTCCTCTACTACGTCATGCCGTTCGTAGCTGGATTGTCTCTGCGAACGAGGTTGGATGGCGAGCAGGGTTTGGGTCAGGGCGACGCCGTCCACATCACTCTGGATGTCGCTGACGCGCTCAAGTATGCGCATTCTCGAGGAGTCATTCACCGCGACATCAAGCCCGAGAACATCATGCTGCAGGAGGGGCATGCTCTGGTGGCCGATTTCGGAATCGCGAAAGCCATATCCGAGGCCTTGCCCGCAGACGAAAACTTGACCCTGGCGGGGCAAGCGATCGGGACGCCAGGATACATGAGCCCTGAGCAGGCGTATGCGGCCGAGGACCTCGATGCGCGAAGCGACGTTTACAGCCTTGCCGCCGTCCTACATGAAATGCTCTACGGCGAGAGACCGGCGTTGGGACTCGGCAGGCGCGGCAGTAGTCCCACAGCCAACTCGGCTGGCGGGTCGTCGACCACCCTGCACACGGAAACGGTGTCAAGCGCAATCAAGGATGTATTGGATCGCGCATTGGAGTGGGACCCGGCCGACAGGTACGAGACAATAGGAAAGTTCTCAGCTGCGCTGACAGCCGCGCACCCAGCATTCGTCCCGCACGCTGGACCTCGTCTCATCGTTTCCAAGCCGCCGCAGGAAACTAGGTCAGTCGCTGTTCTGCCTTTCTCGAACCTGAGCAATGATCCGGAGAACGAGTATTTCAGCGATGGTGTGACGGACGACATCATAGCCCAGATCTCCAAGGTGCCTGGCCTCAAAGTCACCTCGCGAACGTCCGCTATGCAGTACAAGAACACAACAAAGAGCATCCGCCAAATCGGCAAAGAACTCGAAGTGTCGACCATTCTGGAAGGCACAGTCCGTAGAGCGGGCAACCGCGTGCGGATCCTTGCTCAGATGGTCGACACGCGTACCGATGGTCAGTTGTGGTCGGAAACCTACGACCGCGACCTGACCGATATCTTCGAGATCCAGAGCGACGTCGCGCGAAAAATCAGCGATGCACTCCACACGAAGTTGTCAACTACGATCGCATCGCAAATAGGCCGCAGGCCGACAGAAGACTTCGATGCGTACAAACTGTATCTCTAGGGCGTGTATCACTGGAACAAGTTCCGGCCGGCGAGCACCAAGACAGCACTGCAGCTGTTTCAACAGGCCACTGAGCGGGATTCCAACTTCGCACTAGCTCATGCCTGGCTGGCGAACGCATTCATCACGCTCGCCTTGGGCACCGGCGTTGACCCGGAGGCTCCCGAACAGGCGTTTCCGAAGGCCAAGGCGGCTGCAGCGAGAGCGCTCCAGCTAGACAATTCACTTTCCGATGCGCAGGCGTCATTGGGAGTGGTGCATTTCATGTACGAACGCGATTGGCCCGCCGCCGAACTCGCATTCCAATCGTTGAAGTTGCTCGAGAATACGACGACGCAACCGAGCATAAAGTACGGGCTATTCAAGGCCTGCTCGGGCAAACACGATGAGGGTATTCAGGCTGTACAAGAGGCTCTGGAATTGGATCCGGTCTCTCTCATCAGTAACGCGCACCTGGCCCATCAATACTATTGGGCTCGCCAACCAGAAGAGGCCATCGAACACTATACGCGCACACTCGAGTTGAACGAGATATTTCCTCCTGCGCGCGTGGGCCTCGCGTGGTGCCTGCTGCAGTCGGACAAGGTCGACGCTGCAACCAAGCACTTTGCGATAGCCGCTCGGATCAACCAGCGGTCTTCCAGAGTACTCGCATCGCTCGGGTGTGCATATGCAACTGCAGGTCGGATCGCCGACTCCACGGCCATACGTGACGAACTCGTAGAAAGGCGCGAGTCGACAGATGTTTACACGTCTTGCCACGATATCGCGCTGCTGTCAGCATGGCTCGGAGACCGTCAGGCTGCGCTATCGTGGTTGGAGCAAGGATTCAAGGATCGAGCATCTTGGATCTCATTCCTGAACGTAGACCCCATGTGGGATGCCCTGAGGGACGAACCGCGATTCCGGAAGGTCGTCCAGGACATCGGACTGGTGCACTCATGATGCAGCAGGCTGGTGGGGTCGTGTCAAAGCGCTAGATTCAAAACCATGTCGGATTCAAAGAAGAAATTGGTCGTAGTGGGAGACCGCGTTCTCGTCACCCCTGAAGAAGGGGAAGAACGAACCAACGTCGGCTTATATCTGCCGCCGACGGCCGTTGACCGTCAGGCCGTGCAAAGCGGTAGAATCATGGCAACCGGTCCCGGCACCCCTCTGCCCGAGCCAAATCAACTGGACGATGAACCCTGGAAGATCGGCGGCTCTGATGCTGTGCAGCGTTTCGTTCCGATGCAGGCTCAAATCGGTGACTTTGCACTGTTCTTCCGCAAAGCTGCCGTTGAGATCAGCTTCGAAGACAAACGCTATCTCGTCGTTCCTCAGGCCGCGATACTGGTTTTGGTCCGTTCGGACGATATACTCGACGGGCTTTGAGCGTTGAACTCTACCGTGTCTGAACAGAACGAAAAACCAAAGACACTCGTATTTCTCTGTGCAGAGAATTCGGCCAGAAGCCAAATGGCTGAGGAGTTGGCGCGCGCCTCGGCCCCCGCAGGATGGAAGATATTCAGTGCCGGTTCCCGACCCACGCTTCCACACCCATTCGCTATCGAGGTCATGCGTGAGATAGGGCTCGACATCTCTGATTCCAAGGCGAAGGGGCTGGATGCAGTCCCGGTGAACGATGCTGACTACGTGGTTTGTCTGTGCGAAGAGGAACTGGCGACGAAGATTGAGACCAGCGCCGAAACCCTGAATTGGGCATTACCCGATCCGGTTGGACTTGGTGACCAAATCAGGTTTCAACTCGATTCCTTCCGCTCCGCCCGCGACGAGATCAAGAGGAAAATCGACTCCTTCTGGAGTGATCAGGGCCGGTAGGCGGTTTCAATGACCGTAGCATTAGTGATGGCCGCCGCCGTCGTCGTTCTGGTGTTGATCATTTTGCCCAGACGCAAGGGCGGGCACGTCGAACAACTTCTGGAAGAGGTCGGTCGCAGCGAGGAACAAGAGGAGCTGTCCAAGGCCGAAGAGGAAGTGCGCGATCTAGACGCGCTGGCCACCCCGGAAGACGCAATCCGGGATCTACCCGATTGGGGACCAGGAGCACCGAGGAGCAAGAAGAAATGAACGTGACCACCTTTGGCGTTGCCACCGCGATCTTGTTGTCGGCCTCCACCAACCTGGCGGGTCAAACAGTCGCGGAACACATTGCCAGAGGAGACAGTGCATACGCTCTGATCGATCCGGCCGCGGCACTGGAGCACTACCGCAGTGCTCACCTTGCCGACCCGCAGAACTACGAGGCGATCTGGAAGTTCGCGCGATCGCAGGTGGACGTAGCCAACACCCTGCTCGACAGATCACAGCGAAAAACTCGAGACTCATTGTACGGAGTAGCCGCCGCGATGGCGGAGGGAGCAATCTACCTGGACTCTACCGATGCCGAGGGGCACGCGATACTCGCCACAGCTGTCGGACAGCTATCTCGCACAAAGAGTGGAAGAGAGCGTGTGCGCTACGGCAAAGAGATTTACGAGACCGCCGCGAAAGCGCTCGAGCTCGATCCGGACAACCGGAACACGATGAGGATGCTCGATACGCTTCGAGGGGAGTGACAGGGCCCGGCGCCCGGGCCCGGCGCCGAAAAGAATAGAAAACAGCGGGATCCGGGTAGTATAATGGCTCGCACAGGATCAATCGTTTAAAATCCGTGAATCAAAGGAGGTCCGGGATGAGAAGACTTTCGCTGCCCATAGCGGCTGT
>Ga0180435_10004320_pt1 | contig 14016 bp, 12 predicted proteins | sample SS_ome_3_FD_132467 | JGI IMG/M metagenome (GOLD analysis project Ga0180435, IMG submission 132467) | Hypersaline lake sediment archaeal communities from the Salton Sea, California, USA - SS_3_S_1 metaG | ecosystem: Environmental > Aquatic > Non-marine Saline and Alkaline > Hypersaline >... | reverse complement strand
CCCAATCGAGTTGAGGACAAGCTTTGGTTCGTCTACAAGGCACATCCACCGGTGCATATCGGGAATATGTGCCAGTGGATGTAACGCCGTAGACGGGCCAAAAGACAAGCAAGATGGGGAGTTATTTCCTTCCACCACCCTTTGATTATTCCCCGGCCTGTTTAGTCCATATCATTCAGCCTACCGTAATTCACCTCCCCAATCAAGAACCATCGCCCAATGCCCGATGATTACCCAGGCAATCGCTTGCCATGACAGTACGTACCGTGGATTTTCCCGGAACTATCCGTAAATAGGGAACAACGATTGTACTCAAGTATCCCCTCAAGAATACCGATAACCATCCCAGATATTGCAACTTAATCCCGCTAAGAAAAAGATTTTATGGGTAAAAAAATGATTAACAGAATGATAAAACCTTTCTTACTTATCGGAATGATCGGCTGCTTTACGTGTGGCTCTAATTTTATCATCAACCTCTATAATGCGTTCTGGGGGCCTGAAGATATCTGGTGGACGCACAACTCAATGAAAATAGCTATTGAGGAGAGCACAAACAGCATTCAGGTATTTATTGGGGGAAAACCGTTACAGAACCACTTCCCGGACAAGAGTCTTCAATTAATTGATGCCGAAGGCAAAAGGCATCCCGTGGTTTCACAGGATGTCAGGGTTCGGGTGAATAACTGGAATAAGGTCAAGTCTAGATACCTCACATTTGCCGTTTTTACCGGTGTGGGCTTGGGTATGTCTCTGGCCTTTTTAATCTGCGGTCTGATCGGAAGGGTGCCCCCAAAAGGGACCTCCCACTGAAGCGCAGCTCTGGAAACTTCCCGCGCACGGGCTAGCCCTTGACAACCTCCCTGCATCTGTAACACTTTCTTCACAGTCATTTATTTCTGCAAAGAGGAGGCTATCATGGGCTTACCTCCAATTCCAACCGGTGGGTTTCGCGACTGCTCCGCAGCGATCACAGGCGTTTCCAACGCCAGCACAATGATCAATCATGCCCGCAATCGAGCCCTGCAATACGTGGGAACCGCCATTTTCCAGCTGAATACCGCTCCGACTGCTGGCAGCGTTTATCAAACCGCCTTAACGAGACATTTTGCCAATCCTAGCCCAGCACAGCGCTCTACCATCCGAACACGTTATACGCGGATACGCACTGTTCTCAGGAATGATAGAAACTTTATTTGCAACTCTGCATCAATGTGTGCGCCCAGGGATTATGCCTTCTGGATTCCCGACGATGACCTCATCCATGTTTGTCCGCTGTTTTTTGGATCGAAGCTTGACCAATTGCGGCGGGCATTAATTTTCATTCACGAGGCGGCGCATGATGTGGGTGTTGATGCCGGTACGGGTGCGCATCAGCCAAATCGGGGATCAATAGCGTATCCCTGGGGAAACGTCGGTCCCCCTGTGGGTCAAACCGCCGCGTTGCGCATGAACAATGCCGAAGCATATGCAATGTTCGCGGCCCATGTGTGGCGTTCTACTGACACAGGTCGTGTATTCTAGCTTATAGATAAGCTTCACGATTAATCCATAGTTCATAGCGAGGCTCGATCACCACTGCTTTTAGCCGCTAGCTTATGGGAATGCCCAGCGCAACTATATCACTGGGCTGTGCCCGGAAAGGGTAGTATGCGAAAAGGTCCGGTATTACTTCTTGTGATGCTCTGGCTGCCGCTGGCGGGCTGCGCCATCAATCCGGTCACCGGAAAAAACCAGCTTGCCCTGCTGCCCCAATCCTATGAAATTGAAATGGGGCAAGAGCAGTACGCTCCCAGCAGGCAGATGCACGGGGGCGATTATCTCCTGGACCCGGACTTGACCCGCTATGTTCAATCTGTAGGCCAACGTCTCGCAACGGTGAGTGACCGCAAACTGCCCTTTGAATTTGTGGTATTAAACAGCAATATCCCCAATGCATGGGCCCTGCCCGGCGGTAAAATCGCCATCAACCGCGGTCTTTTAACAGAACTGCAAAGCGAAGCCGAATTGGCGGCTGTTCTGGGGCACGAAATCGTGCATGCTGCCGCCCGGCATGGCGCCCAGAGTTATGAACGGGGCCTGCTGCTTAAGGGTGCTGTCTTGGCCCTGGCCATCGCAACAGGAGGTTACGACTTTTCCAACCTGGTAGTGGGGGCGGCATCCCTGGGGGGTAGTCTAATCAATCAACAGTACTCCCGCGAAGCCGAGTTGGAAGCGGACCACTATGGTATCGTGTACATGATCCGGGCCGGTTACGATCCCCGGGCGGCAGTGGACCTGCAAGAAACCTTTGTGCGGCTATCCGAAGCCCAACAGCCCAACTGGCTGGCCGGCCTGTTTGCGAGCCACCCGCCGTCTTTGGAACGGGTGCAAAAAAACAAGGAAACCTTAGCGCAGCTGGCCCCTGCCGGCGGCGAACAGGGGCACCAACGCTATCAGGATCAAACAGCCCACCTGCGGAAGGTCCAACCCGCCTACGAAGCAAGTGAAAAGGCACGCCAGGCGCTCAATTCCGGAGACACCCAAACAGCCCGTTCGCAGGTATCCCAGGCACTGCGCATCGAGCCCGATGAAGCCCGATTCCATTGCTTGCTGGGCGATATACATGCTGCGCGGAAGGAAAATCACGATGCCTTTAGCGCCTACCAGGCTGCCATTAATTTGGATCCCAGTTATTTTCGGAACTATTATCAACGTGGCAAACTGTTGATGAACATGGGCAATGGGCAACAGGCCCGCAAAGACTTCGAAAAAAGCATCGCACTCCTTCCCACCGCAGACGGCCATTTTGCACTAGGAAATCTGTATTGGGATCAAGGAAACCGGCGCGAGGCTGTCAAGTCATTCAAAGCCGCCGCCAAATCGAAATCCCAGGCCGGTACAGCCGCCCTGCATGCTTTGCACCGCTTGGATCTGCCGGATCACCCCGACCGCTACCTGAATGCGTGGGTAGACCGCAAAAACGGGCGTCTCCGGATCACTGTCCACAATCCCAGCACTGTTTCAGTGCGAAACCTGCGGTTGAAAGTTAAACGGTCACGCAAACGCTCTTTCAGACTAACCGTAAAGCCGACCATTAAGCCGGGAAGCCGACTGAAAATACAAACGGAAGTGGAGGAGCCTAAAAAGAAGGATATCCATAAATGGCACGTTTACATTGAAGATGCCCTGGTGGCCGACTAACGCGTATAATGGAAGCCACAAAAAATCGAGTGAAAGGCATGGTCCGACTCTTCGCGTGGAGCCAGCGGACCCCGGTGGGCGATTTCAGGTAGTATGTGTTGTCAGGCGGGCATTCACTACCCTGCCTTTGGCCTTGATGGGAGTGTCGGTCCTGCGGTGCAGCCTTGGTTTTGAAATTAAGCGGTAGAAGTTGGCAAGTGAGAGATTCTGCTGCCCTGAATAGCTCTTGTTTTTAAAAAACTGTCCAGCCATTCCGGATCCATTTCCGGCACCGAAGAAAGCAGCAGTTCAGTATACTCATGGTGGGGAGGCTTGAGGATCTCCTGTTTAGGTCCTTTTTCGACAATACGGCCATTGAGCATGACCACAATCTCATCACTGATGGCTTTTACCGTGGCCAGGTCATGGGTGATGAACAAGTAAGAAACCTTGAGTTTTCCTTGCAGGCCGAGGAGTAATTTTAGAATCTCTTCGGCCACAAGCTGATCAAGGGCCGAAGTCACTTCATCACAAATGATCAGGTCCGGTTGTGCGGCCAGGGCACGGGCGATGCAGATACGCTGTTTTTCACCACCGGAGAGCTCGGTGGGATAGCGCTCGATATAGTCTTCCGGCAGCTCGATCTGCTCCAGCAACTCCAGAATACGTCTTTCCTGCTGTTTGCGGTCATAGTTGAAGTAAAATGAAAGCGGCCGCCCGATAATTTTGCGGATCTTTTGGCGCGGGTTGAGAGCTGTGTCAGGCATTTGATAAATCATCTGCAGGCGCCGCAATTCCCCGCGGCGGCGTGATTTAAGAGCAGCGGGAAGTTCCTCTCCTTTAAAAACAATCCGTCCTTTAGCCGGTGGCAGCAGACCGGTGATAACCCGTGCCAGGGTGGACTTGCCGCTGCCCGACTCCCCCACCAGGGCCACTGTCCGACCGCGGCGGATTTTAAGATCGATTGCTTCGAGAACATTGTCTTCGCCGGTGTAGCTGGCGGTGACGCCCTTGACTTCCAGAATCACCTCTCTTTTTGAATTTCCATTTATTTTTCCTTTTTTGAATGACCGGACGGCCAGAAGGTCACGGGTATAGGTTTCCCGGGGATTGGCCAGCATTTCCCTGGCATCGTTCTCTTCCACCAGTTCGCCATAGCGCAATACCATGATGCGATCAGCCAGTTGGGCCACGACGGCCAGATCATGGGTGATGTAGATGGCGGCGGTATCAAATCTCCGGGTGATTTCCTTAATTGCGGCCAGCACCTCGATCTGGGTGGTGACGTCCAGGGCAGTGGTGGGTTCGTCGAAAATTATAATGTCGGGCTGGCAACTCATGGCCATGGCAACCATGGCACGCTGCAGCTGGCCGCCTGAAACCTGGTGGGGGAAGCGATAGCCTATGTTTTCAGGATCAGGGAGCAACAGTTGCCGATAGGTGGCCACCGCCTTCTCCTCGGCCTCAGCGGTACTCATCAATCCGTGTTGGACGGGTCCTTCGGCATACTGGCGGATGAGGCGGTGGGCCGGGTTGAAAGATGCCGCAGCACTCTGGGCCACATAGGCGATACGGACCCCCCGAATACCGCGCATCTGGGATTCCGGTGCATCAAACAGCTCCATTCCGTCAAAAACGATGGACCCGGATGTGATCCGGCAGCCCTGGCGGGTGTAGCCCATGGAGGCCAGGCCCAAAGTGGATTTCCCCGCCCCGGACTCACCGATCAGACCAAGAACTTCGCCTTTGTCCAGTACCAGGTCGAGGCCTTTGATGATGGGTGTCCACGTATCTCCGGTCTGGCCGTCAATAACAATATTTTTCATCGTAAGTAAGCGAGTCATGAGTGTATATCCCGAATCTGCCTAGGTTGGCTCAAATGTCAGCCTGCAGGATCAATCCTCCAATCCGCTGGCGATGTGCAGGAACCAATCCACGATTAGATTGACACCCACTGTTAAAAAGGCGATGGCTCCCGCCGGCCACAGGGGGGTGTAGATACCGAAGGTAATGGCACCTGAATTCTCGCGCACCATGCTGCCCCAATCAGCCGTGGGAGGCTGGATGCCCAAGCCCAGGAAACTTAGTGCGGCGATAAACAAAAAGACAAAACAGAAGCGCAGACCGAATTCGGCCACCAGCGGCGGCATGGCATTGGGCAATATCTCATGGCGCATCAGCCACCAGAGTCCTTCACCGCGCAGTCGGGCCGCCTCGACAAACTCCATCACTTCGATATCCATGGCCACGGCCCGGGACAAACGGTAGACCCGCGTGGAGTCTAAAAGGGCAATGACCACAACTAAAGCCGGAATGGAGGTGCCCACCACCGAGAGCACCATGAGAGCGAAAATCAAGGTGGGAAAGGCCATCAGGATATCGACGCAACGACTGAGGAACTGGTCCGTCCAGCCCCCCACCGTGGCGGCAAGGAAACCCAAAACAACACCAATTACGAAAGAGAGGGCTGTGATTAAAAAGGCGATGGCAATGGTGTTGCGGGCACCATACATCAGGCGTGAGAAAAGATCGCGCCCCAGGTTGTCGGTGCCGATCCAATGGTCGCTACTGACCGGCATCCAGACGTCAGCGGCAATCTCGGTTTCACCGTAAGGCGCGATGACGGGCGCCAGAAGAGCGGCCAGCAAGGTAATGAAAACCATCCCCATGCCAAGCCGGGCGCTGATCGGTGCCGAAAGAAGTGTTTTAATTGCAGTGGACATCCAAACCTCTTATCAATAAGCCCATGGGCGGCAGTTCAGGTATTAACGCGGGTTGCGCAAGCGGGGGTTGCTGATAATGGACAACACATCGGCCGAAAGGTTGAGCAGAACATAGGTTGCTGCGAAAATCAGGCCGCTGGCTTGCACAACCGGAATGTCCCGCTTGGAAACCGAATCCACCAGCAACTGCCCAAGTCCCGGATATACAAAGACCACCTCGACAATCACCACGCCCACTACCAGGTAGGCCAGATTGAGGGCGATCACGTTGATCACCGGCGAGAGGGCGTTGGGAAAGGCGTGCAGGACGACGATACGCAGTCGATGCAGCCCTTTCAGATTGGCCATCTCGATAAACGGGCTGGAGAGAATGTTGATAATGGCTGCCCTGGTTTGGCGCATCATGTGGGCGGTGACCACCATGGCCAGCGTCAAACAGGGCAGGATAATGGCATAGAGCTTCTGCCAGAAATTCATCTGATCGTTGATATTGGAGATACTGGGGAAAATAACCATCTGCACCGACAACAAGGCGATCAGAATATAGGCCACAAAAAACTCGGGAAACGAAATGGTGCTGAGCGTCGCCATGGAAATCAGGCGATCGAATAGAGTATTGCGGTAAAGGGCTGCCAGGATTCCTAACAGAACCGCAACGGGCACGGCGATCAAGGCCGTCACACCCGCTAAAAAGAGGCTGTTGGCAAACCGCCAGCCAATCAGGTCGACTACGGGCCGTTGGTTGGCCAGCGAGTTGCCGAAATCGCCCTGAATGAAGGCCCCCAGCCAGGCGAAGTAGCGTTTATGGGGGGGCAAATCGAGCTTAAGTTCTTCGCGGAAAGCAGCCACGGTTTCGGGAGTGGCACTTTGCCCCAGCACGGCTTCGGCCAGATCCCCGGGCAAAGCTTCCACCCCCACAAAAATGAGCAAAGAGATCACCCAGAGGGTCACCAGGCCCAGGCCAATACGTTTGAGCACCAAGGCAGTGATGCCCTCTGGTTTTGCTAGTTTCATCATATACTGATACGATCGCTTTTTATTAATAATTCGGAGGCAGTATAAAACTGGATTTAGGACTTAAACCACCAGCGTTCCGGTGCCCGGAAACCGTCCAATTCCCAGTTGGCGGCCAGCTTGCCATGGCCAACCTTGTCGTTGGCAGCGGATAGATCGGCGCTGAACATGGGCACTACGACACCCCCCTCGTCGCGCACGATGCCCTGCATCTCTTTGTACATCTCAGCACGTTTCTTTTCGTCCAGTTCGGCGCGCGCTGCCACCAGCAGTTCATTGAAGCGGGAGTGATCCCAGAAGGTGTCGTTCCAGGCGGCGCCCTTGGCGTAGGCTGTGGAAAACATCATGTCCTCCGTGGGCCGGCCGCCCCAGAATACCGCACACCAGGGTTTTTTCATCCAGACATTGCTCCAGTAACCGTCATTGGGTTCACGGACCACATCGATGGTGATGCCTGCCTGGGCGGCCTGTTCTTTATATAGTGCGCCGGCGTCCACAGCACCCTTGAAGGCCGCCTCAGCCGCATGGAATTTAAATGTCGTATCGGCTAGTCCCGCCTTTTTAAGGTGAAATTTGGCCTTGTCCGGATCGTATTGCCGCTGGGGCAGGTCGCCGGCATGGTAGCGATTAGCCACGCTGATGGGGTGGTCATTGCCCACCCGGCCATAGCCTCGCAATATAGTCTTCACCATCTGTTCCCGATCCACGGCATATTTGAGCGCCAGGCGTACGTCGTTATTGTCGTAGGGTGCTATATCGGTGCGCATGGCAAAGGTGAAGTGCTTGTAGCCGTCCTGGCGCATCACCTGGATCCCGGGGGTGCGTTTGAACAGGTGCACGGTCTTGAGATCGCAACGGTTCATCACGTCAATCTGGCCTGTCTTAAGCGCATTGGTGCGGGCATTGACGTCATTGATGCCCAGGATTTCCACCTCGTCGAACCAGGCCCTATCCGATTTGAAGTAGTTGGGGTTGTGGACAGCAAATGCGCGTACACCCGGCTCGAAAGACTCAAGTTTGTAGCCACCGGTGAATATGCCTTCGGAGAAGTCGGTGTCCTTGGGTCCCACCACCAGGTGGTAGTCGCTCAAGGTAAAGGGAAAGTCGGCGTTACCGCTTGCCAATTCAAAAGATAAGGTATGTTTGTCATCCTTCTTGATATTGACGATTGACTCCACCAACGCCTTGGCCGCGGACTTGGTGCCTTCTTTGATATGCCAGTTCATCGAATAGATCACATCGTCTGCGTCCATGCTTTTGCCATTGTGAAACTCGACCCCTTTGCGCAATTTGAAAACCCATGTCTTGGCGTCGGGGGCGGACTCCCAACTCTCGGCCAATTCCGGTACCGGATCTCCCTCGGCATTAATCTCCACTAAACTGTTGGCCAATGTACCGTAGACCAGTGTCTGGGGCATCATGGCCAGCTGGATGCCCGGATCCAGGGTATCGGAGGTGGCACCGCCGTTGAGGCCGAGACGCAGTCGTCCGCCTCTTTTGGGTGTGTCGGCATAGGCCGTGGCCGACAGCAACGCGGGTGACAATGTTACAGTTAAACCCAGTGCTGATATCCGGGCGATGAACTCACGACGGGAAAGTTTCCCGGCTAATAATAGTTTTTCCAATTCCTCGGTGGTTTTCATTTCGGCACCCTCCTTTTTTCAGTCTATTAAAAATTAACCATCCCCTGCACCGGTATCCTGCAGCAATGAGTTTTCGGGAACTACGCCGGTGTTTTTTTCCGCCAGCGGATCAAAGGGATCCGGCGATAGGATCGGCGCCACGGTGAGAGTATCTGCACCCATCATACTGACGATACGCTGTAAGACGCTTAAAATCATGGTTTGTTCCCAATCATCCAGACGATCCAGATGCTTTAAAAACGAAGCCTGCATCAGCGGTGGGGCCTGGGTCAGAATCTGGTCTCCGGCGGGTGTGATGCGGATCAATACCCGGCGCTTGTCCTGGTCACTGCGCTGACGGCTGACCAATCCTCGTTTGACCAGTCGCTCCAAAATGCCTGTGACCGTAGCTTGGCTAAGGCTGATGGCTTTGGCTATTTCGCCAACAGAAATTATTTCATGCTTGGCCACTGTCTTCAGGAAAATCAGCTGTGGCCCGGTCAGTCCGACCTGCTTGACCAGGCTGCGAGAATGCAAGGCAATGGCCTGCATGATTTTTCGCAGGCAGATGAGCACCTCTTCACCCTGATTATGTTCTGCAGGGAAAGTTGCGGTATCTTTGGGATTCATCACACCCTCGATCTTTGAAGAAGCAGTTAAGCCAAAATAATTTAGTACCCAAAATAATCGTTATCCAAAATAATCTTTTAACACAAAAGATAAACAATAACAAATTCTAGAGAATATAGAAAATAAATATCTTGAATAATAATAAAATTTATTAATATTCAAGCTTGTTTTTCAATTAATTTATATTGTATTGAATATAATCAGCCATGCTTAGACCGCAATAAATAATTTCGTATTGTAATAATTTTGCTAGATTGATCCCAATCTTTGGGGTAATGATATGAGGGATGCTAAAAAATTAGAACAAGTCATTACGCTATTGCCGGGATACTCCCGCTATGCAAAGGTGGTTATATTCCCGTTATCAGGTGGTATTACGAATAAAAATTACCGAGCCGACCTTGGCGGCAATAGCTATGTGATCTCGCTGGGCGGGCACAGTACAAAGCACTTAGGCATTGATCAAAAAGCAGCATCTTATAACATGCACACAGCGCATCAATTTGGTATCGGCCCGGAGATTGTGTTTCACGATGACAATGTAATGATTCATCGGTTTGTGGAAGGACAGGTGCTGCAGGCGCGGGAAATCATCGGCAAGCCGCAACAGAATCAATTCGTGAACCTGATCCAGCGCTGCCATCGTATTCCCCTTGCAAACGTACGGGGAAATTTTTGTGTATTTGATAACGTTGAATACCTAGTGCGAGAAAGTAAACGGCTGGGTGCACACCTTCCGGATAACTTAACATGGATACTGGACCAGCTTGCACGCATAAAGCAGGCGTTGTCCATGCATCCTATTCCAAATGTTTTCTGTCACAACGACTTGGTGCCGGAAAATATCATATGCGCAGATGATAAGATGGTGCTTATTGACTGGGAATACTCTGGTTGTGGCGACCGATATTTCGATTTGGGGATGGTGGCTTTCTATCATCAACTGGACGACAGTGAAGAGCGTGAGCTGCTTGGTACGTATTTCGGCAAGGTGACAGAGAGTTCCTTAGCACGGCTGCATTTATTACGTTTGATGTCCGCTTTGCGGGATGGGGCTTGGTCGCTGGTCCAGGGCGTAGTTTCATCACTGGATTTTGATTTCGAAGCTTATGGTGAAGATCGCTTCAGGCACTTTACCCGGGTTTGTAAGCAACACGCGTTTAACGACTGGCTGCGTGTGTCTGCCGCCTCGTCGGTTAATGACATTCTGGCGAGGTAAGGTATTTCGGCATGGTTTGACTTTTGCGTTATCCTTTATCTCACACATTATAATAAGGATGCTGCACATGATTTTCACACTTTTCAGTATGACTGCAGGAACTTGTGTTAAGCCTGCGGCTTCCAAAATATCCGCTAAAACTCTCCTTTCTCTGTTCAAACAGGCTCTCCGGCTGGACCGGCAAAACACTTTGGGCGGCAGTGTTGAAAGCCTTGAAAGTTACTATAATATGAATAAACAATTTGCTGCAATGGCACGAAAATACAAACACCTGATACCAGCGGAGATTGATACGGATGCCATACTTGCGCTAGCCGATTACACGTTGAATCTCGAACTCCAGGAATTTAAAAAAATTGCCACCAATTTACCCTCTTTACTGGACGGTTCTGTTTTAGAGGAAAAAGCGATCCCTTTTGCGGAGGGGAGTATTGATCCCAACTGGGGGTCTACGGTGGATGCGCTTTCGATAACATTGCCGGACAAAATTGATTTGACAGACAACCACCAGGATGAGCTCATTTCTGCGGCCGCGACTGAGTTGACAGCCACTTTCCCCAATCTCGCCACCCTTGAACATCTGGACAGATGGCTCACCTCACATCCTGAAAGTTTTAAAAATTCAATGCTGCTGGCGTCAAAGCTCGCCATTTCGAGAATGATGATAAAGATGCACGCCACCCCTATACACGTATCGCTGGTCGTTGCGATGTACAATGAGCACAATCGGATTCGCCCTAAAAGCATAGACAATCCCAACGGAGAAGATTTTATCAGGCGAAAAATGAAGCAGCTGGCGTGGGTGTTTAACCAATCGTCCGTCAGCTTCGAGATGATCCTGGTCGATGACGGCTGCCCGTATAATAGTGGTGCTATAGCTGAAAAAATTATCCGGTCCGAAGGATATGGCAACGCTAGGGTTTTGTATATTGAAGAAGGTATTAAGAGGCGGTCACCTGTTCTAAATGGTTTGTATTCCCCTGAAGACAGCAGAAAAGGCGGATCAATTCATTATGGCATGTGGCGAGCTATTGAGGACGGTCCATTGAATGACCGCCCTCATATCGTTATTTACACAGATGCTGATATGGCAGCTCCTGTGAATCAAATTGGGCTTCTGTTAACGTTGCAGGATGAACAAACCATGGTATCCGTGGGATCGCGATACGATATTGGAAGCGTTTGCCGGGGGCCCTGGGGAAAAGGGGGGAATGTACAAGGGTTAACCCGATTCGATCGGAGGATGGTGGGTCTGCGAGGCGTGCTGTTTAGTAAGTTGTTCCCGCAAACAGGAATAATAATGGATACGCAATGTGGCCTTAAGGCTTTCAACGCCGAGGTTTTAAACAAAATTCTTATGAAAACTGAGGAGAGAACCTTCTCTTTTGACATCGAATTGATGGTCTTGGCAGCGACTGCTGGCTCACGGATTGCCCATGCTCCGATCTACTGGTACGATAGCCTTGCCGAATCCAATTTCTGGAAAAATTCAAACTGACAAACACGCCAAAAAGAAATACCCTCCTCCTTATTAATGCGCGGTTTGCACCTGGTGACGGCGATATTGTTCATTCAAGTAACGAGATTAAAAAGGTTACCACGGAAAGTGCCTTACCACTCCTGAGAGGCAGATATGACGGAACTTACCTGGATAATTGTGAAAATGTTTTCATAGAATACCGCCAAATATTACAATTATTACTCAATTCTTTTTTTAGTTATTCATCGCATATTTCATAACCACTTGTAATAATTACATAAATATTCGTTCAGCTTTTGGCATGGTTTTAGCTTAGCTTTCTTATATTCAATAATTCATGAATGTTGGATATTGAGGAGGATCCAGTCATATGTGTTTTCGAGCGATATTGTGCATGATACTATGTGTGAATATATCTTTGGTCCAAGGTGCCTTGGCATCGCCTGGAGGGGCATCTCAACTTGAGGTTAGAATCAGTATAACAGGCGACATCGACGGCTTAAACGGCCATGCAAAAGCCCACTTTATCGGCAGAGAAATAGATATTTTACCGTTATTCTCCAGCACACCTGAAGCGGGTGTTTTTGATACAGTGGTTGGCGGACTCAACCAGACCGAGATCGCCTGGACCCAGGAGGGGCTTCAGGATTTCGAGATCCAGGGGGCCTATGTCATTATTGGTTCAGCGGGTTGGGGTGGCGCTGCTGAACCGCCCGTGTTAATGATCGAAGGCCATGATGTGGGCAGTTTTCAAACCAATGAGGTTGAAAACGAATATACATACAACTATTTTGACTTAACCCCATATCTGAGCTTTCTCGGTCAGTCGGAATTCCATTTTTCTTTTTTGCGGCCAGAGTTTATCAACAATGGTAATATTTACTATGATTTCGGGTTTTTAGATTTCTCCGCTGTTGTCATCGTTGGTCGTAGTTATCCGGGTACGTCAACCCCTGTACCGAATCCTGCCACGGCCCTGCTTCTAACCAATGGTCTGCTCTGGGCTAAGCCATTTTCAACCGCCGACCCCGCTTTTATGCCGTTGGTTCATGCGGTTGTGCGTAATACACGTCAGGTTCCCAAAGGCAAGACGACTCCGAAATTCATTAGGTAAGTGGCTGAAAATACCTATTTCTCATAGTAAAATTTATGTTCGTGTGGAGCCTAATTATGAATAAGACTGCAAAGACTGTGCAAAATATTCTCTGGGTAGATGTGGATCCGGTTATCTTTAATTGTGGAGCAAGGGCATTAGGTAAATTAGGGTACAGCTCGATGACGACATATTCACCGATTGAAACCCTTAAAAGGTATGCCCGATATCAAGATACCATCGGTTTGGTGGTTCTCAACATAACAGTTTATGACGTATCATGGCGTGAATTAAATAAAAAACTTTTACATATAAACCCTGAATTTAATGGAATTGTAATCACTGGGTATAGAGATGGCGAACTGTTGATAGGCTCGCTCAAGCAAGGAGATATTAAGTACTTGCAAACTCCATTAAACTTTAACGCACTATCGTATATGATCGATAGTTTGCTTAGTAATAAAAACTCAAAAAGTAAACTAAAAACTCTACTGACGGGCCACCACGAATATAATCATGCGATATCAATTGCAGCATAGTCTGCCACTGCTTAGTATGAAGGCAGAGCCCCCCAACCATTATTCTGATTTGAACTAAAAGCTTGAAAATCCGGTTATGGCCTTGACGAAACGTGACATTGTTGAACGGATTCAGGACCAGCTTGATTTTCCTGGAATAAACCTGAATACTGGCGTGGTTTCCAGCAGGGCCTGATACATCAGTATGATGGCGATAGTGTCATGCCCCTTGAGGATCACCGGGAATGGATGGAAAAGGCCAACGGAACGGACAGCAAAACCTATGAGGCAGCAAGGGTTATCTGGATGGGTTTTTAGCTTGATACTGTATTTGCGATAGTGAATTAATACGGAACTATAACCAAAAAAGGCTGCGTTGTGACCGGATCTGTCACACTGGGTTGATATACCTCTCCTAAAAAAAGAGGAGGTATCATGAATACTGACCAACTCAGAGCAACCTTTCTAGATGAAGACACTTGCCGGACTTTCTTTGAATCCACTATTTAGGCAAATGGCCGCATTTGTCCCCACTGTGGCAACAAGAAATCCTAT
>Ga0180435_10004318_pt1 | contig 14021 bp, 10 predicted proteins | sample SS_ome_3_FD_132467 | JGI IMG/M metagenome (GOLD analysis project Ga0180435, IMG submission 132467) | Hypersaline lake sediment archaeal communities from the Salton Sea, California, USA - SS_3_S_1 metaG | ecosystem: Environmental > Aquatic > Non-marine Saline and Alkaline > Hypersaline >... | reverse complement strand
GAGCTCGAGCAGCCACCGCGTTCTGGCGAACGCAGCTACACGAAAACCCGGCGACGGGAGGGCGTTATGAACCTCCATGTCGTCGGTGTCAGTCATCGTGGTTCGTCGATGGATGTGTTGGAGCGGCTTTCGCTGAGCCCCCAGCAGACGCGCGACGCGCTGACGCGGTTTCGTGAGCATCATCCGGAGGCCGAGGCCGTTTTGCTTTCGACCTGCAATCGGGTCGAGTTCTATTCGGCGGGCGAAGGGTCGGCCGCGCCTACCCAAGACGAATTGGTTGAATTCCTGGCCCAGTGTCGCGACATTCCGGCCGGAGAGATTGTCGATCACGTGTTCCGCGCCAATGGCCAAGAGGCGGTCGAGCATCTGTTCCGTGTCGTTTGCAGTCTCGACAGCATGGTCGTCGGCGAGGCGCAAATCCTCTCGCAGGTGAAGACCGCCTACGACGAGGCGAACGACATCGGCAGTACCGGCCCGCAAACCCACGAGGCGTTTCAGGCGGCGTTGCGGGTCGCCAAGCGCGTGGCCAATGAAACGCGTTTGCACCAGCGGCGAACGAGCATTCCCAGTGTGGCGGTCGGCGATTTTGCGGCTGCCGTCTTCGAGCGGTTTGACAACAAATGCAACGTGCTGATCGGCGCCGGCGAGATGGGCGAGGAGACGCTGCAATACCTGATCGACCAGGGGGCTCGCGACGTCCGCATCGTCAACCGCAGTTTCGATCGCGCCCAACAGTTGGCAGCGCGGCTGGGCGGGATTCCACAAATGTGGGAGGATCTGCCCAACCTGTTGATCCACGCCGACTTGATCGTCAGCACTACTGGGGCGGAAGAATCGATCGTCTCATTGGCCGATTTCGAAAAGGCGGAAAAGGAGCGATCCGGACGGCCCCTGTTCATTCTCGATTTGGCCATTCCCCGCGATTTTGATCCGGCCATCGGCGAATGCGAAAGCGTCTATCTCTACGGCATTGGCGATTTGGAAAAGGCGGCCGAGGCGAATCGCGCCGAGCGGGCCGAACACGTTCCCGACGCCGAAAGGATTATCGCGGAGGAGACGCAACGGTTTCTCGCCGAGGCCCAGCACCGCGCCACTGCCCCGACCATTCGCCAACTCAAGCAGCAAGCCGCACAACTTCGCGACGAAGAGCTAGGCCGCCTGATGAACAAGCTGGGACCGGTAGAGAACGGTATGCGCGATGAAATTTCCCAGTCGTTCGATCGGCTGATTAATAAGCTACTGCATCCGCCGCTTGAATCGTTGCGCGATCAAGCGCAAGAAGGCAGCCCCCATCGATTGCTGAAAGCGTTGAAAGAACTGTTCCGGCTGAAAGATTAGGGACGGGTCAGGTAACAGAAGGGCGGAGAAAAACTTCATTCGAGACGTGTAGGCCAGGACCTGTCCTGGCAGAAATCGAATTCCGGGCCCTTCGCCAGGACAGGTCCTGGCCTACAATGGAGTACCGAGTACGAAACACTCAAGCCTCGCGCCTCACTCACTCCTCGTCGTCGTACTCTTCCCAGTCGTCTTCGTCGTCTTCCCAGTCGTCGTCATCGCCGCCTTCGACTTCTTCCCATTCGCCGTCTTCGAATCCCTCATCGTCGTCGAGGTCGTCGAAGTCGTCTCCTTCATCGTCTTCGTCATCCAGATCGTCGAGCTCATCCTCGAAGTCGGCGAATTCATCGTCTTCGTCGGCAAACTCGTTGAAACCGTCTTCCGACTCGTCGTCATCGACGCTCAGGACGGGATCGAGCACGGTCGTACCGGGCGCAAACAGGAACGGTTGATCTAGTTCAAAATCGATGGTTGTTTGCATAGTCACTGTGACACCTCCTCTTGCGGAGCAGCGAGTTCTTCCGTTTCCTCTTCGACGGGCGGGCTGGGCAGTGTTGGCGGCTGCGGCTCGTCGCGCCGCATCACCTCGGCCCGCGGGAGTTCGTCAAGGCTTCTCAGTCCAAATAACTGTAAAAAACGTTTTGTCGTTGCGTAAAGATAGGGTCTGCCAATTTCTTCGCTTCGTCCGCAAATTCGGACGAAATCTCGTTCCATCAACTGGCGGAGGATTTCGCCGCTGGCAACGCCGCGAATGGCCTCCACCTCGGCCCGCTGGACCGGTTGGCGGTAAGCAACCACTGCCAGCGTCTCCATTGAGGGAGCGGACAACCGCACTTCGCCGGGGACTTCCTGCAATCTCCGCAACCACGGTGCAAATTGTGGCCGAGATAGCAACTGAAATCCACCCGCCACTTCCTCAACCCGAAATGCCTGCCCCGAGTTGTCATAGATCTCGTTGAGTCGGCGTACCAGTGTACGTGCTTCGGTTCCGTCCGCCAAGTTGGCATATTGAGCCAGTTTTCGGCTCGCCAGCGGCTCGCGGGAGAGCAGCAGAATCGTTTCGAGCCGGCGGATTCGCTCGTCACGCGTCCCCGGTTCGATGTAGGGCGTTGGGTCGTCTTCGTCTTCTTCCTCGCTGCCGATCCACCATGGTGTTTTGCTTGGCTGACGCACCAAAGGATGCCTGTACCGCAGCGAAATGCTGGCAAACGCGAAACGCCGTTTTTCCATAGCGGTCGACATGAGTTCGATCCGAGGGCGATAGACTTCCCAATCCGTTGATGTACGATAATAGAAAGGCCGGTATTCGTCCAATGCCGGTTTGGGCGGGCCCACAACCCACGATCATCGTAGCCCGAAGCGTGAGCGATGGGCGCGCCTTGTTCGCGTTTCGTCCCCGATCCCTGCTAAGCCGCAGGCGGCTTCCCTGACCCCTAGCCTCCGACCTCCGATCCCCAAACCTTCGTGTCCACAACCGCTATCAACACAAACGCATCGCCCGCCAAGCCGAAACGTCGGAGCCGTTGGTGGTATTTTCTCTGGTTTGTGGTCGGTTCCGTCGCCTTCGGCCTTGTCTTGTTGTTTGCAACGTTGCTTTTCGGACTTGTTGGCGGCCAGGAGTTCTCGCCGGTCACGTTCAAAAACCGGGTTTTCTTCTATTTCCAAATTCCGGTGGTTGGCATACAGGTCTCGCCGGTTGTCCGGGAAGAAGAGCAGTCGGCGTTTTCCCGCTACTTGGTTGACAACAACTATTTACCGTCGGCCGGCAAGCTCGAAGACCGCTGGGATATCGCGCGGATGATGTCGCGTGGCGGCGGCGAATGGAAGGGCGATGCGGCCATCCTCAGCGACTACCTCAACCATGACACGCGAGACAAGTCGCCCTGGTGGACCTGGACGGAAGAGAACCCGGAGTTGGGCAAAGTTCTGTGGCCGAAGGTTGGGCAACTCGCGCGCGATCGCCACTACTTGCTGATCCCCAACGCGATGAACGCGGCGACGCTGGCGGGCGATGCCGATACACTCGCCAAAACGCTGAGCGACGAATTGGCCCAGGCGTTCACGATGATCGGCAAGTCGGAACAGGCCCGCGGCAATCACGAGAAGGCCGTCGAGTTCTTCGATCGGGCGATGGAAGAGGTTCCCGGTTATCCCCCCGCCGTCGAGGCTCGCGCCGAGTCGGTCGAGTGAAACCCGATCGCAACTCCAAGCGTCAGCGGAGGACGCACCGAATAAGGTCTATACCACTGAAGTACGACCAATCGCCTAACGGCAATGCCGGCCCAGATTCGGCCGGTAACAATCTGCGAACGCAGTTCGTCCGCCGCTGGCGCTTCGGGATTTGATTGCTATAATCCTCGACCGGCGTGTATATGGTACAATTGCTTCATGGAACGCATTTATCTCGACAACAACGCCACGACTCCCATTCTGCCCGAAGTCGCCGAGGCGATGCACGCCTGCCTGCTGCGCGGCCACGCCAACCCAGCCAGTCAACATGAGGACGGCCGCCGAGCCCGGCGGGTGCTCGAGTCGGCCCGCGAGGCCATCGGTGAAATTTTGGGCGCAGACGTCAACAGCAGCAATCCCGATCGACTGATCTTCACCAGCGGTGGCACGGAATCGAACAACTTGGCCCTGTTCGGGCTGTGCGGCCAAGCCAGCGGCCGATTATTGTACAGTTCGATCGAACATCCCAGCGTGGTCGAGCCAGCCCAGCAAATCGCCCGCGGCGGCCGCGTGTTGCGAGAAATCCGCGTCACTCAAGATGGCGTACTCGATCTGAACCACCTCGAAACACTGCTCTCGCAACCGACGCGGCTGGTGAGCGTGATGCTCGGCAACAATGAAACCGGCGCGTTGCAGCCGGTCCGCGAGGCAGCGACATTGTGCCGGCAAGCGGGAGCATTGATGCATACCGATGCCGTGCAGGTCGTCGGCAAGCTGCCTTTGACGTTTCGCGCGTTGGGCGTCGACGCCCTCAGCCTCACGGCCCACAAGTTCCACGGGCCGAAGGGGATCGGCGCTCTGATCGTTCGCGCCGGCGTGCCGGTCGAACCGATCATGTTCGGCGGTTTTCAGCAGATGGGTTTGCGGTGTGGAACGGAATGCGTCGCTCTGGCGGTTGGTCTGCAGAAAGCCCTGGAAGCCTGGCAAAGCGAGGCGGACGAGCGAGCGGCTCGGATGGCCCGGCTGCGGGTTCGATTGGAAACCGCCCTCTTACAGGCAGTCCCTGGTGCGGTAATACACAGTGCACACGCCGCCCGACTGCCGCACACCACGAATATCTCCTTCCCCGGTGTCGATCGGCAGGCCTTGCTGATAGCCCTCGACATGGCCGGCCTCTCCTGTTCCACCGGCTCGGCGTGCGCCAGCGGGTCGAGCGAGCCGTCGCCGGTTTTGGCCGCGATGGCCGTCGAATCGGGGCTGATTGAAGGGTCGATTCGGCTTTCGCTGGGGGCGACGACGACCGAGGATCAAATTGCCGAGGCGACTCATCGTATCTCTCTGGCAGCAGAGAAGTTGCGTCGTTGACAAGACGGCCGAAAATGGCATGAGACGACTCGCAAGCGACCCCAAAATCCGCTATAATTCGGGTTTCTCACGGCAGACACCTTTTCGCACGGAGTAGCGGTTATTTCTGGCGTCTTCACGATTCCCGCCATGCAGCCACGATCCGGCTCGCAAGTCAACCGGTCCGCAAAACAGCGGCGGGCGGATATTGCACATCCGTTCTTGGCCGGCGAGGAAAATCGGCTTGCCCAAACCGCCGTGCAAGCCATCTGGTTGACGACCGATACCGCTAATCCGCTTTGTTTGGTCGGCAAGTCAGGCGTGGGAAAAACGCACCTGGCCCAAGCTATTGGTCAGCAGTGGCGGGCGACATCGGCCACCCGACCGCTGGCCAAGTTTGACGCCAGTTCGCTGGGACGCGGCAACGCCATCGAACGACTGCTTAAGACGCTACGTTCCGGCGGTAAAAAAGCTCAGCACGGATTGTTGATCATCGACGATCTGCACAAACTGCCGCGTAGCGACACACGTCAAAGCGAGTTGGCCGCGTTGTTGGACGAGGCAACGCGAGCCTCGTATCACATCGTGGTCACTTCGGCGATTAACCCGGGCGAAATGTCGCAACTGTCGGCGCGACTGAAAAGCCGACTAACCGCCGGGCTTTGCGTCGAACTGTCACCGCCGGCTTTGCATGTCCGCCGAGAAATCGTTCAACTCACAGCGATGCTGCACGGAGTGGAATTGCCAACCTCGGCAGTTCGCCGCATCGCGGATACCGAAAACGCCTCGCCAAAAACATTGCTCGCCACCGTCGACGCTATATTTGATTTCGCTGAGCAGCAAAACACCCTTGTCGACAGTCAATTGGTGAGCCGGTTTTTCGCCCAACGTTCACAACCAAAACGGCCCAGCGTGGCAACCATTGTTGCGGCCGTCGCCCGCTACTTCCGCATCAAAACCAAAGACATCAAAGGCCCAGGGCGGCAACAGATGCTGGTGCGGGTTCGATCGGTGGCCATGCACTTGGCGCGGCAATTGTCGAATGAGAGCTACGCCAACATCGGTCGCCAATTTGGCGGACGAGATCACTCGACGGTGATGCACGCTTGCCGCAATATCGACGAACTACTGAAAACCGATCCACAGATTCGCGTGGCCGTTCGAGAATTGGAGGAAACGCTACGAATCGCTTCGTAATCGTAACCCGAAGCGTCAGCGAGGGGCGAACTGAGAATGCCAGGATAATTGCAGGACACATGAAACCGCCATTCCCACCTACGCGGGAATGACACTGGATACGGCTACGTGGAAAACTTGTCCGCAAATTGTTCTCTGTTGTTGATGAAAACGAGTGGTTGTCGCAGACCAAGCAAAACACGCAAACAGTGACAAACCAGTACCAATCGATCCACCAGCGATCGCCAACCAATTGCCAAGTTATCCACCGCCAAAATATGCCACAGACATTCCTTAACCACTTGGAAAAAAACGGTTTATAGCAACATCCCTGAACGAGTTGGCCTCGCACGCGGCCGACCTTTACTGCGGATACTATTTGAAAAGAAATATATAGAAGAGAGGAACCCGTTGACGGGATTTGTCCCCGGGAAGGTAAAGCAACATGAAGATTACTTGTGATCGCGAAAAGCTGTTGTCGGCTTTTCAAACAGCAGCCGGCGTGGCGCCCAGCCGCAGCCCGAAACCCATTCTGCAGAACGTCAAGCTAGAGGCCAACGACTCGGGGGCGATTGTGATGGCCACCGATCTCGAAGTTGGCATTCGGCTTGAGGTTGAGGGAATTGAAGTAGAGGCGCCCGGCGCGGCAGTGCTGCCAGTTCAGCGATTCGGTTCGATTTTGCGTGAGAGCAGCGATGAGAAACTGGCCCTTGAGAGCGACCCGCAAGGCACCACCGTTAAGGGCGAGCGTAGTGAATTCAAGCTGCCGGGCGCGAATCCCGACGAGTTCCCCGCGATCACTGGTTTCGATGCGGAGCAGTACATCGAGCTTTCCGGTCACCTGCTGAAGAGTCTAATTCGTCGCACGTTGTACGCGACCGATACGGAGAGCACTCGATATGCCCTGGGTGGTGTTCTGCTCGAGTTGGATGGCGACAAGATGGTTGGGGTTGGCACGGATGGCCGCCGGCTGGCGAAGATGGAAGGCCCGGCGACAACTCCCGATGGCTACGAAGGGGCCGACACCATGACCATCGTGCCAAGCCGAGCGATGCAACTCATTGAACGGGCGATGGGCGATCTCGACGCCAACGTGTGTATTGCCCCCCGATCGAACGACGTGGTCGTGAAGTTGGGCGGGGCTACGATCTATGCTCGTCTGGTGGAGGGTCGTTTTCCGCCGTGGCGAGAGGTCTTTCCGTCTCGGCAAGGCGCGATCGAGATCGACATGACCGTTGGGCCGATCTATCGGGCCGTTCGCCAGGCGGCGATTGTAACCAGTGATGAGAGCCGCGGTATCGACTTCCAGTTCGGCGGCGGTTCGCTCGTACTCTCGGGGTCGACCGCCGACATCGGACAGTCACGCGTTGAACTGCCGATCCCGTACGACGGAGAGAACATCACGGTCAGCCTCGACCATCGATACATGGCCGACTTCCTCAAGGTGCTCAGTGAGGATGGGAATTTCACGCTCGAGGTGAAGGACTCAGACGGCGCCATCGTCTGTCGTACAGAGGATGGGTACGGCTACGTGGTCATGCCGTTGGCGCGGGATCGATAGGCAGGCAAGAAGTCACTCGTGAGCCGAAATACAAGCTCGAAGCGCAAGCGAGTGGATTCTCTTCAGCAACAACCAGTCAAAGGACTGACACGTACGATGTCGAAGAAGCGACACAATTTTTCTCGATCGGCTCGTGCCGCTCCCGCACCGACGGGTGGTATTCAGCAGCTTTCCGATGTGTTGGCGACACAGCTTGCTCGACGAGGGTACGCCCAGGTCGAGTCAGCGTCGGCAGCGTCGGCGGCTTGGGAAAAGGCTGTGGGTTCGGAGCTGGCCGCAGACACACGGCCCGGAAACATCCGCCGCGGCACGCTCGAAGTGACGGTACGCGATTCGGTCGTCTTGCAGGAATTGACGTTTCGAAAACAGAACCTGGAAAAGGAACTGGCCGAGAAAGCACCAGAGTTAGGAATCTGCCAAGTTCGTTTCCGTGTCGGGGCCATCGACTAGATCGCAGGAATCACAGCCCGACGCGTTAGCCAGGGACGCACTGGCAACTTCAAAATGTCAGCCTCCCTTTGCAAGGGTCGCGAGGAACGAGCGGGGAGGGTGAACCGCGAGTAGTTACCAATATTCGATTCCCCTCCCCGGCCGCTACCGCGTCCGACCCTCCCAGAGGGAGGGTGAAGGGAAAACAACTGCAACCGCTAACAAAAAGAAACACCGACGGACTAGAAAGTCCATCGTACCAAGAGAAAAAACATGACCGAAGAAAACAAACCACAAGATGAATTTCGACTCGAAGAACAACAAGGCGAGGACGCGATGCCGCGTTTTGCTCAGGGCGACACCGAGTATACCGCCGATGATTTGCAGCATTTGAGCGACTTGGAGCATGTGCGCGAACGCCCAGCCATGTACATTGGTGATGTGTCGAATCGCGGCTTGCATCATCTCGTTTATGAAGTTGTCGACAACTCGATCGACGAGGCGATGGCCGGTTTCGCCAGTTTCGTCAAGGTGAGAATCAACAACGACGGATCGGTCACGGTCGAAGACGATGGTCGCGGTATACCCGTCGAAAAGCATCAGCAGCTTTCCGAGCAAGCCGGCCGCGACGTTTCCACGCTCGAAGGCGTGATGACCGTACTCAAGTTTGGCGGCAAGTTCGAAAAGGGCGCGTACCAAACGTCTGGCGGTTTGCACGGCGTCGGTGTGACGGTCGTCAACTTCCTCAGCGAGTGGTGCGAGGTCGAGGTTTATCGCGACGGTCACGTTTACGAACAGGAGTACGTGCGCGGAGTACCGCAAGCCGCGGCTCGTCGTGTTGGCGCGACCGAGAAGGTGGGCACGAAGACCACGTTCAAACCGGACGGCGAGATCTTTCAGACCACGAAATTCGTCTACGATACGCTGCACAAACGCTTGCAAGAGTTGGCGTTTCTCAATCGCGGCGTGCGGATTACGTTCAAGGACGAACGCAACGGTGAAGGTGACGAGTTCCATTACGAACGCGGGATCCTCGAGTTCGTCGACCATCTGAACCGCGCCAGCGAAACGTTGCATCAGGAAATCATCTACATTGCTGGTGAAGTAGAAGGTGTGGGCTTTGAAGTCGCGATGCAGTATTCGGGCGAGTTCACCGAGAATGTGCAGTCGTATGTCAACAACATTCATACGCACGAAGGCGGCACGCACGTCTCCGGCTTTCGCTCGGCGTTGACTCGCACGCTCAACAACTACGGCAAGAAGGAAGGGCTCTTCAAAAACACCACGCCTAACGGCGACGACTTTCGCGAGGGAATCACCGCCGTCATCTCGACCCGGGTGCCCCATCCGCAGTTCGAAGGGCAAACGAAAACGAAGCTCGGCAACAGCGAAATCGAGGGCATCATCCAATCAGCCGTCGGCGAAGGGCTGTCGAAGCATTTGGAAGAAAACCCCCGCACGGCGAAGACGATCGTTCGCAAAGGATTGCTCGCTGCCGAAGCCCGCGAAGCTGCCCGCAAGGCCAAAGCGATGCTGCGCGAGCGGAAAGGCGCCCTGACTGGAGGCGGTCTGCCGGGGAAACTCCGCGACTGCTCTAGCAGAGAGGCAGAGAAATGCGAACTCTACCTGGTGGAAGGTGACTCGGCCGGCGGTAGTGCGGAAGGCGGCCGCATTCGCATGTATCAGGCGATTCTGCCGCTGCGAGGTAAAATCATCAACGCCTACAAGTCTCGCGAAGATCGTGTGCTGGCCAACGAAGAAGTTCGCAGCATGATTCAGGCAATTGGCGTGGGGATCGGGACCGAGCAAGATGTCTCGAAACGCCGCTACGACAAAATCATCATCATGACCGATGCCGACGTCGACGGTTCGCACATCCGCACGCTGCTCTTGACGTTTTTCTATCGGCAGATGTACGAGTTGGTCGCCCGCGGGCACGTTTACGTCGCCCAACCGCCGCTCTACCGTGTGCGGCAACGCAAGAACACCCGCTACGTGCAGACCGAAGAGGAGATGAAAACTCAGCTCCTCGAAAACGGCTTGAAGGACTCCGAGTTTGTCGATCCCGAGAGCGATCGCCAGGTCTCCGGACCAGACATGGAAGCACTTTGTCGTTGTTTGGCATCAATGGAAGACGCCCTGGTCGCGCTCGAACGTCGCGGCATCAGCCTTAAAATCCATGCCGAACGGCAGGATGTTGAATCAAAGAAGCTGCCCGTCTTCCACCTCTTCATTGGTCGCGAAGAACACTGGTTCACCGGCCGGCAATCGATGGAAGACTTCTTGCAGGCTCGCGAGGCGGCGTCGGGTGAAGAGTTGTCGGTCGCCGATGCTCCCTCGCACGAGACGCCCCCCGAATCAGACAACGGCGAAGTCGATGCAGAAGGACCGAAGGCCGCTACGGTTCACGTCACCGAACTGCACGAGGTTCGCACGATCAACGTCCAGTTGGAAAAGCTGACCGAGATGGGGTTCGACATCCAGGCGTTGATTCCACAGGCTCGAACGGGAGTCGAAGAGCCCCGTTATGTATTGCGACGCGGCGAAAACGAAATCGCGCTGGAGGACCTGCGCGGCCTGCTGCCGGCCGTGCGAGCCGCTGGTGAAAAAGGTCTCACACTGACCCGCTTCAAAGGCCTCGGTGAAATGAACGCCGAAGAGCTTCGCGAGACAACCCTCGACCCGGAGAACCGCACGCTGTTGCAAGTCACGATGGAGAACGCCAGCGGGGCCGACAACATGTTCCGCGTGCTGATGGGCGACAAGGTCGAACCCCGCCGCGAGTTCATCGAAAAACACGCCCTCGAAGTAAAGAACCTTGACGTGTAGGCGCCAAGTGGTGGGGGACATAATACCTGTCAATTCAGACACAAAGTTTGTCCAGCGATGTGCTCTTTGCCACTCGAGCGCCAGGGAAACCTAAGTCGCTATTGGCCAATGCGCAGTGTGCCGGGTGTTGTGTCTCCCATCACGTCCCATTTCCAAAAACGCTGCGTCAAATCATAATGTGAGTCGAAAGCTGATCGAGTCGCCCTATCAGGAGGATGGCCATGGCTACCGGAAGAAGCCGCAAGCGGAAGATTGGAATTCGAGACCGTCTGGGTCAACTCACTTATCGCGGCGCGTGCCGTCTGATGGGTGAAGCAGAAGAAGGCGAAGCACGGTTGCGGCAAGGCGGTCGATTCGAGATCAATCTGCCACGGGACGTCTTTCTGGGCGGCGACATGCTGCGTGTCAACGTGCCCGACCCCGAGATGCCCGATGAGCAGGCGATCGTCAACGTCGTCGAAATGACGAACAAGCCGCAGGGACTGCTCATGAATTGCGAGCAGTGCGAAACGCGGTGCGACCACATGGCGGCGGTCTTGGGTTTGGTGCTGGACGACAAGCTGGCGATGGGGCTTTCTGCGCCGCCCGACCCCAACGAACCGATCGAGAGTCTCACGGAAGACGAGTTGCTTCGCCGCGCGTTGGCCGATCGGCAGGAGCGCGCCGACCATGAGAAGATGACGCTTCGATCGACCGATTCGACCAAGCCCTGGACCGACTACACCGTGACCAGTCGACAATCGGGAAAAACCTATCGCGTCTCGTTGCGAGGATTCGAGCCGGGCGAGTCGTATTGCTCTTGCCCCGACTTCCAGACGAACCATCTGGGTACGTGCAAACATATTCTGTATGCCAACGCAAAGGTGCGTAAGCGGTTCTCGAAGAAGAAATTGGCTCAAAGCTATCGCCGACGCAATCTTTCGTTGCGACTGAATTATGGCAAGAAACTGGGGCTACAGTTCAATCTTCCCCGTGATCTGGACGAACAAGCAGCCGAGATTCTTGGAGCGTTGGAACACGCGCCGAGTGATGACGCCAAGCAGGTAGTCGGTTGCATGCGGGAACTGGAAGCGGCGGGTTTTCCGGTACATGTTTATCCCGACGCGGAGCGGTTCATCCAGCAAAGGCTCTTGCAGCGGCGGTTGCAACGAAACAGTGCGCAGATTCGGGAAAACCCGGCCGATCATCCCCTGCGCCGCGAACTGCTCGACGCCGAACTGCTGCCCTACCAACTCGACGGCATCGCCTTCGCCGTTGGCGCCGGCCGGGCGGTCCTGGCCGACGACATGGGGTTGGGCAAAACCATTCAAGGGATCGGCGTGGCGGAATTGCTTGCCCGGTTGGCCGATATTCGTCGCGTGTTGGTGGTCTGCCCCGCTTCTTTGAAAAGCCAGTGGCGCGGCGAGATCGAGCGGTTCTGTGGGCGCAGCAGTCAACTGGTGATCGGTTCGGCCGAAGAGCGCGTGGCACAATACGACGGCGACGCCTTTTTCACCATCTGCAACTACGAACAGATCCTGCGCGATCATCCGACCATCGAACGCATCGGCTGGGACCTGATCATTCTGGATGAAGGCCAGCGGATCAAAAATTGGGAGTCGAAAACCTCGCGGTTGGTCAAGTCGCTCAAATCGCCGTTCGCACTGGTCCTCTCCGGCACGCCCCTGGAAAATCGGCTCGAAGAGCTTTATACGGTAGTCGGCTTCATTGATGATCGGCGGCTGGGACCGGCGTACCGCTTTTTTCACCAACACCGCGTCGTCGACGACCGGGGGCGTGTCGAGGGTTACCGCAACCTCGACCAACTTCGCAAGACGCTCAGCCCCGTGCTGTTGCGTCGTACGCGGGGCAGCGTGATGCAGGACTTGCCGGAACGGACCACCGAGATCGTCCGCATCCGGCCGACCGCCGAGCAGCAGTTGATGAGCGACGAGTACACCAAGCGAGCCGCGCAGATCGCGGCCAAGGCCTACCTGACCGAGATGGACTTGCTGCGGCTGCAAAAGTTTTTGCTGATGGCGCGGATGTCGGCCGACAGTACGTTCCTGGTCGACAAAGAAGGCCCCGGTTATAGCAGCAAGTTGGAGCGTTTGACCGAACTGCTGGAACAACTGCTCGCCGAGGACGGCCGCAAGATCGTGCTCTTCAGCGAATGGACCACCATGCTCGGCTTGATCGAACCGATCTTCAAGCAGGCGGGGGCCGAGTTCGTCCGCCTGGACGGCAAAGTGCCGCAGAAGAAACGACAGGAGTTGGTGCATCGTTTCCAAAACGATCCAAGTTGCCGCGCCATCATCATGAGCAATGCAGGCAGCACCGGGTTGAATCTGCAAGCGGCGAACACGGTGATCAATGTCGATCTGCCCTGGAACCCCGCCGTGCTCGAACAACGCATTGCCCGCGCACACCGCATGGGGCAAAAACGAAACGTGCAAGTCTACCTGTTGGTGACCGAAGACACGATCGAGGAACGATTGCTCGGCACGCTCTCCGCCAAGCACGATTTGGCGCTGGCTGCGCTCGATGCCGACTCCGACGTCTCGGAAGTTGAACTACACAGCGGGATGGAAGAACTCAAACGTCGCCTGGAACGACTGCTGGGCAACGAACGGGCAACCCCCATCGACGTATCACAGCAACGGGCCGTGGAAGCCGAAACCGAGCGCATCGCCGCTCGCCGGGACAAAGTGGCCGCTGCCGGCGGTGAACTGCTGGGCGCCGCGGTTCGGCTGCTGGGCGAGCTCGTCGACACCGGTGAAAATCAACCCCCGCCGGAAACCGTCGACCGCGTCCGCGCCGGGTTGGTAGGTTGCAGCGAAAAGACCGAAGACGGCAGAGTGCAGCTTCGGTTTTCCCTGCCCGATGAAGAAGCCCTCGGTGGATTCGCCAACACGTTGGCAAAACTACTCGTGGCTACGGAAACCGAGCCTTGACACGCGAGCGATGGCGGGTCAACCACGTCGCGCACGGCTGTCAGTGAGTTGGTGTTCGCGATCGTCGGCGGTCGAATGGTGATTGACTTCGGCCGGTCACCAAGCGCGTGCGCCAGTTCAACGACGAGCACTTTTTCAGCGTCGCCGGATTGAGAACGTGTTTTGAAATTGGTAACACTTCAGCCGTCTGAAGTTGATCTTGGTTGATTTTTGTGTTTTGGGTATGTCCATGTGTTATGGCGACG
>Ga0180435_10004316_pt1 | contig 14022 bp, 12 predicted proteins | sample SS_ome_3_FD_132467 | JGI IMG/M metagenome (GOLD analysis project Ga0180435, IMG submission 132467) | Hypersaline lake sediment archaeal communities from the Salton Sea, California, USA - SS_3_S_1 metaG | ecosystem: Environmental > Aquatic > Non-marine Saline and Alkaline > Hypersaline >... | reverse complement strand
GCCGGCGGCGCCGACCTCGAAGTTCTCCAGCACGAGCTGGAGGCGGCTTCCCGTGAGGGCGAGGAAGGTGCGGAAGCCCTCGCCGATACGGCAGAGAACATCGAAGCCACTCTCGAGGAGCTAGAAGACAACTAGGCAATCTGGGCCGTGATCGGGTCATTTCTCCCGGTCACGGCCCCTGACCCCACCGGCGGACGACGTCAATAGCGTCGTCCGTCAGTCGTATCCCTCCGAGATGGGTGCGACGACCCTCGACGAGCTCGACGACCGCCTCGGCGTATTGTTCAGAGGGCGTGGTCTCCCAACTGTCTCCGTCGAACCAGGGTGTGCCCGGGGCGAAGCCCTGGGCGTTGAGGAAGCGGGATCGCAAGCTTTCATGCTCATCGCAGGTGAATTCGAGATGGTGGGCGAACTCGTGCAACAATTCGCTGCGCAAGGTGGCGGGTGTGCCGGGCACACGGACCGTGAGCACCGCCGTTTCGGGTTGGTATCGGGCCCTCGTGTCGAGTTCCCAGGCGGCGTGGAGGGTGGGCGACGGGAGACAGTTCTGGCGTCCGGGAAACGCACTCAGGAAATCCCGCCATGTTTCATCGGCCAGAGCCCGTAGATCGTCGGGTACGGTTTCGTCGTGACGAAGCTCGGGAGTGCCGTCGGAGCAAGCCGAGAGGCCGAGAACGATGGCGAAGCCAAGTGTTGCAATGATGCGGATCACGTGCTGAGAATACTGCGAGGAGTTAGTCGTGGATGTGGTACTCGATGTTGGGGCAGAGTTGGGGGAGAGTCCGGTCTGGAGTGCCGATGAGGGATTGCTCTACTGGGTGGATATCGGCGGGCAAGCCGTGCACGCATTCGACCCCGACTCGGGGCACGATCGATCGTGGCCGATCACCGGCCGCCCTTCGGCGCTGGCCCGCACGGCAGATCCGCAGCGGTTGCTGGTTGCGGTGGAGAACGAGTTGGTTTGGCTCGACCTCGAGTCGGGTGACTCTACGCCGTGGGTGATGCTGGAAACTCCGCAGCCGGGCGTTCGTCTCAACGACGGGCGCTGCGATCCCGCCGGCCGATTCTGGATCGGGGGCATGTACGACCCGACATCGGCCAATAGGTTCGACGCTCACCTGCACCGGGTGGAACCCGACGGCAGCTTCACCACGGTACGTGATCAGGTTGGGTGCGCTAACGGCTTGGCCTTCTCACCCGACGGCACAGTCATGTACTGGGCAGACACGCTCCACTCGCTGGTCTGGGCCTACGACTACGACGTAGACACGGGGGAGCAGCGCAATGAGCGGGTGTTCCTCGATTTTGGGCCGCTTCCGGGCAAGCCTGATGGGGCGTGCATCGATGAGGCCGGCTGCTATTGGATCGCCTGTGTTGGGGGCTCCGCGGTGATTAGGGCGACGCCGGGCGGCGAGGTGGATCGCATTGTCGAGGTTCCGGTGCTCCGCCCCACGATGCCCGCGTTTGGCGGCGCCGACCTGGCGACGCTGTTCATCACCAGCATCGCCGCCCGTGATCCCGAAGCGGATGGGCCCGGTCCCCACGGTGCCATCCTTGCCTTCGCGCCGGGCGTCCGCGGCCTACCCGAGCCGGCGTTCGCGGGCTAGCCCCCGTACCCCAGCGCTCTGGCGTCGCAGCGCGGAACATATTCCGTTTTCCGACGCCAGAAGATGGGGAGAAGCGATTGGAACGTTCCAATTCGGGGCAGTAGTATCGACCGCAGCGAGGGTTGGTGTCGAATCCGTCGGCTTGATCAGGGCGGGAGATCCGGCCGCGACGGGTATTGAATCGTATTTGGAGGAGTGCCGTGAGTCAGAATGATGCGGAGAATGCCGCCTACATCGCCGGGCTGATTGCTCGGGCACGCAGGGCACAGAAGATCGCCGAGGGCTTCTCGCAAGAGAAGGTGGATGAACTGGCCCACGCCATTGCGTGGGAGATCGCTGCCAACGATGAACTGCTCGCCGAGATTGCCGAGTTCTCGTTCAACGAGTGCCGGCTGGGCGACATCCCCTCGAAGGTCGCCAAGGTCGCCGGCAAATGCCGGGGCATCCTGTACGACGTCAAGAACGCCAAGAGCGTCGGGGTGGTCGAGGAGATCCCCGAGAAAGGGCTGGTGCGCATCGCCAAGCCGGTTGGTGTGGTCGGCTCGCTGGTTCCCAGCACCCAAGGCGAGTTCCACCCGCTCACCCAGGCAATCTTCGTGGCCAAGGCCCGCGACGCCGTCATCTTCTCTCCCCATCCCCGCAGCAAACTCACGACGCTGAAAGTGACGAACCTCCTTCGCGCTGTTATGAAGAAGTACGACGCACCCGAGGACCTGTTTCTCTGCGTCGAAAACCCATCAATCCCGAAGACCAATGAATTGATGAAGCAGTGCGACCTCGTCATCGCCACCGGGGGCCAACCCATGGTCCGCGCTGCGCATAGCTCCGGCACACCGGCATTTGGAGTCGGCGCCGGCAACGCCATCATCATCATCGACGAGACTGCCGATCTCGCCGATGCCGCCACCAAGATCAAGGCCAGCAAGACCTTCGACCTTGCCGCAGGATGCTCCTGTGACAACGCGGTCGTTATTCACGATTCGGTCTACTCCGACATGCTCGAGGAGTTCCGCAAGGTTGGTGCCCACCTCGTGAATGCAGATGAAAAGCTCAAAGTGCGCAAGGCAATCTGGCCGGAGTGGCCCACCAACCACATCATCAACCGGGATGTGGTGGCGTCGCCGGTTGGCAACATCGCCAACATTGCCGGGATCGATGTTCCCAAGGGAACCAGCTTCCTGCTCGTAGAGGAGGACAAGACCGGGGAAGCCTCGCCCTTCGCCGGGGAGAAGATGAGCCTCGTCACCACCGTCTACAAGTTCGGTGATATCGACGAAGCCATCCGCATCACCAACGAGAACCACGCCTATTCAGGGCACGGGCACTCATGCGGGATCTTCTCGGCAACGCCCGCCAATATCGAGAAGCTGGCGTTGGAGACCTACACCACCCGGGTCGTCGTCAATCAGCCGCAGGCGGCCACCAACGGCGGCAGCTGGGTCAGCGGGATGCCCTTCACCCACTCCCTCGGCTGTGGCACCTGGGGCGGCAACGGCATTTCGGAGAACATTGCGCTCAAGCATTACATGAACAACACCTGGGTCATCCGGGAGATACCCAGCTTCCAACCCACCGACGAGGAACTATTCGCCGGTTTCACACCTCGTTGAGGCTGGAGAGGACTTTGCACAGCAACCGGATTTCGACCGCGGAAGAGGCTGCCGATTCCATCCGTAACGGTATGACCGTCGCCATGAGCGGATACGCCATGGCCGGCTATCCCAAGGCCGTTGTCGAAGCACTCGTTGCCCGCAAGCGAAGTGGTGAGGAACTACAAGTCAACCTAATCACCGGCGCCAATGTGCCCTGGCTCGATGAGCAGCTCGGCGCCGAGAACCTGATTGCCCGACGTGCTCCCATGGTGGCGAGTCGCAGTCTCGCTGCCCAGGCCAACGACGGGTCGCTGCGCTATGTCGAGCAGCAGATGAGCAAGATGCCCCGATTGCTGCGCAAGGGGAGCCTCGGGAAGATCGATGTTGCAGTGGTCGAGGCGCTGGGATTCGACGACGACGGGAGTCTCCTCCCCACCAGTTCTATCGGGATGATCCACTATCTGCTGGCGGCGGCAGAGGAAATCATCATCGAAGTCAACGCGGCGCAGCCCGATGTGCTGCGCTACCTGCACGACGTCTACCTTCCGGCCGCGCCCCCCGACACCCGGCCGATTCCTTTGGTTCGGACCAATCAGCGCATCGGTAGCAGAGGAATCCCCGTTGATCGCGACAAGATCCGGCACATAGTCGAGACGGATATCCCGGAGCGACTCGGCCCGCAGCCATCGGGCACTGCGGTGACCAAGAGCATTGCCGACCATCTGTTCAACTTCCTGGAGGTGGAGGTTCAGAAGACGGGCTATCTCCCTCCCTTCCAAACCGGGTTCGGTAGCCTGGCCGACTCTATTGCCGACGCGTTCCAGCACTCCAGCTTCCGCGACCTGCAGTTCTTCTGCGGCGGCATCACGGAGCCGGTGTTGGAGCTCCTCGCTTCCGGCCAAGCCAGTGCACTCTCTACCGGCGGTTTGGGCATGAGTGAGCGAGTGGAGCAGATCCTGGCCGACACGCCAAACCTGCGGGAACACCTGGTGATTCGCAACGGAGATGTAACGAATAACGCCGAGGTGATCGGTCGGCTGGGGCTCATTGCGCTGAATACCGGAATCGAGATCGATATCTACGGCAACGTGAACTCGAGCCATATTGCCGGGAGCCGGGTGGTGAATGGGATCGGTGGGGGAGCGAGCTTCGCTCAGAACGCCGGTCTGTCCGTGATCCTGATTCCCTCGCTCGCCAAAGGCGGGGCGATTTCGAACATCGTGCCCATGGTGTCACACCAGGACATCAGTGAGCACGACATAGATATTGTCGTCACCGAAAACGGCGTGGCCGACCTGCGGGGACTTGATGACGGAGAGCGGGCAGACGCCATCGTCACGTCCTGCGCATCCGAGGCCTACCGTGGCCAGCTGTCGGCTTACTTGCAGGCCGCTCGCAGGCAATGCGGCGGACACCATCCTCAGCTGCCGGAAGTGGCGTTTGGCTGGTACCGGCGGCTCAAAGACGAAGGGACCATGTTGGAGACCGGAGCATGAAGAAGATCGAACTATACGAAGTCGGACCCCGCGATGGCTTTCAGATGGTGGATGAGTACATCCCGCTGGAGACGAAGGTACGCATTGTCGAAGGGCTGCTCGACGCCGGATTGCGGCACATCCAGATAACGTCGTTTGTGAGCCCCAAGGCTATCCCGCAAATGCGAGACGCCGCCGAGCTGACTGCGCGATTCGTCGGGAAATACCCAGATGCAGACCTCTTCGCCCTGGTGCCAAATCTGCGAGGCGCCCAGGCTGCCTGGGAATCCGGCCTGAGATCGGTGTCCTACGTGGTCTCCCTGGGCGAGAGTCACAACAAGGCCAACATCAGGCGAACTCACGAAGAATCATTCGCCGGGCTCCAACAGATACACGATGCTTACCCGGACATGGATATCTGCCTGGATCTGTCCACGACGTTTGGTTGCCCGTTCGAGGGGATGAAGACTGAAGACGACGTCGTGCCGTTCCTGAAGCCCTACGTGGACAGTGGAATCGGAACCGTCAATCTCTGCGACACGATCGGAATCGCCAACCCCGCCCAGGTGCGTCGCATCATCGAAGCCGTCTGGGCCGAGTATCCGTCGCTGGATCTGCAGGTACACATCCACGACACCCGCAACATGGGAATGGTCAATACCCTGGCCGCCATCGAGCTTGGTGTCGACAAGGTGCAATCGACTCTGGGTGGTCTCGGCGGCTGTCCGTTCGCTCCCGGAGCGTCGGGGAACCTGGCGACGGAGGACCTCGCCTTCATGCTCTCGGAAATGGGATACGAGCTTGGCGTCGATATCCCGAAGATGGTGGCCCTCGCCAAGTGGCAGGCCACAGCCATACCAACCGGACAATTCAGCGGGCACCAATTTCGGATTCCCGACACCGACCACTAGATCGCGCACGGAGAAGACGCATATGCCAGAAAGAGAAACGGTTGAACTCGTCGAGGAGAAGGCCGCCCTGATGCGACGGCATGTCATCGAGATGGGTTACAAAGCGGGAGGACGGGGCGCTCACTTCGGGCCGGCACTGTCAAGCATCGAAATCGTGGCCAGCCTGTTCTTCGGGGTCATGAACCACGATCCGGGGAACCCAACTTCCGCAGATCGTGACCGATTCGTGCAGAGCAAGGGCCACGCTTGCCTTGCCCTGTACTCCGCCCTCGGTGAAGCCGGCTACATCACTCAAGAACAGATGGATACGTTCAAGGGCGATGGGAGTTTCCTGGCCGGCCACCCCACCCGGAACCCGCAGTACGGCATCGAGGTGTCATCTGGGACACTCGGCAATGGATTCGCCGTTGCCTGCGGGATGGCCAAGGCGGCCAAGATCAAGGGCGAGGATCACAAGGTGTTCTGCCTCGTCGGTGACGGGGAATGCAATGAAGGGGTCATCTGGGAAGCGGCGATGAACGCCGCCAAGTACGAACTCGACAATCTCGTTGCCATCATCGACCGCAATTTCGTCCAGTTGGCCGGAACCACTCACGACATCATGGATGTTGATATCGAGGCGCTGTGGAGGGGGGCAGGCTGGGATGTCGTGGTTCTGGAGGACGGTAATGACGCCACCAGCTTGCTCGACGCCCTGGAGGCAATGAAGGCCTCGGACAACGGGAAGCCGCACATGATCATTGCCAACACCACGAAGGGGAAGGGCATCTCGTTCATGGAGGGCAGCCTCAACTGGCACGCCCGGCCTATGAACGACGAGCAGTACGAGCAAGCAGTTGCGGACCTAGAGAACGCGGCGGGATGACACCATGAACGAAGCAGCACTAGACAAGTTGCAGGAATGGTCCGAGAAGGGCCACCGCACCGTGCAGGCCGACACACTGCTGATGCTGGCGACCGAGCATCCAGAAGTGGTCGCCTTGAGCGCCGACCTGACTCCGACTGCCCGATTGGTCGAGTTCAAGGACACCTACCCGGAGAGGTTCTTCGACGTTGGTATTGCCGAGCAAAACTTGATCGACTTCTCGGCCGGCCTTGCCCTCGAGGGACTGCGTCCGTTTGCCGTTGGCCTGGCGGCGATGGTGCCGATGCGCCCGGCCGAGCAGATGCGGGCCGCGATCGGCTACATGAAGGCGAATGTGACGGTTATCGGCATCGAGGCCGGGGTCCGTTTTGGCCCGTTGGGGAACACCCACTACGCCATGGACGACATTGCCGTGGTTAGGGCGATACCGAACTTCACGGTGCTCGCTCCATCAGATCCACTCTCGACGCACAAGGCGCTGTACGCCTGCATGGAGCACGAGGGGCCGGTCTACATGCGATTGACCGGCGGCCCGGGTTATCCGGTGCTGTACCCGGAGGACTTCGACTTTCGGATCGGCAAGGCCATCGAGTACCGATCGGGTAGCGATGTTGCATTCGTGGCGTGCGGATCCCTGGTGGCCGATGCGGTGGATGCTGCGGAGATGCTCGAGGGCAAGGGCATTTCCACCCGCGTCGTCGATATGCACACCATCAAGCCGCTCGACACCGAGATGCTGGACAAGGTGTTTGCCGAGAACAAGCTCGTCGTCACCGTCGAGGAACACAGCCCGTTCGGCGGCCTCGGAGGTGCGGTTGCGGAATACAAGGCCGGTATCGCCGACGCTCCGAAGCAGGTGATCGCCAGCCTCGGCGATAAGTTCCAGATGCTGGGCGATCACAAATTCCTGATGAAGGAGAACGGGCTGACCGCCCCCGACCTGGCTGATCTGGCGGAGGCAAATCTGTAGCCGGTTGTCGAAGAGGAAGGCCGGGTATGGCGAGTACCCGGCCTTTGTTTGGTCACCTTGGTCCCTGGCTTGTCGGAATCAACCCGGAGGGGCGAAGAACTCGAGAGCGATGCCGTCGGGATCGCGGAAGCTCAGACCCGAGCCATAGTCTGCGTCCACGATGCCACTGTGGGCGATATCGAGATCGTCGAGGCGACTCTCCCAGCTGGTAAGGGCCGCTCGATCGGTGCAGCCGAATGCAATGTGATCCAGACCGGTACGGAACTCTGAGAACACATCGTCGGCGTTCATCTTCGAATGCTCGTGCAGTCCCAAAAGCGTATTGCCGACCTTGAACACAGTGTGATGGAAGCCACCCTCTGTTGGCTCGTCGAGCACCGGGTCGCTGCCGATCAACCGCTGGTACCAGGGTCGGCTCACCGCCAGATCCTTCACCGTCACGGCAACATGTCCGATGGCTGGGAAATCACTCATTGCTGTCTCCATTCGTGTTGATAGTGAGAGAAAGGATGTCGGGACGGGCGTAGTGCCCAATCGGGTCGAAAGCACGGCGACCGGCGGCCACGAGACCCATGTCGAGGTTCGCGGCGACTGTTCCCGCCTCTCCGATGAGGGGTCCAGCCAGCAGCTTGCCGCCGGGAGCAACGATGCTGGTGTTGCCCCGCGAGAGGAAGTCCTCGGCGTCGCCATAGATATCTTCGGCTCCGGGAAGGTCGCGCGGGATGTCACAGCCTCGGATGTAGGCAGTTACGCCGACGACAAAGACCCTGCCTTCCTTGGCGATGTGGCGAAGGGAGGGCACCCATTCATCGCTGTTGTCCCAGGTGGGCGAGAGCAGAACATCGATGCCCTGCTCATACATCGCAGCCCTCGCCAGGGGCATGTAGTTTTCCCAGCAGATAAGGGAACCGACCTTGATGCCGTCGATATCTACGACAGTGAGTAGCGGGCCCTGGCCGTTTCCCCACACCAGTCGTTCCGGTCCGGTGGGAATGAGCTTGCGGTGCAGGCCGGCGATCTCCCCGGCTCTGTCGATGTAGACGACCGAGTTGTAGAGCGATCCTGAATCGCCTCTTTCCGTAATCCCGAGTGCCACCCAAACTCCAGCCGCTTCGGCAGCCGCCCGGACCTTGTCGAGATGCGGCCCGGTCGTGTCTACCGCCTCGTCCTGGAACCGGGCGTACCACTCGGCATCGCGCCACGGCTGGTGGCGCCACACCCAATCGGGATAGCCGGGGACAAAGGACTCGGGAAACACGACGAGATCCGCCCCATCGGCGCCCCTGCCGGTGATGTGTTGTGCAACGATCTCGAGTGTCTCGTCACGGTCGAGATACGCCGGCGTTGCTTGCACTGCGGCCACCCGCAGCTCTCGGCGGGCGCTCATCGAGCCACTCCGGCGGCGCTCGGCCGTTCGTTTCGGACGCATCGTCCTGTGGCGGTGTACTGTTGGCTTCCAGTCATCAGCGGCTCCCTTTCGTGTCGGGGTCTCACCCTTGAGGCGCTAGAAATCGTTGCGATCCCGCCAGATTCGATCTGGCGATTACGTGTCGCTGTCAGAAAGGGTGGAATGGCGCAAGCGAGGCAGCCCAGAATCGTCGGCCGCGACCGGCCGCTTCACCGGATGGGTGAAGTGATCGCACGTTCGTCGCGTGGGGAGCGAGCCGCCGTACTTGTCAGTGGCGGGGCAGGCATCGGCAAGACGTCACTGATCAGAGCTGCGATTGATGAATCGGCATCCGCCGGGACCATTGTGGGTTGGGGAACCTGTTGGCAAGGCGAAGGCGCTCCCGGGTTCTGGCCGTGGATGCAAGCCTTTGGCGATCTATTCAGAGGCGTCGGATCGGAAATTGCGCTGGCAGTGGCGGGCCGGGACGTCGACACCCTCGGTGTTCTGATCCGGGATGTCGGTCGCCCGCTGGAAAGTGTCACCGAGGATCCCGATCGAAATCGGCTATTGCTCCTCGATGTCGCTGTCCGTTGGCTCGAGGGCTTGGGGGAGGATCATCACGTCATCATTGTGTTGGACGATCTGCAGTGGGCCGATTCATCGACCTTCGACCTTCTCGATCATGTGATGGCGGCGCCGGTGGCGGCGCGGTTGCTGGTGATCGGTGCATACCGTCACGACGAATTGGACGGTGATGCCAGCGAGCGATTGGTCACTGCGGGCATGCACGCCGACCTTGTTCACCTGCAAGGACTGACTTTGCAGGGAGTCGAGGAACTGATCGCAACAATCCACGACCCTACGACGGCACGGACGCTTGCTCCCGACCTGCACCGCCGGACCGGGGGTCATCCACTGTTTGTCAGTCAGCTCGCCCGGCTCCCCGAGTTGGGTGTCGGCGGTTCCCTCCCTGCAGTGGTTACCGGTGCTGTGGCCAGGCGACTTGACTCGCTGCCCGATGAGAGCCGACAGGTACTCGATGCTGCTGCGGTGCTGGGGAATCGACTCCTTCCGGATGTACTGGGCGCGGTCGTCGACCTTTCTCCGGCCGAGGTTGTCGGCGCCTTGGAGCCAGCTATCGAGTCCGAGGTTGTCGGAGCTACAGCAGAAGACGGTTTCCGGTTTGCCCACGACCTCTTCAGAGAGACGCTCTACAGCAGGCTCAATGCGTCGCTTCGCAGCGAACTTCACGGCCGGGTCGGTGACGCCCTCGAGGCGCGACAGGGGCGGGGCGCAAGCGTGTCACCAGGGGACCTTGCCGACCACTTCGCGCGAGCAGCCCGAACGGGTGATCCCGGCAAGGCGATCCACTGGGCGCGCCTGGCTTCAGCAGACGAGCGGCACCGTTCCGCCTTTGCCGAGGCGGCCGGTCACCTGCGTCGTGCCCGAGCCGCCGCCGCGGACGTCGGGTGGAGGATCGAGCCGGAGCTGCTTGTGCAGCTACTGATGGATGAGGCGGACAGCCAGGCACGTTCCGGAGATCCAGACGTCGCTCGTAGCTTGCTTGCCGAGGCGGCCGCAGCTGCGCCGGGATCGGTGCAGCGAGCAGATGTGGCGCTGGCAGTGCAGCGTCTCGGGGCCAAGTTTGCAGCTCCCCGCGCCGAGATCATCGGTCAACTCGAATCTGCCATGGAGGCAGTGAGCGGTGTGGATATTGCGAGGCAGGCGAAGCTCATGGCGGCGTTGGCGAGGGAACTGCAGCACTCGGTGGCAGCGGACCGGCTTCGGGCCGGGCCGCTCAGCGAGGAGGCTCTGGCTCTCGGCCGCGATTCAAATGACGACGAGACCCTGGTGTCTTGTCTGCTTGCTCGCCACGACGCACTGTGGGTCCCCGGCAGCGGGCGGGAGCGGGCCCACATTGGTCGTGAGATAGCTTCCGCCGGCAATCGTCTGGGTGACACCGATCGCTTTGCCGAGGGTCTGATTCTCGAAGCGAACGGATTGTTGGAGTGCGGCTCTGCAGGGTTCCGGCCGATCCTCGACCGCTGGTTCAGTGTTGTCGAGGCACGTGACGAGCCTCGAGATCGCTACATGGTTGCGACGCGTCGTGCCGCGCTTGCTCTGCTCGCAGGTGACACCGATCGAGCCGAGGAACTCATGGCTGAGGCGGCGCAGCTCGGTGAAGCGATACACGAACCAGACACCGGCAATGTCCTGATGTCCCAGCGGGTGGCACTTGCCCGCGCCCGGCAGGACCCCGAGGAACTCCGCGTGCTTGCCGACGATGCGGTCAACTGGTGGCGAGGTGCGCCCGCTCTCGCACACGCCGTGGCCGCCGGGGCCTATTCGGTGGCCGGTGATCTCGAGGCGGCGCGTCGGGCGGTTGCCACGGTGATCGCTTCGGGCGGATGGCAGAGTGAGGACTCATACCTTCGATCTGTACTTGTCCCGCACCTCGCCGAAGCAGCTGCGGCACTTGGCGATGCCGCTTTGTGTCGAGACCTTCTCGCCTACGTAGAGCCGCTCGTTGACGACTGTGGTGTGAACGGAGCGGTGGTGGCGTTTGCCGGACCATTTGCCCACTCTGCCGGGATCCTTGCCGGTGCCCTCGGCGACCGCAAAGCCGCCACTTCGTTCTTGGACCAATCTGTCGCCATTGCCCGGCGGATCGGTGCGAACGTGTGGGTAGAGCAGGGGAGGGCCGCCGCAGCGGGGTTGGCGAAGCCGGGAGAGCCGGATACCGACGACCGGGATGCCGATGTGGCGTCACTCGTGAGAAGTGGGAGTGTCTGGACAGTGTCTTGGCGCGAGGAGAGCGGAAGCCTTGCCCACGCCAAGGGACTGGCCGACATCGCTGTGCTCATCGGCCACCGAGGTGAAGGTGTAGCGGCGCTGCAACTAGCCGGTGGCGTGGCCGCTATGTCCGGCAGTCGCGATGAGCTGGTCGATATCCGGGCTCTCGATGCCTACCGCAAGCGCCTCGACGAGTTGGCCGTCGACTTGGATCGTGCCGATGCGGATGCCGATATCGCTCGATCGGAGGCATTGCAGGTAGAGCATGATCACCTGCTCGAGGAGATTCGGCGGGTGTCCCGTCTCGGAGGACAACCGCGAACGGCCGCCAACGACCCCAATGAGCGAGCTCGTAAGGCAGTTAGCGCTCGGATCCGAGACGCGATTCGACGATTAGATGAGATTGCGCCCCTGCTGGCGGCACACCTCGATCGGTCAATTCAAACGGGCTCGCAATGCTCGTACCTGCCCGTCGGTGATGACGCCCAAGTCCGCTGGAGTCTTCGGTGGTAGCGGCCGCCGCACACGATCGAGCCGCATGATGAGCTACATCACCGGCTCTCGCGACAGTCGCCGAGTTGACGGTGGGTCGGCCCGGGGTTTAGCCCGGCTCGTTCCCCGGCTTCCACTTGATGCCGCAGCCCATTGACGGGAACTGGTCGGCCGGCACCGGTCCATCGTTGAGCACTGCGTCGAGTGCTGCGCGGAGATCTGCCCCGGTGACGGGAACTCCCGAGTTGGGGCGTGACTCGTCGAAGCGCCCGCGGTAGACAAGCGTCCGATCCGAATCGAACAAGAAGAAGTCGGGAGTGCAGGCAGCGGTGTAGGCCTTAGCTACCTCTTGAGTCTCATCGAAGAGGACTGGGAAGGCATAACCGAGCTCTTGCGACACAATCCGCAGCTGTTCCGGGCTGTCGTCTGGATACTGATCAACATCGTTCGAGCTGATGGCAACTATGGCAACGTCGGCGTCGGCGTAGTCCCGACCAAACGAGACCAGTCCAGCTTGAACGTGCTTGACGTACGGGCAGTGATTGCAGATGAACATGACAACGAGCGCCTTGCCACTCAGTTCTTCCAGCTGCACCCGACGACCGCTGATTGTGTCCGGCAAGTCGAAGCCGGGGGCGGGTGTGCCGAGTGCCAACATCGTCGATTCCAAAGCCATCAGGTCCTCCTGTTGTGATCCCAGCTCAGCCTAGAAGGCGGCGAGTACGGCTGTGACGGCTTGGACCGAGCACCCGTTGGGCTTCCTACTCGTGGCCTCCGGTTAGGAGTCCCAGAGACTCACCGGGGCCGGCAGTTGGAACGTTCCAACTGCCGGCGGTAGAATTGATGGAGATGTTGGAGGGTTCATTGGTTGCGGCTATGCCGGCGGTGTGGTTTGAGCGTGAGATTCTGCCGGAATACCGCGCCGACGTTGCCGATCGTGCCGAGATTCTGGGACCCGCCAGTGCCGATCCCGACAATCCCTACCGCCAGTTGTCGGCAGCCCGGGGCATCGTCGCCTCGCAGCATGTCTACGCCGGCGACCTGATGGACCTGGCTCCGCATCTGCGGGTCATTGCCCGCACCGGGATCGGCTACGACAAGGTCGACGTAGCTGCGGCCACAGAGCGGGGGATCGCGGTTTGCAACACACCGGATGCGCCAACGGTATCCACCGCCGAGCATGCCATCGCCTTGCTGCTTGCGGTTGCCAAGAACATCAAGACCTCCGAGGCGGCGCTCAAGGGTGGAGGTTCCGACTTCTACGCGCAGCACATTGGTATCGAGCTCAATGGTCTCACCCTGGGCCTGGTTGGATACGGCAGGATCGCCAGGGCCGTTGCGCATCTAGCCGGTAGCTTCGGTATGCAGCTTGCGGCTTTCGATCCCTTTCTGAGCAGTGACGCATTTGCCGGCGTGACCCGTTGCGACAGTCCGGAGCAATTGGCGACCATGGCCGATGTCCTCTCGCTGCACGTTCCCCTAACGGCCGAGACCGCCGGCCTCGTCGACCGTTCCCTTCTTGCTGCGATGAAGCCCAATGCCATTCTCATCAACACCGCTCGCGGCGGATTGGTCGACCTCGCTGCGCTCGAAGCTGCGCTGGAGTCCGGCCACCTCTTTGGTGCCGGTCTCGACGTCACAGATCCGGAGCCGCTTCCCCCCGAGCACCCGCTGCTGCATCGCAACGATGTTGTCGTCACCCCCCACGTCGCTGCGGGAACCGCCGGAGCGAAGCGGCGCATATTTGAGACAGCTTTCGATCAAGTTATGCAAGTTCTCGATGGAACCCGACCCCAGCACCTCGTCAACCCCGATGTGTGGGATCGTATTGGAGAGGAGATTCAGTGAAGAAGAGCATCGGTATCGGCGTCATCGGCTTCGGCTGGATGGGCCAGGCCCACAGTCGTGCCTATCGCAATATCCCCGT
>Ga0180435_10004314_pt1 | contig 14027 bp, 12 predicted proteins | sample SS_ome_3_FD_132467 | JGI IMG/M metagenome (GOLD analysis project Ga0180435, IMG submission 132467) | Hypersaline lake sediment archaeal communities from the Salton Sea, California, USA - SS_3_S_1 metaG | ecosystem: Environmental > Aquatic > Non-marine Saline and Alkaline > Hypersaline >... | reverse complement strand
GACCGGCGCTCCGGGCTGCGCCCGACCCAGCGTGGTCAGCCCCAGCGTGGTGGGGATCAGCGAGACCTCGAACCAGCCGCCGCCCAGCGCCGACACGGTCAGCGAGACCCCGTCGACGCTGATCGAGCCCTTTTCCACCACGTAGCGCGACAATTCATCCGGTAGCGAGATCCGCACCACCTCCCAGTGCCGGGACGGTGTGCGTGCCAGCACCTGGCCGGTTCCGTCGACGTGGCCCTGGACGATATGGCCGCCGAGCCGGCTGTCGACCGCGGCCGCCCGCTCAAGGTTGACCGGGCTGCCCGGCCCCAGCGCCCGCAGACTCGAGCGGTTCAGCGTCTCGGCCATCACGTCGGCGGTGAACCGGCCCTCCCCCACGTCGACCACCGTCAGACACACGCCGTTGACCGCGATCGAATCACCGTGGCGCGCATCGGAGGTGACCGTCGGGCCGTGGAGGGTCAGCCTGACCGAGTCCCCCAGGTCGTCGATGCCGACGACCTCTCCCAACTCCTCCACGATGCCGGTGAACACCCTCGCTAATCTAGCCTCTTCTCGCCGTGGAACGCCGCTGCCGGGTTGTCGTTGAAATTTCCCACCCTCCGGTAGCCGGCCGCCTCGTAGAACGCCTGGGCGTGCGGCTGACGGTCGCCGGTGTCCAGCCGGGCGACGCGGTAGCCCAGGCCGCGGGCGGCGTCCTCCAGTGCGGCCAGCAGCGCCCTGGCCACCCCGGACCGCCGGGCGCCGGGGACCACGTACATGCGCTTGATCTCGCAGGTCCCGTCGGGAAGGCGTTTGAGACCGCCCCCGCAGACCGCGACTCCGTCGCGGTAACCCACCAGGTAGACGCCTCCCGGCGGGCCGAGTTCGGCGGGCCCGGCCCGGGGCATCCCGGGGGCGTCGAGGTCGAGGCCGTCGTAGAGGTCGCGCATTTCGGCCACCATGGCCGCCAGCAGTTCGGCGGCGTCCCCGGTGTCCGCAAGGGCGGACCGAAACTCCAGTTCGCCGGGCACATGCCCACTCCTACCAATCCGCTGATGCCGGCACAAGCCCGGCCTCGCCGCCGCGGAGTGCGGCGCGTGACCCTCTACGATGCAGCTATGCAGAGACACCGCCGCGCCCACCGTGGGGCGTTCGCCCTGGTTGCCGCGTTACTCGCCGTCGCCCTGCTCGTTCCGTCGTGCTCGACGAAGCCGAGCGAGCCGCTGCCGGACGCGACCGGTCTGATCGAACAGTCCATCACGGCGACCAAGGAACTCAAGAGCGCGCATCTGGAGATCGCGGTCACCGGCACCATCGACGGCCTTCCGGTCAAGACGCTGTCCGGTGATCTGACCAATGTGCCCAGCGTGGCGGTCAAGGGAACCTCCACCCTGTCGATGGGCGGCTCCGACCTCGACGTCCAACTGGTGGTACTCGACGGCACGCTCTACGCGGCGCTGACCCCGGACAGCTGGCTGGACATGGGCCCGGCAGACGAGGTCTACGACCCGTCGGTGATCCTCAACCCCGACACCGGGCTGGCCAACATGCTGGCCAGCCTGACCGACGCGAAGTCCGAGGCCTTCGAAACCGTCGGCGGCGTGCCGACCGTCCGGGTGGCGGGCACCGTGACGGCCGACGCGGTCAACAAGCTGATCCCGCAGCTCAAAGCGAGCGGCCCGCTGCCGGCCACGGTGTGGATCGAGAAGGACGCACCGCACCAGCTGGTGCAGGCCAAGGTCGATCAGAGCGAGGGCAACAGCGTCTCGCTGACCCTCTCGGAGTGGGACAAGCCGGTCACCGTCACCAAGCCCGCGGTGTGATGGTTCAGGCGCCGGAGACCGTGACCGGACCCGCCCGGGCCCTCGGTGCCGGGCGGAGCCGCCGCATCGCGATCAGCGCCGGCGGACTGGCGGTCCTGCTCGGCGCCCTCGACACCTACGTCGTCGTGACGATCATGGTCGACATCATGCGCGACGTGGGTATCCCCATCAACAAGATCCAGCAGGTCACGCCGATCATCACCTGGTACCTGCTGGGCTACATCGCCGCCATGCCGCTGCTGGGACGGCTCTCCGACCGGTTCGGCCGCAAGCTGGTGCTCCAGCTCAGCCTGGTGGGTTTCGCGGCCGGGTCGGTGGTGACCGCGCTGGCCGGCGATCTGACCACGCTGGTGATCGGCCGCTTCATCCAGGGCGTGGCCAGTGGCGCGCTGCTGCCGGTGACGCTCGCCCTGGCCGCCGACCTGTGGGCGGCCAGGAGCCGGGCCGCCGTACTCGGCGGGATCGGCGCGGCCCAGGAGTTGGGCAGTGTGCTGGGTCCGCTCTACGGCATCGGCGTGGTCTGGCTGCTCAACACCTGGCGCGACGTGTTCTGGATCAACGTCCCGCTGTCGCTGGTCGCGATGCTGATGATCCACTTCAGCCTGCCGTCGCGGCAGCGCGAGAGCAGCGCCGAACGGGTCGACGTGGTCGGTGGCGTACTGCTGGCGCTGGCGCTCGGGCTGGCGGTCTGGGGCCTGTACAACCCGGCCCCCGACGGCAAACAGATCCTGCCCGCCTACGGCCCGCCGCTGATCGTCGGCGCCGTCGTCGCCGCGATCGCGTTCGCGGTGTGGGAACGCTTCGCCAAAACCCGCCTGATCGAGCCCCGCGGCATCCGGTTCGGCCCGTTCCTGTCCTCGCTGGCGACCTCGATGTGCGCGGGCGCGGCGTTGATGGTCACCCTGGTCAACGTCGAACTCTTCGGCCAGGGGGTCCTGGGCAGGGACCAGACCGGCGCGGCTTTCCTGCTGCTGCATTTCCTGGTGGCGCTGCCGATCGGCGCACTGGTCGGCGGCTGGCTGGCGACCCGCATCGGTGATCGCGTGGTGGCGGTCGCCGGCATGCTGATCGCGGCGTTCGGCTATTGGCTGGTCTCGCACTGGGGCGTCGACGTGCTCTCCGCACGCCATGTTCTGGGTCCGATCAGCCTGCCGACCTTCGACACCGATCTCGCTGTGGCCGGGATCGGCCTGGGCCTGGTCATCGGCCCGCTGACCTCAGCGGCGCTCCGGGTGGTGCCGGCCGCCCAGCACGGCATCGCCTCGTCACTGGTCGTGGTCGCCAGGATGACCGGCATGCTGATCGGCGTCGCGGCGCTGACCGCGTGGGGCCTGTACCGCTTCAACCAGATCCTGGCCACCCTGCCCGCCACCCAGGAGGACAACTTGGCCGCCAAGATCGCCGCCGAAACCGCGCGCTACCGCACCGCGTTCGCCATGCAGTACGGCTCGATCTTCTTCATCACCACGATCGTCTGCCTCGTCGGCGCGGCGTTCGCGCTGTTCATCGGCGGCCGTGGCGCCCGATCGGTCGGCGACGACGAGACCGGCGCCGCCGAGATCAGGGCGAGGGATCACGCCAACGGCGCTGCTGATCGGCCGGCGGGTCGGTAACCTCGGGCCCATGCTGGTAACGACGTGCTGAAAGCCGCGCTACGCGATCTGCAGTGGCGCAAGCGCCGCTTCGTCATCGCGATCGTCGGCACCGGGTTGGTGTTCGCGATGACCCTTGTCCTGACCGGCCTGGCCAACGGGTTCCGGGTGGAGGCGACCCGCACCGTCGATTCGCTCGGGCTGGACGGGTTCCTGGTCCCCTCCGGGGCCATCGGCCCGTTCCTGGGGTCGACGGCGTTTCCCGCCACCCGGTTGCAGATTCCCGGCGTCGAACTGGCGGTTCCCCTGGTCTACGGAAGCGCGTCGATGCCGTACCGCAACTCCGCCCGCAGCGTCAACGTGTTCGGCGCACCCCAGCGTGGCCCGGGAATGCCGCCCGTCGAGGAGGGCCGCCTACCGGTCGAACCGCACGAGACCGCGGTGTCCTCCACGATGGACCGCCCGATCGGCGCGACCGTCGAGATCGGATCGCGCAACCTGCAAATCGTCGGGATCGTCGACGACTCGACGGCCCTGGCCGGGCAGTCCAATGTGTTCCTGACCGTGGCCGGCGCCCAAAAGCTGCTGTTCTCCGGTCAGCAGCTGATCTCCTCGATCGGCGTCAAGGGCCTGCCGGAGCGGGCTCCCCCGGGCTTCAAGATCATCACCCGGACCGGCGCGATCGATGACCTGCTCCGCGCCCTGACCGGCGCCCGGCAGGCGATGACCCTGATGGCCGGGTTGCTCTGGGTGGTCGCCGCACTGATAGTGGGTTCGATGATCTACATGTCAGCGCTGGAGCGGATGCGGGACTTCGCGGTGTTCAAGGCCGTCGGGGTGCCCACCCGGTCGATCCTGGCCGGGCTCGCCATGCAGGCCGTCATCGTCGCCGTGCTCGCCGCCGCGCTCGGCGGGGCGCTGTCGGTGCTGCTCGGCCCGTTGTTCCCGATGCGGGTGGACATACCCCGCGTCGCCTTCCTGTTGTTGCCCGTGGTCGCCATCACCATCGGTGTGCTCGCCAGCCTGGCCGGCCTGCGCCGCGCGGTGACGGTCGACCCGGCCCTGGCCTTCGGAGGACCCTGACATGCCCGACCTACGGATCAAAGACCTCGTCGTCGAATACGCCAGCGGTCAGGAGTCGGTCCGCCCGATCGACGGGCTCAGCCTCGACGTCGACGAGGGCTCGCTGGCGATCCTGCTGGGACCCAGCGGATGCGGCAAGACCACACTGCTGTCTTGTATCGGCGGGATTCTGCGCCCGACGGCCGGAAAGATCGAGTTCGGTGACATCGACGTCAACCGGCTCGACCAGCGCCAGTTGTCCGACTACCGCCGCAACACCGTCGGCATCGTCTTCCAGGCGTTCAACCTGGTGCCCAGCCTGACCGCCGCCGAGAATGTGATGGTGCCACTGCGGGCCGCCGGGGTGAACCGCCGCGAAGCCCAGCATCGGGCCGCTGAACTCCTCGACCGGGTGGGGCTCTCCCACCGGATGGGACACCGGCCCGGCGATCTCAGCGGAGGGCAGCAGCAGCGGGTCGCGGTGGCCCGCGCGATCGCCCTCGACCCGCCGCTGCTGATCGCCGACGAGCCGACCGCCCACCTGGACTACCTGCAGGTCGAAGAGGTGCTCCGGCTGATCCGGGAGCTGGCCTCACCACCACGGGTGGTCGTGGTCGCCACCCACGACACCCGGATGCTGCCGCTTGCCGACCGGGTGGTGGAGCTGGTTCCGCATCTCAGCGCCACCGACCACGAGCCCGAGGTCGTCGACCTCCAAGCCGGTGAGACGTTGTTCGAGCAGGGCACCATGGGCAACTCGATCTACATCGTGGCCGCCGGCGAGATCGAACTGATTCGCGAACTACCCAGCGGCGCTGACGAATTGCTCAAGGTCGCCTCCGAAGGTGATTACTTCGGGGAGATGGCGCCCCTGTTCGCGCTGCCACGGTCGGCCACCGCCCGGGCGCGCACCGCCGCCACGGTCACCGGCTACACCGTCCAGGCCTTCCGGGAGATGCTCGGTGCCGGCGGTTCCCGGGATCTCATCGAGCACAAGGCGCTGCGTTCCGAAGGCTAGCCGGGTCCGTCGGGCACCAGGCTCAGCAGCAGGTCCGGGCCGATCCGGTCGACCCGGTCGAAACGCCACCGCAGTGCCCCGCCGATGCTGGCGACGCCCACGTCGTCGACCGCGGTGACGGGACCGCCGAGCAGGATCGGCGCGACATAGGCCAGGATCCGGTCCACCACGCCGGCGCGCAGGAAGGCCCCGGCCAGCACCGGCCCGCCCTCGACCAGGACGTCGGTGCGATCCGACAACGCCTCGACGACCTCGTGGGGATCCCGGGTGCGCAGCAGCACCGTCGGCGCGTCGGCGCTGCGCACCCGTGCATCGGGGGGGATCTCCCGCCGGCCGACCACGACCCGCAGCGGCTGGTGGCCGCGCATCCCACCGTCCGCGGTTCGGGCGGTCAGACTCGGGTCGTCGACGAACACCGTCCCGGTCCCGACCACTATCGCGTCGGCGGCCGCACGGCGGCGATGCAGGTCGGCACGGGCGGCCGGACTGGTGATCCACTGCGAGGACCCGTCGGCGGCGGCACTGCGGCCGTCGATGCTCGTGGCGAACTTCCAGGTGATGTGCGGCCGTCCGGTGCGCTGCTTGTGCAGCCACTCCCGCAGCGGCCCGTCGGCGACCTCGGCGCCCCCGACTCCCTCGGTCACCGCGACGCCGGCCGAGCGCAGCCGCCGGGCACCGCCGGCGGCCTGCGGATCGGGGTCGGCGATCGCGTAGACCACCGCGGCGACGCCCGCGGCCAGGAGCGCATCCACACACGGCGGGGTGCGGCCGTGATGGTTACAGGGCTCCAGGGTGACCACCGCGGTGCCGCCGGCGGCCCGATCACCCGCCTGGCGAAGGGCGACGACCTCGGCGTGCGCGCCGCCGACCGGTTCGGTCGCGCCGGCCCCGGCGACCTGACCGTCGCCGTCCAGGATCACCGCACCGACCGGCGGGTTGGGGTAGGTCGTTCCCTTGACCTGGTCGGCCAGCCGGGCGGCGTGCCGCATGGCGGCGACGACGTCGCCGGGCGCGGTCATACCCTGAGGTGAGCTGAGGCGCTGCCGGCACTCCGCCGCAGCGCCTCGACAGCAACCCCGGGATCGGCGGCACCGTAGACCGCCGACCCGGCCACGAAACAGTCCACCCCCGCCTCGGCGGCCGCCTCGATGGTGTCGGCGTTGATGCCGCCGTCGATCTCCACCAGGATCGTCATCTCACCGGAGTCGACCATCTTGCGGATGGTTCGCACCTTGGACAGCACCTCCGGGATGAAACTCTGTCCGCCGAACCCCGGCTCCACCGACATCACCAGCAGGGTGTCGAAGTCGCGCAGAATCTCCAGATACGGCTCCAAGGGGGTGCCGGGCTTGATCGAGAGGCCGGCTTTGGCCCCGGCCGCGCGGATGTCCCGGGCCACCGCCACCGGGTTGTCGGTGGCCTCCACATGGAAGGTCACGTTGTGGGCGCCGGCTTCGGCGTAGCCGGGTGCCCACCGGTCGGGGTCCTCGATCATCAGGTGGCAGTCCATGGGGATGTCGGTCACCTTCAGCAGGCTTTCCACCACCGGCAGGCCGAGGGTGAGGTTGGGGACGAAATGGGCGTCCATCACGTCGACGTGCAGCCAGTCGGCGCCCTCGACGGCCGCCACCTCCTCGGCGAGCCGGGCGAAGTCGGAGGACAGGATCGACGGGGCGATCATCGGACGATTCGGTGTCGTCATGGCTGAAGAGCTTAGATCGTCGGGGCCGTCCGGCGAAGGGCCGCGGCGAACATCGCGTCGGTGCCATGCCGGTGCGGCCACAGCTGCGCGAACGGGCCGGGACCGAGGTGGTCGGCGGGGGCGAACAGCGGCCGGGTGTCCAGCGCTGTCAGACCGTGGCGGCGCACCGCGTCGCTGACCACACCCACGGTCTCGGCCAGGTGCGGGGAGCATGTCGCGTAGACCACCACACCGCCCGGCCTGGTCAGGGAGACCGCGGCGGCCAGCAACTCGCGCTGCAGTTTCGTCAGCCCCGGAATGTCAGCCGGGGTGCGCCGCCACCGCGCCTCGGGACGGCGACGCAGCGCTCCGAGTCCGGTGCAGGGCGCGTCAACGAGGACCCGGTCGAATCCTTCTGATGCAAGCCCGGATTCGCGCCCGTCGGCGCGCAGCACCCGGACCGGCAGACCCCGGGTGTTGCGCTCGACCAGCGCCGCCCGCTGCTCGTTGGGCTCGACCGCGGTGACCGAGGCGCCCCGTTGAGCCGCGATCGCGCCCAGCAGAGCGGATTTGCCCCCGGGTCCGGCACACAGGTCCAACCAACGGCCGCCGTCCTCACCGGCCAGTGGCGCCGTCGTCAACGCACGCGCGACCAGTTGACTGCCCTCGTCCTGAACCAGCGCCATGCCGTCGCGGATGGCCGGCACCCGGGCCGGGTCCCCGCCTTGCAGATAGACCGCGTACGGCGAGTAGCGTCCGACGACACCGCCGGCGGACTCGGCCAGTTCAGCCGCGGTGAGCACACCCGGGCGGGCCGCCAGGTGGACCGCGGGCCGGGCGTCGTCGGCGGCCAGCGCCGCGTCGAGTTCGCCGGCATCGGCGCCGAGCGCGTCGGCGAATGCCTGCGCGATCCAGCGCGGATGGGCGTGGGCGAAGGCGACGTGGCCGATCGGGTCGGCGTCAGCCGGCGGCGCGAGTTGCTGCACCCAGGAGGCCTCGTCGCGCTGCGCCACCGCGCGCAGTACCGCGTTGACGAATCCGGCTCGTGCCGAGTCGAATTCGACCCCAGCCTGCTCGACGGTGGTCGACACCGCGGCGTGCTCGGCGACGTTGGTGCGCAACAGCTGGTAGGCCCCGAGCCGAAGCAGGTCCAGCAGGATCGGGTCGATCTGCTCCACCGGCCGGCCGGCGGTCTCGGCGATCACGGCGTCGAGGATTCCCCGGGCCCGGCAGGCGCCGTAGGCGAGTTCGGTCGCGAAGGCCGCGTCGCGTCCGGTGATGCCGCGCTCGGCGAGCAGGGCGGGCAGTACCAGGTTGGCGTAGGCGTCCCGTTCGGAAACGGCGCGCAGGACATCGAAGGCGGCCCGGCGGGCCGGGTCGAGCGGGGTGCGCCGCCGGTTGCGGCGAGGGCGCCGGTCGGCGTTCACACCGCACGCACCCGTTCGGCGAGCCGGGCTCCGCGGGCCCAGTCCGCCGCCGCCATCGGCTTCTTGCCCGGCGGCTGGACCTGCCCGAGCACAACCGGGGCCGAGCCGGTGCCGACCTCGACAGCGGCGCGACCGACCCGAAGGACTCCCGGGGGCAGCGGCTGTTCTGATTCGCCGACCGTCACCGGGCCCAGCTTGACTCGCAGATCGCCGACCGTGGTCCAGGCACCCGGCGCAGGTGTGACCGCCCTGATCCGGCGCTCGAGCAGGTGCGCCGGCTGGTTCCAGTCGACTCTCGCGTCCTCGACGCTGACCTTGGGAGCAACGCTGACCCCGTCGGCCGGTTGCGGGACCGGGACCAGGCTGCCGTCGGCGATACCGTCGAGGGTCGCCTCCAGCAGTGCGGCTCCCGACACCGCCAGCCGGTCCAGCAGCGCACCGGCGGTGTCGGTGGGACGAACGTCCTCGGTCACCACGCCGTAGACCGGGCCGGTGTCCAGCTGCGGCTCGATCCGGAACGTCGTCGCGCCGGTGACGGTGTCGCCGGCGGCGATGGCCGCCTGCACCGGTGCCGCGCCCCGCCACGCGGGCAGCAGCGAGAAATGCAGATTGACCCACCCGTGGGCCGGGACGGCCAGCAACTCGGCCCCGAGCAGGGCGCCGTAGGCGACGACCGCGCAGCACTGCGGGCCGATGCGGGTCAGTTCGGCGACGAACTCCGGGGTGTTGGGCCGGGTGGGCCGCAGCACGGGGATGCCGGCGTCGATGGCGGCCTGCGCCACCGGCGACGGTCCGGGAGCGGCGCGACGGCCCGCCGCCGCGTCCGGACGCGTGAGGACGGCGACCACCTCATGACGGGGAGACTCGATCAGCCGCAGCAGCGACGGGACGGCGGGGTGCGGGGTGCCGGCGAAGACGATCCGCATGCCGTTACTTCGGCACCTTGTAGAACTCCCGCTCCGGGACCCCCGCGGCTCCGGCGACGAACATCCACGGGATCGTGCCGCGCAGGCGGTTCACCGTGGCGGCCGAGTCGTTGTAGTACTGCCGCGCGAAAGCGAGCTTGTCCTCGGTGTCAGCGAGGTTGTGCTGGAGGTTGAGGAAGTTCGACGACGAGTTCAGCTGCGGATAGGTCTGGCCCAGCGCGAGCACCTGGCGGACCGCGGTGTCGAACTGATGCTCGGCCGAGGTGCGCTGCGCCACCGACTTTCCCGCCGTCGCGGCGGTCAGGGCCGCCTGGGCGTCGGCGACGTGGCTCAGGACGGCCTTCTCGTGGGAGGCGAACCCCTGCACGGTACTGACCAGGGCCGGTATCAGCGCGGCGCGCCGGGTGAGCTGGACGTCGATTCCGCCGAGGGCCTCGTCGGCGCGAACGTCGGCCGCCCGAAGTCTGTTGTAGCCCAGCACGAAACCTGCCAGCGCCGCGACGGCGATGACCAGAACCAGTACCAAAATGAAGGTCACCACGATCCGCCTCCTCCTCCACCTCCGCCTCCGCCGCCACCGCCGCCCCCGCCTCCGCCGCCGCCGGATGAGGACGACTGCGAGGCGGAGTAAGCGCCGATGGACGAGGAGAGCGCCGACTCGAAGCTGTCGAAACTAGCACCGCCACCCGTCGCGGCCGACCAGTCGGTCTCCGATCGGGAGTGATACCAACCGGGCTGGGGCGCGACCTGACCGGTCGCAGCCTGGTACTTGGCCGCCCAGAGTGCGGCCGCCCCGCCGGCGACCGCGAACGGGATGTAGGCGGTGTAGAGGTCCTTACGTGCGGCGAAGTCGAAACGCGACTCCGCGGAGTCGGTGGACAGCATTCGGTGGAAACCGCCCGCCTGCGACCACAGTTGGCGACCGGCCGGCGTTCGCCGCATTCCGACACCGGGCCGCCACGCGGACAGCGTCAACAGGAAGAACAGCGCGAACGGCAGTCCCCACAGAGTGAACGGGAAGAACCAGCGCACGAATCCGGCGAAGGCGAGAATCAGCGCGGCCACGTTGGCCACCCGCAACCACAGTTCAGCGCGGCGCCTGGCGAGGAGACCTTCGTCGAATCCCCATTTGCGGACCGCTGCGGCCATGTCGGACTTGGCCCCGCTCAGCTTCTTGCCCGCCGTCACCGTGCCGTTGGCCTTGAAGGTGCGGCCCGGCTCCAGCAAGTCCAGCGCGGAGCCGACCGCCACCCCGACCGGGTCGGCGTCGGCCCACGCGGCCCGGTCGCCGGTGCTGCGGACCGTCCATTTCTTGGGCGCATCCTGCGTCAGCGACAGAAGCCCGCGGTCGGCGAGGTGGAACAGCGTCGCGGTGAGCCCGTGTGCGGGCACCGACTCGGTGCGGATGTACTCGGTTTGCACCGGGCCGAGGCCGTGCGGCGGGCCGTACTGGATCGGGAACCCCGGCGGGGGCTCCACCGTCGAGCGCCGCCAGAGCGTGGCACCCAACGCCGCGGTCACGGTCAGTCCCAGCAACCAGACCGCCGTCGGCACCGACCGGCCCAGCACGCCGTCCCAGCGGATCGACCAGGGAAGTCCTGACCGGGCCGGGGTCGCGACGTCGACACCGGCGCGCAGCGTGACCGGGGTTCGCGGCAGCAGGCCGGTCGCCGTCAGGGACACGATGTTGCCGTCGATGTTCAGGTCCTGACAGCTCCGCCCCACGCCGCTCCCGACCGAGCACTGGGCGCCGGGAACCGGCCCCGGAAGCACGACCGAAACCTCGGCCCGCTCGATCCGATTGTTCCAGCCAGGGGCGATGACGTTCCAGAAGAACACCGAGGCCGCATCGGGGTCACCGGTGGCCGAGGCGAACTGCTTGCCCTCCCCCGTGCCGCCCGGGTCCAAGACACCCTCGACGGTGTAGCGGATCGTGAAGACGTGCGTCCCCGGGCTCAGATAGCTGTTCGGGTCGCCGATCTTGGCGACCCGGAACCGCTCGTTGTCCCGCCACTGCATCTCGTAGGGCGCGGGACGGCCGTCGACGGTGATCTCGGTGACGTCGGGAACCTGCCGGGCGTGGGAGTCATTGGGATTGGCGATATCCCAGAATCGGAAGATGCCGTGCCGGCCGGCCGGGAACTCGGTGGTGATGGTCTCGGCGGCCTGCATCCGCCCGTCGGCGTCGATGTCGAACTGGGCGCGGAAGTTGGTGATGACGACCGGGTCGGCGACCGCTCCCCCGGTGGCGCCGGCGAAAATCACCGGCCACAGCAGTCCGAGCAGGCAGAACACCGCTGCTACCAGCCAACCCACCTTGCGGGCGACAGACGGCATGAGACCTCCTCGGCGAAGGTGTTGAGGGCGCCGAAGAGTCAGCCTAGTGGCCGGTTCCCCTCCTCAGCCGATGTGGAGCGGGTCGATCTGGACCCGCACCGCCTCATGGTCGTGGCGGGCGCTGCCGGTGACGATCGCCTGCCGCAACGCGGTGGCCAGCACCAGGCCCTCGTCGCGCCGCACCCGGATCAGCATCCGGATCGCCGGGGTTTGGCCGTCCGCCCCGGGCGGGCGGCGCACTCCTGCCGGAAGATCGACCGGGCCGAGCACATCGCAGTCCTCGGGCAGCGCGGCCTGCTCGATCAGCGTCGCGACCGCGTCGGCGGCACCGTCCACCGCGGCCATGTGGACGGCGGGCGGCAGCCCCACCGCCCGCCGGGCCGTGAGTTCGGATTCGGCGTGCCCGGCCGGATCCCACCGGATGAGCGCCTGAACGGTGGCAAGCCCCGCATCCGCCACGACAGCGACCACTCCCCCCTCCCCGCGGGAGTGCACCTGGGCCGAAGCGTTCATCCACCGTCGCAGCGTGTCCTCGGCCGCGCGCAGATCCTGCCGGCCCAGCAGACTCCAGCTGTCCAGCAGCAAGGCCGCCCCGTAGCCGGCGGGCGCGGTCGGCTCGGCGCCGGGGGTCGCCACCACCAGCGCCGGCCCCGCACCGATCCTGGGATGAACGGCGTCCCCGGCCGAGGTGATGACCGGGGTGCCCGGGAAGGCTCTCCCGAGCTCCTCGGCGGTGCGCCGCGCCCCGACCACCACCGCGCGGATGACGGTGCCCCCGCAGCGCTGGCAGCGCGGGGCGGCATCGACGACCCCGCACCAACGGCAGGTCGCTCCGGCGGCCTCGCGGTCGGCCAGCGCCAGCGGGCCGGTGCAGCGGCGGCACCGGGCCACAGTCCGGCACCGGTCGCAGGCCACCGCCGGCAGGTATCCCCGCCGCGGCACCTGCACGAGGACCGGAGTCCCGCGCTCCAGCGCGGACCGGGCCGCCCGCAGGGCCATCGACGGGAGCCGCGCGCTGCGCGCCGCAGGATCCCGTTCCTCCGCATGGCCGGAGTCATCCAGGGCGACGACCCGCGGAGCCGCGGCGCGCACCGCCGGGCGGGTCGCCACAAGGTCGTGGGCCCAGCCGCTGTCGACCAGTGCCTGTGCCTCCGCGGTGCGGGCGTAACCGCCGATCAGTGCCGCGCACCGTAACTGGTGGGCGCGCAGCATGGCCACCTCGCGGGCGTGTGGGTAGGGCGCGCGCGGTTCTGCCAGCGCATCGTCGCCGTCGTCCCAAACCATCACCAGGCCGAGCCGGTCGACAGGGGCGAATACAGCGCTGCGCGTGCCGATCACCAGACGGGAATGCCCGCGCAGCACCGACAGCCAGCGCCGGTACCGCTCCGAGGGGCCCAGCCCGGCCGACAGCGCGGTGACCGCTGAGCGGTCGATGCGGGCGACCGCTGAGCGCCACAAGGTGTCCACATCGCGCTGGTCGGGTACGACCGCCAGCACACCGTTCCCGCCGCCGACAGTCACCGCCGCGGCCTCGGCGAGCCGGGCGGCCCAGTCCTCGCCGGGAAGCGACTGCCACACCGCCCGCGCCGCACGGCCCCCGGCGAGGGCCTCGAGGAAGCCGGCGCCGCGCGGGTAGCGATCCCAGCCCGCCGGGCCGGCGGGCTGTTCCGCGGTCGCCGAGTCCGGCGGCCCGGCCCGCTCCGCCCCCGCGTGCCGCGCCGGGATCGCCAGCCGCAGAACATCGGGCCGGGTGCCCGCGTAGCGGGTGGCGACGGCGTCGACCAGACGGCGCACCTCCGGGGTGAGCACCGGTTCGGCGGAGATCACCCGGTCCAGCCAGCCCAACTGGCCGATGTGATCGGTGTCAGAGCGGCGTTCCAGCACGAAGGCGTCGACCAGACGGCCGTGAAAACGCACCCGGACCCGGACCCCGGGCTGAGCGTCATCGGACATCTGCTCGGAGACGAGGTAGTCGAACTCACGGTCCAGGTGCGGCACCGAGAGCATCGGCAGCACCCGGGCGATCGGCTCGTGCTCGGCGGCCCGCCGTCCCGATGTGCTCACGTTCTCCTCGCGTCACCGCCGCTGCGCGCCTGGTCCGCCGGGCGCCGTCGAAGACTATCGGCGCCGCCGGAGCCGCGTTCACCCGCTTGCGCGCGGCGTAGCTCGAGGCAGCCGG
>Ga0180435_10004313_pt1 | contig 14028 bp, 9 predicted proteins | sample SS_ome_3_FD_132467 | JGI IMG/M metagenome (GOLD analysis project Ga0180435, IMG submission 132467) | Hypersaline lake sediment archaeal communities from the Salton Sea, California, USA - SS_3_S_1 metaG | ecosystem: Environmental > Aquatic > Non-marine Saline and Alkaline > Hypersaline > Sediment... | reverse complement strand
CTCGGCCAGGAGCATCTTCATGCTGATTTCATTTCAGTTACGCGCCTCAATACGAGGTCCGTAGCGCTGATTTCGGCCGAAACACAATTTCGATGGCAGAACTGAACTCCATCACCGTTCGCTGTTTGAGGTTCGACTATATTCTCGTCCCCGGCAGGGGTCAATCGATTCGACAAGCACCATTCATCTTGGCCGATGGCAAATACCGATGGACACGTCGAGGCGAAACCGGGGATAATGAACCGGGTTTATCACATCTGGACAGATCGGGCGACAGGCCACCGGGGCGACGGCTGCACCGGGAAAGGCCGGACATGTCGCTCGCAGAGCATGTGACGGTCCGAACCGGGGGGATGGCCGTGATCGAAGCTGTCCTGGGACTCAGGAAATGGGTGTTGCCTGTCTTGGCGGGACTGGTCCTGCTGGCCGGCCCACATCCGCTGTCGGCCGGGGGGGCTGCGGCGGGCGGCGACGGAATCCGGCGCGCGCTCCTGGTGGGCGTCAACGACTATGCCTCGCCCGCCATCGTCGATCTGCGCGGCACCCACAACGACGTCCAGCTGATGCGGTCGTTGCTGACGCGCCGTTTCGGCTTCCTCGACGAGCACATCCGGGTGCTGACCGACGAGGACGCGACCCGGGCGGCGGTGCTGGAGGCCCTGAAGGACCTCGTCGAGGCCTCCGGTCCGGAGGACGTGGTCTATTTCCACTTCTCGGGCCACGGCTCGCAGGTGGAGGATCTCGACGGCGACGAGACCGACGACGGCTTCGACGAAACCCTGATCCCCCACGACGGGCGGACCGCGGGCATACCCGACATCACCGACGACGAGCTCCGGGGCCTCCTGGCCGGCCTGGAGAGCCGCGCCACGCTCGTCGTGCTCGACTCCTGCCATTCCGGTACGGCCACGCGCGATCTCGCCATGCGGACCCGGTCCCTGCCTCCGGACGACCGTCTCGGGCTCTACGCATCGACGGCGCTGCGCACGCGCGCGATGGTGCCGCTGGCGGATGCGGGCTACGTGCTGATGACCGGCGCCGCGGCCCACCAGAGCGCGCTCGACGGCCCCCTGGACGGCCTGTTCTACGGCTTCTTCTCCTACGCCTTGGCCAAGTCCTTCGGCGGGCTGTCCCGCGACGCGACGGCGGTCGAGGTCCATGCGGGCGCCTTGGCGGCGCTGGCCGACGTCCAGGATCGCTTCGGCGGCATCGCCATGCCGGAACCCCAGCTCGAGGCGCCCGCCGCCCGTCTCGAGACGCCGCTCTTCCCGCCGGGCCCGCGCGACGTCCCGGATGACGCGGGCGCGCCGCCGGGCGTGACCTTCCGGGTCTCGTCGGACGGCGGCGACGTCCTCCGCCTGCACCGGGCCCGCCGCCTGGATGCGGCCCCCGGCTCGTACTGGGCCCTGTATCCCGCGGGCGCGGCGGACTTGCCGGACGGGTCGGCCCTGGGAGTCGTTCACGTCACCGCCTACGCCGGCGAGGACGCCCTGGCGGACATCGTCGAACTCGAATCCGAGATCCCCGGCGAGGTCCAGGGCGTGCCGGTGGTCGCGCCCATACCCGGGGATGCGGTGTCCGTGCGCCTGACCGGCGGCACATCGGAGGAGCGCGCCGAACTGGGCGCCGCCATCCTCCGCCGGCTGCCTGCGGCTGATCTCGTGGGCGAGGACCTTTTCGCACGCTTCATCGTGGAGATCCGGGCCGACGGCTGCCGTGTGCTCGGTCTCGGCGGCCTGCAGGAGATCGCGAGCCTGCCGCCGGCCGGCGACGAGCGGGCCGTCACCGCCCTGGTCGATATCCTGCGTCGCTCGTCCAACGCCGCGGCCCTGCTGGCCCTCGACAATCCGAACGCGCGGCTCGACCTCGACGTCGCAGTGGTCGGCGCCGCGTCCGGCGAGGAGGATTCCGGTCCCCCCGCCATCCGCTATCATCGTCCGGGCGAGGTGCTCTCGGCGGCGAACAGTCTGATGCTGCGGATCCGCGCCAACGCCGACTGCTATCTGACCGTCGTCGACGTGCAGCCGGACGGCGCCGTGAACCTGCTCTTCCCCAACGCGAATCAGAACGCGGACTTCCTGCCGGACGGCCGCATCCCCGGCGGGCGGGAGATCCGGCTGCCGGACAGCTTCGCGGCGGGCAACCGGGCGGGCTTCCATTGGCCTTGCGGTCCCCCGGCCGGTCTGGAGACCATTCGCGTCTTCGCCTGTACCGATATCGCCGACGCGCGGATCACGCGTCGGCTCGTCGCCGAAACGCGGGATCGGGACGGCGGCGCCTCGGTGCCCGCAACCCTGGGACGCGAACTGGCGCGGCGCAGCCTGACGCGGGGCTTCGCCGTGGTCGGGAGCGGACGCCCGGAGCCGGAGGTCCCGGCCGCCGACTGGACCGCGGCGACGTGCCGCGCCCTGATCGTCGAATGACCATCTCCGTCGCGCCGCGCTGCCGTGCCGCGCGACGACCCTCGGATCAGAACCCGGGAGGGAGACGACCGTGAAACGCAGACACTTCCTGCAGTGCGCGTCCATGCTGGGGCTCGCCTCGCTGGTCCCCGGACGGCGGGGGCAAGCTGCTCCGAGCCGGGATGCCGACCTGGCGGACGTCGATCCCTATTTCCTCGAGTCCGGCGATCTCACGGAGACGGAGCGGCAGTCGATCGACGCCTACCTCGGCTATCTCGAGGACGCCAGCGACGGCCGCGATGCCATCATCCCCAGGGGCGGCCGCCCCAAGCGCGCGCCCACCTACCGCTTCCTGCGCTACACGGGCGAACTGGGCGACCCTTACGGCCGTTTCGTCGGTCCCCTGCGGACGCGCCCCGAACTGCCCGAGGACTCGACCTACCGGATGAATGCCCAGATCTTGGGCTTCCACGGTGCCACGGATGACTGGGGGGACGACTACGAGATCGGCGCCCTGAGCGTCGAGGCGCGGGCCGGCATCCGGGGCGAATTGATGACCTGGCTCTACGCCGAACGCTTCGAGATCTACGAGGACGGCGCCACCAGCCTGGGCCTGGAATACGTGGCCCAGCGGGACGGCCGGCCCGAGCCCATCGCCACGGACTCGCCCAACATCGACCTGCGCATCCAGCTCCTGAAATGCGAACGGCAGAAGAGCGGCTTCCTGGGCAAGGTCTTCCGGGTCGCTTCCTCCCTGGTGACGGGCGCCTTCGGCGGGGGCGCCGTCGGTCAGGCGGCCGAGGCCGTCGCGCCCACCATCCGCGTGCCCCAGATGGTTCAGGAGGGCGTGGCCTTCTCACAGGCCGTCTTCGGCGGCATGACGGAGGAGGCGCCCATCTGGCGCAGCGGCTTCACGTCCTTCGGCCTCGCCCGGGGCGGCAGCCGGCTCGGCCTGAGCCCGGGGCTCTGGGTCGCCCTCGACGAGACCCGCCAGCTCGACCTGCGCGGCTGCTACCTCGACGATCTCGGCGGCCGCGTCGGCCTGATGCGCGAGGGCGCCGAACTCGACGTGAACTATCTCGTGCTCTCGGTGGAGGTGCGGGAGGGACCGCTGCCGGACATCTACTACGCGGAGCCGCCGGCGTACGAGGATTACGACGACGGCGATGCGACGGAGACGGACCCGTACGACGAAGAGCTCTACGAGCTCGACGACGACTACATCGACAAGGGGGCCGACGACACCGGGTTGCCCGAGGGCGTGCGCCGGCGGACCGACGGCGAACGCTGACACCCGGACCGGAGACGGCCCACGCGGGATGCGTGGGCCGTCGTCCGTCCGGTCTATAACTAGTCGTCAGAAGACGAACCAGACGAAGCGCGTGCGCCAGGAATCGATGCCGGCCCGGTCCCTGATGATGTAATGGGACACGATCCGGTCGCGCGCGAAGTCCGGATGCGCGGTCTTCAGCTCGAGTGGGCCATTGGCGGCCTGGTCGCCGCTGCCGTGATCGGCCTCGTATTGGACGGCGTCTGTCGCCATGTCGTAGTACAGGACGCCGCCATCGTTGCCCAGCAGGACGACCCTTGGCGTATCGGGATCGACGAAGCCCAGGCACTCTTCTGTGTCCAACTGATGGATGCGGTTTGCGCCGGCCATCGGGTGGACGGCCATGGAACCGTTCTGCTCGAACGACGGACGCGTTTCCGGTAGCGACCTGAGCTTGTCGTCGAGGATCAGATACAGGCGCCCGTCGCTCCAGCCGAGCAGCTGCGTATCCTCCCTGTAGAAACCCGTCAGGGGATACGCGGTCTCGGGCCTCAATCGATCGTGGACGTACAGCGAGATGATGCCGCCGTACTCGTCCCGGTCCAGCGTGGACGCGGGCATGAGCATGTCCCTGCCGTCGGGCATCAGGACGGGCCGCCTGTCGCCGTAGGCCCAGTCGCCGGCCTCAGAATCCTCCATGCTCCGCCTGACCATGTAGGGAACGTAGTTCGTCATGGTCGGCATGTAGGGGGGGGCCAGGTGCGTCTGGGAAAACGTGCCCTTGATCCGTTCGTCTATCGGCATCGTCTCGTCGCCGATGATGTAGGCCGTCTCCCCGTCGTTCGAGAAGAGGATGTATCTGGGATTCCTCCCCCGCATGTGCCAGGTGTTTTGCCGGGTCTCACCGTTCTCGTCGCGTGATTTGACCGGCCCCATGTCGAGCACGCGCCTGACCTCAAGGGTCTCGGGATCGACGGTGATCATCAGGCCTCTTCTTATCGGGAGGTTGAACGGCGCGTCAGATCGATTCTTCTGCTGGGCCTGCAGGTAGAGCAGGCCGTCGACGGGGTTCAGGGCCAGGATGTAGCGGTGATGGCGATCCAGGTTCGTGAACATGTCGAGCGGCAGTCGCGCCGCCGGCCGCTGCCGGGTCAGATCCCATCGCTCCAGCGAGGCCTCGCTGCTGAACGGATCGATACGCACCATGAAGAGCGTTTCGCCGTCCGCCGACAGGGCGCTGGTGGCCATGATCGAATCGATCTCGAACGTCCTCGTGATCGCGCCCCGGGGCGCCGATCCGTACGCGGCCTCGGCCGTCAGGTCGACGGGGTCGGGCGCCGTGACGTTCACCGTAAGCGGCGGGATGTCCACGTCGGTTCTCTCGGTCTCGCCTCGGAGGCGAACGGAGCGGACATGAAGCGGGTATTCCCCCGGGACCACCATGTTGCATGGCCCCACGCTGATCCGGTAGCCGCGGAAGAGGTCCGGCAGGTCCAGATGATGGTTGTAGGTGAAGCACTCTATCTCCGCTCCCTCGTAGACCACGTATACGTATTCGAGGGGTCGGTTGGATTGCAGCAACAGGTCGAAAGACAATCTCAAGAGGCCCGCCGGGAATTCCAGTTCCCCGTTGTCGACCACCGAGCAGGAGAAGGGCGGGATCGTGAGCGATCCGGTATCCGGCTCGGGCTCGGGTTCCGGCTCGGGCTCGGGTTCCGGCTCAGGCTCGGGTTCCGGGTCGGGCTCGGTCTGCGAGGTTCCGCCGGTCGAAGGTCTCGGCGGCGGTTGTCTGATCTCGAAGGGCTGGCTCATGCCCTTGACCTTGTTGTCGTAGGTCACGATGCGGACCGTGTGCTTGCCCCGGGCGCCGGCGGGCGGGTACCAGCCGTGGAAGACCCCGTCGTTGTCCGTCAAACGGGATATGGTCTGAACGCGGCTCGACCCCCGATAGAGCAGGAGTTTCACCATTCCATGCTGTCGACCCGTCTTCGCCCAGCGGATCGTGCTGGGTCGGCCGGCCGTGACCACCGTGCTGCGGTCGGGAGCCCCGATGCGCAGGGTCGGCTCGGGATCGTTTCTCGGGGGGAGCTTGCCCGAAGGGGGAGGCGGCTTCTTGCCCGACGGCCTCCGTGCGGGCGGTATCCCCCGCGTGGCCACGCCGCTTGTCTTGCCGGTCGCTTCGAGGCGAATGCCCCAGGGCAGGACCAGCGACAGGGAGCGGACGGCGGGATCGTCCGCCACGTACACGACGCGCGGATCCGGGATCTCCTCGGTGTGCTCGCTCGTCTCGGCCGCCAGCCTGTAGATCCTGTCGGTGTCGAGGTTCGTCAGGAAGAGTTGCCCATCGACGGTTCCGACTTCGTAACGGCCGGGCGGCACGGCGAGGTTGCTCCCGTCGATGGCCGGGAAGTCCAGGGGTTCGTCGATCATGACCATGTCGTCCCAGGGCTGATCGGCGATCGCCATTCCGGACAGGGTCGTCGAAAGGACCGCCAAGGCCAGGATCATGGAAATCTGTGATGGTTTCACGTACATCCTCCCGCATGGATGAGGACACGGGGGCAGGGCCGACCCGTCGGAGACGAGCCGACCGGGTCGTCCGGCTCTTCTAGCCCCCCAGCCCGAGATCAACCAGCAGTCCCGCCACCTCGGCCGCTGTCATGGCGAACACGTTCTGGATGACCGTCGCGATGGTCGTGACCGGGTAGTCGGTGATCGACATCCCGCGCGCGATGTCCGCGGCGCTCGCGTTGTACTCGTTGGCCACCGCCCGTGCGGTATGGGTCGCGCTCCAGCCCGCGTATTTCAGGGCCGCGAGGGCGCCCGACACGCCCAGACTGAACTTGCTCCTGATGGCGTCGGCCGTGTCGAGGGCCCGGTAGCCGGCCCGCTTCAGCCTGAAGGCCGCCTGCTTGGAGTTGAGCCCGTAGGCCCCCTTGAGCGCGCCTGCGGCGCTCTTGGTCGAGTAGCCGATCTGCTTGAGCCAGTTGGCGGCGATCTGGGCGCTGGCGTCGTACTCGCGCCTCATGGCGCCGGCGACGGCGCCGGACGTGTAGCCCGCCTGTTTCAGCCAGCCGCCCGCGATCCTGCCGGACGCGGCCATCTTGTCCTTGAGGGCCGCCGCGGTCTGGCGCGCCGAATAGCCCGCATCCTGCAGCCAGTCGGTCAGGACCTCGCCGGAGACCGGCGTCACCCTCAGCATGGCGCCCAGGACCTCCCCGGCCGCGTAGCCCGCCGAGCGCAGCATCTCCGTTACCTGGGCCGCGGAGCGTCCGAAGGCGGACATGGCGGCCCGAGCGATGTCGTCGATGGCGAATCCCAGCTCCTTGAGGATCTCGACCGCCGTCTCCTCTGGGATGCTGTAGATCTCGGCGAGCGCATCGGCCAGTTCGGCGGCCGCGTAGCCCGCCCGCTCGAGGGCTTCGCCGGTCCGCTCCGCGTTGGTGCCTATGATGGCCAGGATGGCCTGCATCGTCTGCGAGGCGGTGAAGCCGGCTTCCCTCATGACGATGGCCAGCTGCTCGTAGGCCATATGCTCGAGATGCATGAGCGCCAGAGCGACCTGTACGGCGCTATAGCCGGCCTGCCGCAGGACGGCGGCCGTCGCCTCGATCTCGCTCTGGAACGCCGCTTCGAGCGCCCGCGCCGCGGCTTCCGCCGTATACCCGGCGGCCTTCAGGGCGTCGGCGACCTCGGCGGGTGTGGCCGCGTACCGGTCCACGAGGTCGCGCGCGGCGTCCTGGGCGGCCTGGGCGATCCCATGGGCGCTCAGGGCCGCCCGGCGTATGTTGCCGCCGCGTTTTCCGTCGAGGCGTCCGCCGCCGGCACTGGGCGGCGTCTCGGGCTGGAGGAAGGTGTCCGAGATCAACGCGAGCCGGTATCCTTCGAGCACGTCGTCTCCGCTGCACTCGCCGCCGCTCACGGGACCGCGGGTCTGTCCGGGCGGATGGTAGCCCTGGACCGGACCCGTGCCCTCGACCCCGCGCACCCGGCAGGCGGCGAGGAACTGGTGGAAGCGCTGGCTCATGCGCGAGGCGAAGTCCTCGAGGGCCGTCCGGGCTGCGGCCGAGGCGACGGACTTGGCGAGCCGGGCCCGGAGGCTCCGGTAAAGCGATTCCGCCGACATGGCCTCCAGGCCGTCCGATGCCAGAAGGGCCAGAGGGGTCGGCGCATTGGAAATCTCGGGGGCGTTCGGCCCCTGGATGTCTGCGAAGGCGGGGTACCAGGCCAGATCGGGCACGGTGACGCCGTTGGCCCAGTTCGTCCAGGCTCCCTTGAAGACCTCCTGCCAGGTCGTGGCGATGTTGCTCGGCGCCCGTTTCTGCATCAGGGCGTTGCGGATCCCGTTCCCGATCATGTTCCGGCTGCGCAGGACCCCCGGGTCACCGCTCGCCAACGCACCTTCGATCCGGCACTTGGATCCTTCGATATAGGCGCCCCGGGCCCAGTCCTCGGCCTCGGCGCCGGCGGCCTCGACGGCCGCGTCGGACCAGGACCGCCACTGCTCGGCGGTCTGGGCCGCAGCCGGATGAGGCGCGCAGAGGGTGATCAGCAGGACCAGGGCGATCAGCGATGTCGCCGGGAAAGCGCCTGATTGAATTCTGGCTTGTCGTCTCATGTCACAATCCTCCTCCGTCCGTCGCTAGCGGTAAGGCACGCCCTTGGGTCCCTTGATGCAGAACATGACGACATATTCGATGTAATTCCCGTAGCGTGGATCCCGGTCCCACCACCAGCGGATCTTGGTCTCGATGTTGGAGGTTCCGGGGTGGCTGGTCCGCACGTAGGCGCCTTGGGACGCCTGCCATTCAGGCATCTCGAGGGCTTGTAGATGAATCGTATCAACCTTCCATGTATTCTTGAGTCGCTGCCCGCTCCAGAATATGTCGTATCCGTCACCGCCGAAGTAGTATCGGGGGTCGTCGTTTTCATAGGCGTGTTGGATGGTGGCGTGGAATGACTCCCGAACAATTTCATCCTTGAGCGGCGCCCCGAGCTCCCAGTGGTTTCTCCAATGGTTGTAGGGCTCCCTTAAGAGTTCACAAACGATCGTCGGCTCGACCGTGAAGGTCTTCTTGTTGCTCTTGATGATGCGGCCGTCCTGCTTGACGTACAGGCGGATCCAGCCCTCGTAGGAACTCTTGATGCCTTCGATCTCCGGCACGGTGACCTGGACCTGCTTCGAATTCCAGACATCCACGTGTTCCGGATCGACCTTGACGGTCGTGCCGGTGCGGATCTTGAAGAAGACCTCGACGTCCTCGGCGGGGCGCTGGTAGGCCGTGAAGTCCCTGCCCTCGATGAGGATCTCCATATGCTGGCCGCCCCGTGATGGCGTGACATCCTCGATATAGGGATTGCCGATGGGGCCGGGCCTTCGTTTGGGCGGCTCGTAGATCCGCTGATTCTCCAGCTCCCGCAGCTTGATGCGGCCCTCTCGGATCCGCTCCGCCTCGAAGGCTTGGTTGGCGTCTTCGATCTCGCGATCGATGCGCTCGATGACCACCTGTCTGAACGCCTCGATATCCGGCCTCTCGGGCGGGGTCTCAGGCTGCCCCCGTCCGAGTCTTCCGCTCGTGTATCCGGCGACGCGACCCGGATCGACCGTATCCATCAGCAGGCCCCTGGCTCGGATCTCCGTCGTGCGACCGGCGGCCTCGAGCCCCCGGCCGCCGGGCTCGATGAGCACGAGATGCTGCTGGTTCGGTTCCCGGCTCATAGGGGCCCAGGCCAGTGGGCCGGGGACGTCCTCGCCGTGTGTCATGGGCGTTCCCTGGATCATCAGGAGCCCGCCGACGGCCGCCTGCAACTGAACCAGGTCGCCTTTTTGTCGGCTCAGGCGGTAAGTGCCCGGTAGCACCCGTACGTTGTCGCCCTCGGGACTGGGGAAGTAGAGGGTGTCCCGCAGGGTGACGGTGTCCAGGTCCTTCTGGACATCGGGTCGGGTCTTCTTGTCTGCGAGTCCGTTGGCGGCGGTGAGGACGGCGAGCAGGAATAGGCTCGCGATCAGGAGATAGCGGCGCGGCATGTCGGGACCTCCCGGGTCAACGAGAAGGCCATTTGGGGGACGGTGGGCGAGCCGTTCCCTCCGAACGGCTTTGATCGAATCGACGATTTCGATCCGATCGGGTGTTCATGTATGTTGACAGCCTACCCCGACTGACTTTGGTGGGTCAAATCCAATTGTAGCGATATGCAGGCGCAGGGACGTCGGGGACCTGCGAGTTATGTCGTTATATAGCAGTATATTGTGTATATTTCGTGACCCTCATTCTGGCGCCGGGCCGCCTCATGTATCAAAAGATAGGCCGATCGTTTAGGTTTGATTCTTTGCGCGATCCGGAAATGCGGTTGCGGGCCGGTCCCGCGTCGGTCTCCCTATCCGGTCAGGGCGTGCGGAGAGGACGCCGGCGATCCCTCATCCGTGGGGGATTCGTTGATCGATACGTGTCTCGGTATACAATGCGCGTCGGGCAAGTGCCCGATGCGTCGCAAGGACGGGATCCAAGGGAGGGTGTCGGTTGAAGTACCACCACATGGGCATACCCACCGCCGAGCCGATGGCCGGCGAATCGGACCTGCCGGACTACGGGCTCCACTGCACCGACCACGAGAACAATCCCTGCGGGATCCAGTGGATGCGCTACGAGCCCGACTGCCCGTTGCCCGAGATCGTGCAGACGCTTCCGCACGTGGCCTTCGAGGTGGAAGATCTGGAGGCGGCCCTGGCCGGGCACGAGATCCTGATCGAGCCCAACAGCCCGTCGCCGGGCGTGCGGGTGGCCTTCGTCAGGATCGGAGGCGTCCCGGTCGAGTTCTTGGAGTTCGCGGATTCGGACGAAGCCCGGGTCCGGGAAGCAGAAGAGCGCCTGCGGCAGGCCATGCTCGGATCGCAGGTCGAAGAGCTGGATCGGTTGCTGGCTCCCGATCTGGTCTTCACGAATCACCTGGGGATGGAGCTCGGCAAGGAGGACGATCTCGAGGCGCACCGCTCGGGTCTCGTCGAGATCTCCGCCCTGGAGACCTCCGATCAGCGGATCCGGATCCTCGGCGACGCCGCGGTCGTGACCGTGCGGGTGGAGCTGTCCGGCAGCTACCGGGGGACGCCGGCCTCGGGCACGTTCCGGTTCACACGCATCTGGACCCGGGGTATCGACGGTGCTTGGCGGGTGACGGCCGGGCATTCGAGCGAGGTCGCGTAGGCGGCGGGAGTGGTGATGGAATCGTTCGAGGATAAACTCAAGCGCGTCCTGGCCGAGGAGGTCGCCCTCGCGCCCTACGATCCGGAGTGGCCGCGCGCGTTCCGCGAGGAGAAGGCGCGACTGCTGGCCTGCCTGCCGGGCGAGCTGATCCGGCGGATCGAGCACATGGGCAGCACGGCCGTGCCGGGGCTGGCGGCGAAGCCCATCGTCGACATGCTGGTGGAGGTGACGGACCTGGACGAGACCCGGGAACGCATCGCGCCGGTGCTCGAGGCCCGGGGCTACGACTACTTCTGGCGTCCCAGCCACGGCGACGACGTGCCGCCCTTCTACGCGTGGTTCATCCGGCGGGATCCGCAGAGCGGCATGCGCACCCACCACATCCACATGGTCGAGGCCGATTTCGCCGGACACTGGGAGCGGCTGCTCTTCCGGGACTACCTGATCGCGCATCAGGACGTCGCCGCCGAGTACGCGGACCTGAAGTTCAGGCTCGCGACCGAATATCCGAACGATCGCGTGGCGTACACGGAGGGCAAGACGGCGTTCATCGTCGAGGTCACCGGACGGGCGAAGCGGCACTTCGGCGAGGATTCGACGGGAGGGGGAGCGGCATGACGCCTGAGATCGGGATCCGGCGCTACGGACCGGAGGACGCGACCGCACTGCTCGAGGCCGCAATCGAATCGCGGGGGGACGTGCAACCGTGGCTTCCCTGGTGCCATGCCGACTACTCTCTCGCGGAAGCGGAGGCCTGGGTGTCTTCGCAGATGGACCTGTTCGCGCGGGGAGAGGAATACGAATTCGTGATCATCGACGGCGAAGGCCGGTTCCTGGGCGGGTGCGGCCTGAACCACGTCAATCCCGCGGACCGGGTGGCGAACCTGGGCTACTGGGTGCGCAGCGCGGCGGCCGGGCGCGGGATCGCGACGCGCGCGGTCAAGCTGCTGGCCGACTTCGCCTTCGCCGAGACCGACCTGGAGCGCCTCGAGATCGTGTGCGCGGTCGGCAACGCGGCGAGCCTGCGCGTCGCCGAAAAGGCGGGGGCCGTCCGCGAGGGCGTTCTCAGGGGGCGGATCTATCTCCACGGTGCGCCGCGGGACGCCGTCGTGCTTTCGATCCTGCGTTCGGATCGGGGAGCCGACTCATGAAGCTCATGACGCCATGTCTGATCCTGACCGCACTGCTGTGTCCCTGCACGGCGCCGGCCTGGGCCGACTGCTACGAGGATCTGCCGGACGACTACCTTCCCTTCGAACTGCATGCGTGCGAAGGCGGCCTGGAGGGCGCGAGCGAATTCCTCGAGGGCTTCTCGCTGTCCATGGCGGTTCCGCGCGAACGCCTGGAAGACGGTCCGAGCATCGAGGCGATCTTCGACCTGGTCCGCGATGAAGGCGCCGTCGGCGTCCTGACGCACCCGGACGGGAAGACGAGCGCCATCGAATACGAGATCGTCCGTCACCGGGAATCCGAGGACATCTACATGAAGTCGGCCCTCGGCTACTTCCTGTGGGAGTACATGACCGTCCGGGACGACGCGTTGTGCTTCGCCGTCTACTGGTGGTACCGCCCGCCGGCCACCGACCTCGACCTGGCCGTCGTCGCGTCGGCCGAGCGCCGGCTGTCGGAAGCGGAGGCCTGGCACCAGGCGGACGACCGGGACTGCACGGACGACGCCGCGGACGGATGCTGGAGCCTGTTCTGCGCCCTGAAGCACGCGTCCCTCGAGATGGCCGGCGAGTACAATCACCACAACACGGCCCTGCAGACGGCGAGATTCGTCATCGACGAACTCGTGCCCGACCACGGCTTCGCGCACACGTTGATGGACTTCAACAACGCATCCTCGACGACGCACGCGGACATCCTGCGCGTCCTGCAACTCGTGAAGCAGCGCATCCGTAGCGAGTTGTCGGAGGATCGGGACACGCGTCGCTGAATGAGGAGCGGGACGAATGGACAAGCAGGAACGCAAACCGGACCTTCCGGCGATCGGCATGGGATTCGGCCTCGGCGTCTTTTGGCGGGATTGGGCGTGTTCTACTGGGGCCGGGCGAAGCTCGACGAGAAGGGCCAGGCCGATTAGCCCGCGCTGCGGAACCAGAGATTGTACATGTCGAGGAACATGCCGGGATTGCGCGCTTCGAGCCGGTCCCAGTTGGCGAGGTCGGTCATGCCCGGGTCTCCGGGGAAGCACCGGCCGTAGGCGGAACGGACGGCGGGCCGCAGCAGGTTGAAGCCCAGGATCGTCAGGCCGAGTTCGCGGCCGATCTCACCGATGCGCGGCAGGTCGAAGCGGTGCTCCTGCACGTGGAAGACCAGGTCGCGGCAGCCGCTCAGGCTGTAGAAGTCCGGGATCCGGGTCAGGGGCGCCAGTTCGTCCCAGTGGCGCCCGGCGAGGACGTCGCGCCTGAAGGTGCGGATGGACATAGCGTCGTCGCCGATCCCCTCGGCGGCGATGATCTCCCGGGCCCGTACGATCACCGCGCGCGCCCGTTCGCTGTAGAGGGCGATGTTCATCAGGCCGCCCGGCTCCAGTATCCCGCACAGGACCTTCCAGCCGGCGACCGGATCCGCCATGTGGTGCAGCACGCCGGAGCTGTAGACGACGTCGAAGCGCCGGTCCAGTTCGGGCAGGTCCAGGATGTCGCCCTGCCGGAAGTCGATGTTCCCGACGTCCATCTCGGCGGCCTTCCGCATGCCGTAGGCCAGGCTCGCGCCGCTCAGGTCCAGAGCCGTGACCGAGACGTTCCGGTAGGCCCTGGCGATGGAGATGGGCTGACGGCCGGTGCCGCAACCGGCGACGAGAATCTCCAGAGGTGCTCGGCCGGGGCGCTCGGGCAGGTCGGTTTCGGGCAGGCGCGAGCGCAGGTCGGCGTGGAAGTCGACCGGCGGCCGGTAGGTCAGGGACAGCCAGCGGGGATAGGGGTTCTCCTCGTACTGCGCCTGCACGCGGCGCGAGACCTCGTCCCGGATCGGCCGCAGACCGGGGACGGCGGCCGCCAGGTCCCGTTCGACGAACCGGTCCAGCAGCGTGGCCTTGATCAGCGGCCGCACGCCGTCGGGCCAGTCCTCCAGGGGCATCGCCCGCAGATGCGGCGCGACGGGCATGTCGCAGACGGGCATGTACATGGCGGCGACGAGCACCGTGCCG
>Ga0180435_10004311_pt1 | contig 14030 bp, 12 predicted proteins | sample SS_ome_3_FD_132467 | JGI IMG/M metagenome (GOLD analysis project Ga0180435, IMG submission 132467) | Hypersaline lake sediment archaeal communities from the Salton Sea, California, USA - SS_3_S_1 metaG | ecosystem: Environmental > Aquatic > Non-marine Saline and Alkaline > Hypersaline >... | reverse complement strand
TCAATCTAAAAATGAGCGGTGAGAAAAGAAGTCAACAAAAGCCAGTTCCGGATAATCTAGAAGAAATCATTTCTCTCGAACAGCTTGCGACAATACATAAATTGGAATCATTCGGTTGGGAGTTGTTTTTTGTACGCAGATCTACAACGAAAGAGATTATCCCAATTATGCGCTGCCCAATCACTTCAGAGTGCTATACAGCGGTAATTGATAAAAACGGATCTGTGGTTAGAGACCATGATCTTATTATTAGACAAGACGATAGACGCCTTCACTAAATCAAACCCACCAGAACAAAACCATAGTGGACGCTCAGAGGACAAAGATTAAGAGAAATGTACATAAGAATTGTTTTCTAAAAAGCAGGCTGGGAGATTCACTGCCTAACAGACAGCAATGTGGTAATAGCGGAAGTCAGCTGGAATTTCCGACCGACTCCTTAGCTACCTTTGCCGTCATTCAGATTTTATTAGGTATCAGGCTCATGTGTGGTAAAAGCTGGCATTGGCGCAAAAAAACCGCCACACAAGGTGGCGGAATACCATTAGAAATGGAGATTTTAATGAAACATCTTTTTAGTCTCGGCTCTGCTTAAAGCCACATATATAGTAGGTGAATTAATTGGGCTATGCAATAAGTGGAGATGTTGCATGGGCTGAAAAGACTTCTTCCAAAATAAACAGGCAAAAAAAGCCCCGCCAAGGGGAAGGAGGGGCTAGTAAAATGGAGAGGCAACATCAATGATGCAGTCATCCATAATATAGCGCTTTAAGTTGAGTATTAGGGTTACCGAGTGTTACCGGTTGATATTCATCAAGTTAAAATATTGTACTTAACTACAATGCGTTAATTATCTTGTAATAAGCATCCAAGTATTGAGAGCTAACTCCTAACAATAATTCGAAATACTTTCCCTGAAACAACCTGTAACAAACCACGCTTTATTAGAAACATATGGGAAATATTCCCATACTATTTTTAATTAATAGCGAGAGTATGTTTATGCCACCCCTTTGGTTATCTCGCTAGGCTCCGTGTCACATAATGGCCTGCTGTTTTGTGGCATGGAGTAAATTAATCTTTTGATAGGGAAATTGACCAGCGAAAGTTGGAAAAAATGCAGTAATAGAACATATATTGAGATAATACGTTTGCTTTGGAGCAAACCAATGAACAAAGAGGATGCAGTTATGAAAAAGATACTTTTAGTTACTGCTATTGCAGTAACATTTGCCAGTTCTTATGTTTTGGCTCACCACCCAGCGGCAGATATTGTTGATCCAGAAATTTATGACAGGATTGACGAAAATATTTCAGATTCACATGATCAGGTTATAGATGACATGGGTGATATGACTGGTTCCGCTGTACCCGATGACGATGTTGGAAGCAATTCCAGAGCGGCTCAAGATGTTGAAGTTGGCCAGGGAGGAGCCGGCCCAGGCAATCAGAACTGATACCCGTTATATAATTACAGCAAAAGGCATCTGACTTAATAGGTGCCTTTACTACATAAGCAGGTATTGAGAGCCATTCTCACCAATGACAGCTTCTTGCCGTAAGTTGTCAAAAGATACAAAATCTCGACAGTCTGCTTTGGCCTATTAATAGTATTTAAGAGCATCATTTCTTAGTCCTGACCACTCGGTTAGACACCGAGTTAGCCAGCTGAATATATGATTTTTTATACCATTGATTTAATTGGAATAATTTTCAGCACATCAGTTAATTTTTGAAGCCAACCTTGCTATAAACAATGCCTTACGGTACCTGCACTTATTGATTTATTGCCAAAATCAGTCACGAACAGTCTGATCCAGTTACAAACTGGTACAACCTAGGTAGCAATCCCTGGAAAGCCTCTTTTGTAAAAGTGGTCATTAACCATTCACACAAATCACAGTCGGGACAACCGTAAATAGCCTTAAAGCCGATGCGATGAGAATATGATAACTGGCTGGAATGCTACCATTCAAGATACTTAAAATATTCATAATACATCGATGAATTTATTTTACGCAGACACTCAGCATAGACTTTGAATCACTATATATTGTCGAAATGTTTCACATCAACCAGGCGTATTCCTTGCGTTCTTTTGACTTAAACAAAACCACATATAAAAAATCCGATAGTGAGGCTACTAATCAATTCAGAACATTTTATGAGACCTTAACTATTTATGGCCTTTGCTCATATGCACCCAAACCGGTTCAAATACACCATCTGATGAGCACTATGCGAGATCAGTATTAATTTTCATGAGGAAGACATATGTCCAAAATTACTCGAGGAGCTGACCTGATTGTACGATGTCTGGAAACAGCAAGCGTCCAATACGTATTCGGTTTACCCGGTGAAGAAATTCTTGATCTGGTTGATGCCTTGCATGACAGCCCTATCGAGTTTGTAATGACACGACACGAACAAGGTGCCGCTTTTATGGCCGATATTTACGGGCGTCTTACTGGAAAAGTTGGTGTCTGTATTGCAACCCTCGGCCCCGGTGCAACAAATCTTGTAACCGGTATTGCAGATGCTTACCTTGACCGCGCCCCCTTGCTAGCCATTGCAGGCCAGGCGAGTACGCACCGACTGCACAAGGAAAGTCATCAAGTCATTGACCTTGCCAGGCTTTTTGAAAGCTGCACAAAATACTCGATACAGGTTAAAGAGCCCGAAACGATTATCGAAATTATCGCCTCGGCAATTACCATGGCTTGTTCACACAAACCGGGACCTGTGTTTATTGAGTTACCGGAGAACATCGCTGCAGCAGAGGTCGAAATACCGAAACTGGCCAGCCAAGAAACCGTCACACCCGCACTGGCTGCAGATTCATCAATCAATGCCGCACATGAAGCATTGCTAAAAGCAAGAAAACCATTGGTCCTGATTGGCAACGGAGCCCTGCGAAATAAAGCAGCTGATGAAGTAGCATCGTTTATCACTATTACCGGGGCGCCATTCACCACTACATTTATGGCCAAGGGCGTGGTCAGTGATGAGCATCCACTGAGACTATCCACCACGGGACTTTCCGAGAAAGAATACACGGCTTGCGGGTTTAACCAGGCCGATCTGGTGATCACAATTGGCTACGACCTGGTCGAGTTTGATCCGGGTCAGTGGCATCGAGATCCACACCAGAAAATTATACATATTGATACAACACCTGCTGAAATTGATCAAAACTACAAGCCCGGCATAAGTATTGTCGGAGATATTGCCAACAGCCTTGCACGCCTTGTCAGTGCACTGAAAATAGTTGCTCATCCTCCAGCCCGGGACTGGTCTGCTTCATTGCGTGACAGCATTCAGCAATACGAATCTGAACTGACAACCTGCAATGATTTTCCAATTAAGCCACAGCGCCTGCTTCATGACCTGCGCCAGGTCATGGACAAAGATGATATTCTGATTTCAGACGTAGGTGCCCACAAGGTGTGGATAGCTCATCAATGGCAGAGCCTGTCACCTAACTCCTGTATCATCTCCAACGGCCTGGCAGCCATGGGGATCGGCCTGCCTGGTGCAATTGCCGCAAAGCTGGCATTTCCTGAGCGTACGGTAGTTGCTGCAACTGGCGATGCAGGCTTTATGATGAATGCACAGGAGCTGGAAACCGCTTTACGATTGAAACTGGCGCTTGTTGTACTGGTCTGGAATGATGGCGGCTACGGACTGATCGAATGGCATCAGCAGCAGCGCTTCGGCCGCACAAATGATGTCACATTTGGCAATCCGGATTTTGTTTCATTTGCTCAAAGCTTTGGTGCAAAAGGATTTCGTGTAAAGCGTGCCGAGGACCTTGAAGCAACCCTTCGACAGGCAACCAGTTGTGGCACTGTTGCCGTGGTGGATTGTCCTGTCGACTACACAGAAAACATGCGCCTGACAGAACGACTGGGGAATCTAACCTGCACTAACTGACCAGTGTTACAGGCTCTGTGCTACCATAATCATGCAACCCAAACGGTCTTCGCATTAACAAATTCATGAATACCATGGTATGAGAGTTCTCGTCCATAACCTGACATTTTCACTCCGCCAAATGGTATCCTTGGATCACTCTTGACCAGTTCATTGACAAATGCGCAGCCGCACTGGAGCTGTCGCGCGGCAGCTACACCACGATCCAGATCCCGTGTCCATACACTTCCACCCAGTCCAAAATCACTGTCATTTGCCAGCTTGATGGCCTGCTCTTCATCTTTTACACGAAAAAGACTTGCCACAGGACCAAACAGCTCTTCATTGTAGGCGCGCATGTCAGGGGTAATCCCGGACAGAACTGTAGGCTCATAGAAAAACCCGGGGCCATCTACAGACTTGCCACCGGTTAGCAACTTTGCCCTATGCCTGATCGCATTATCGACCTGGGCATGAATTTCATCGCGTAAATCAGAGCGGGCCATAGGTGCCAGTGAGGTATTTTCTTTATTTGGATCTCCTGGCTGCAATGCTTCAACGGCAGCCGTGAATTGCTGTTCAAAAGAATCAGCAACAGCTTCCACCAAAATAAAACGCTTTGCCGCAATGCAGCTCTGACCGGCATTCATAAAACGTGATTGCACCGCTTTTTTAACCGTCAAACTCAGGTCTGCATCTTCAAGCACAATAAACGGGTCTGATCCACCCAACTCAAGCACAGACTTTTTCAGCGCCTTGCCTGCTTGCCCTGCCACAACCCGTCCTGCCTGCTCGCTACCTGTAAGCGTAACGGCTGCAACTTTCGGGTCATCTATAAGCCTTGCAACCATGGAAGATTTTACCGGCAAATGAATAAACAACCCGGTTGGTGCACCTGCACGATTGAATATGTCCTCGATTGCCTTGCTGCACAACATAACGTTAGATGCATGTTTCAGGAGGACGACGTTTCCGGCAGCCAATGCCGGGGCTGCAAAACGAAATACCTGCCATAGAGGAAAATTCCAGGGCATGATAGCCAACAACGCCCCCAATGGCTGATAAGCTACCAGGCTTTGCTGTGCATCTGTTTGTATGCTTTTATCTGCAAGGAAGTTTTCTGCATTTTCAGCATAGTAACGGCACACCCAAACACATTTATCTACTTCTGCTTGAGCTTCGCTCAATAACTTTCCCATTTCTTTGCTCATCAGCCGGGCCAGAGGATATCGCTCAATTTCCAACTGATCGGCAACGGCTTCGAGAATGGCACGGCGTGCAGCAAATCCTGTTTCTGCCCAGCGCTTTGACTGCCGGGAAGATTGCAGCAAAGCCTGATCCAGCTCATCTTCAGTAAAAACCCGGGTATGGGCAAATATTTCACCAGTTGCGGGGTTTACCGATTCAATCTGTGTGTCACTCATAACGTTTCCTGTATTTGTATAGTCCGGAAAACGTGCCGGAAGAATACCGTGAGCCATGTGTTAGCAGTGATCAGGGTTGACCTCAATCTACTGGACGCTGCCAAATGACAGGTCCCTGGCTACGGAAGGCACCTCAAGTCCCGCGATACGCCCACCTTGGGCTACCGGCCCCTCGGGGAACAATTTATAGAGATATTTCATTCCACCCCTGGAATAAAATTTTTCTTCGAGTGCATCATGCAATTCCCTTATGTTTGCCCCTACATTTTCCTGCTTTGAAAAATATTCCTGCAAGGAAGTCAATAACTCCCAGTGATCATCACTTAGATACAGACCATCTTCGTTTGCTATGGTCTGTGCATTTTCCGGACTCCAGTTTTCCGGTGCATGGGGAAAATGAAAATTATTGGTTTCTTTTGAATTTGCATTCACTTCATTCAACATCAGTTTATACCTCGTCTTTGTGTGTTGATTACTTAATATGGTATTGCAGTTAAAGTCTGTTAGATCAATCAGGCTTTTGCTGCCACTTATCATCCTGTTTTTCGTACTTCTGCTTGACCGCAGCCCACGCTACCTTGTGTGCAACCTCCTCGCGTCCGTCATCACCATACCTGTCTTCAGGTTCAGCATACTGATCCCAGGCAGAATTGAAGGCTGCCAGGTAGATTTCCTGACCATGTTTTGGCAAGTTGTCTTTCACCTGGTCCGGCAAATCGTCGAGTGACTCGTAAGGCATATTTTGTTTGCTCCTTTGATATCGTTTGTTGTTTATTAACGAAATTGCTTTTGTACCTGAAATACTTTACGCAATTGTGATGCCAGCCTGCTCGGTGCTCCGGCTTGCTATTTAAAGGTATTTATTGATTTTCAATCGGTGCATATCCACCTGTACCGGTGTTTTTGCTGCAGTACTGGTCAGATGTGCGATGCTGTTTATGTACAGGGAAAACTGATCAGGAGCCTGTTGGAGGGTTTACACAGACAATTTTTTTAAGCAGGACTCACTCATGAGGTTTTGCCAATCGAGCCGGGTCGAGCAATTGCTCCAGTTCATCTTTTTCCAAATCGCTTTGTTCTAAGGCAACCTCAAGTAAAGACCTGTTCTGTTGCATTGCAGTTTTTGCAATTGTGGCTGCCTTTTCATAGCCGATAATTGAATTCAATGCGGTCACCAGCATTGCATTGCGCTGAGACAGCCAGTCAAGCCTGTCTTCGTCAATCTCGAAGAGCTGCACGGCTTTTGCATCCAGAGAGAGCGCGGCCCCGGTAAGCAATTTCAATTGCTGAATCAGGTTATTGGCAATCAGTGGCAACATGGTCGCCAGCTGAAAACGGTTATCCTGTACTGCCATGGTGATTGCAGCATCCAGACCAATGACCTGAACACAGGCCATACCTGCTGCCTCGGGGATAACCGGGTTGACCTTTCCCGGCATAATACTGCTGCCATGCTGTAATTCAGGCAGCCTGATTTCACCAAGTCCGGCAACCGGACCACTGTTCATCCATCTCAGGTCTGTAGCAATTTTCAATAGAGAAGTCGCTACAACCTTGAGCTGGCTGCTGAGCTCAAGTGCCGTATCCTGTGCCCCGATTGCTGCGAACAAGTTTGGCGCAGAACGTAAAGCCAGTCCGGTGTGCTGACCCAGTGTATAGGCAAACTGATCAGCAAAATCCGGGTGGGCATTCAAACCCGTACCAACGGCAGTCCCTCCCTGGGCAATCTGCAACAGACGCTGACGAACATCTGCCAGGCGGGCAAGGTCTGTCTCAAGCTGCGCTGCCCAACCAGCCAGCTCCTGCCCGAGCGTAACAGGCACCGCGTCCATTAAATGGGTACGACCGGTTTTTACTATATCCTGAAACTGATCAGCACGGCGAAGCAGTGATTGCCTGAGTTCCTGCAGGACTTGTTGCAGTAGATACAATTGCTGGATAGCGCAGACATGGATTGCCGTAGGAATCACGTCATTACTGCTCTGGCAACGGTTAACATCGTCATTGGGATGTACCTTGCGAGCCAATTGCCGTGAAGCCAGCTTTGCAATCACCTCGTTGGCATTCATATTGGTGCTGGTTCCTGATCCGGTCTGAAACATGTCCACAGGAAACTGCTTGTCATGCCTGCCTGCGGCCACTTCCAGGCCTGCCTGACTGATGGCTGCGGCAGTATCCTGCGGTAACAGGCCCAGAGAGGCATTGACCTCAGCGGCGGCGGCCTTGATTAGTCCCAATACATGAATAAATTCGCAGGGTAAGGGCTGGCCGCTGATGGAGAAGTTATCGCATGCCAGGCGGGTTTGCTCACCATATAAAATATCACCTGTGTGATCGATCGAATCAGCGTTCTTGTCAACAGACATGACAACTCCTGTATCAGTTTTGGCGGGCGTGCACTTCTGGCTCATCCCCCTCTGCTTCAGTGTGCAAACGGTATTTCTGAATTCGGTAACGCAATGTCTCTCTTGTGGTACCCAATGCGCGAGCTGCAGCCGTGACATTGAAGCTATTTCTTTCAAGTGCTGTCTGAATAATATAACTATCCATTTCGTCGAGTGCCATCGAACCATCCAGCGGTATCACTAGCCGATTACCATCCATATGCGGCCCGTCTTCATCCTGCTCAAGACCATTGTTCAGTTGTAGCCAGTGTTTGGGAAACAGGTCACTGTCAGATAACAACACAGCCCTTTCCACCACGTTGCGCAATTCACGCACATTGCCGGGCCAGTTATAGCTGCACAGTTTTTCATAGACATCGGCTGGGACCACCTTGACCTGGCGATCTGCTACAGCATTGAATTCGGCGATCATGAGTGGCACCAAATCCTTTATATCTTCCGGACGTTCGCGCAACGCAGGCAACTCCACCCGGAACACACTCAATCGATGGTAAAGGTCATCTCTGAACTCCCCATTGAGCACACGCTGTTCCAGATCACGGTTACTGGCAGCAATGATCTGCACATCAATTTTAATGGTTTTTTCGCCCCCGAGGCGAATCAGCTTCTGATCTTCAATCACTTTCAGTAGTTTGGATTGCAGGTCAAGGTCCATCTCTCCGATTTCATCCAGAAATAATGTACCTCCATCAGCCTGTTCCATGTAGCCACGGTGACGTCCCTTGGCCCCGGTAAAGGCTCCGGCCTCATGACCAAACAGTTCTGACTCCAGCAAGTCACGGGGCAGTGCGGCACAGTTGACCTCGATTAATGGTCCGCTGGAACGGGGTCCTGAGTGATACATGATACGCGCAACCAGACCTTTGCCGGTTCCTGTTTCACCGCTGATAACCAGAGCGCTGAATGGCACTTCCACGAGGCGACTGAGAAAACGTCGAACCTGCTGCGCCGACTCACTGCGGCCGATAAAGGCATCCGGCACGTAACGCCTGTTGCCAGCTTCACGCTGATCATTGAGCTGTCGATAGGCCCGGGCACTACGACGAGCACCATTCAGAATAGCTTCCAGACGTTCAACACTACAGGGACGTTCAAGAAAATCGTAAGCACCAAGTCTCAAGGCGCGTACAGAGTCCGGTATAGTGCCATCATTGGTCAGCAGCACCCATTCACCAATATCTCCATGCTCACGAACCTGTTCGAGTAAATCCAGCGAGTTGCCATCTGGCAAATTAATATCTGCCAACGTGACCAGGGGCTCGAAGGTCTGATTGAGCAACATGTGTTGTGCGCTTTTAATATCCTCCACACATTCAACATCCCAGCCATGCATATTGAAATGATGGGCGAGTTTGCCAGCCAGTTCCTGTTTACTATCAATGATCAACAATGAGTCATCCAATAACCTTCTCCCCAATCAGGCAGTCCAAACCAGAGTTACAGTCCAGACAGCCACGGTATTTTGCAAAAATTGCCGCTCATAATGTGTTGGTCAAGATTGAATTTTTCGCCAGGCGGCGTCTAATTTTCTACAATAACCATAACATATGTTTTGCTCACATCCACGGGCAAAACCAGAAAGGGGCAGGTATTTTTCTCATGATTTAAAATGCCTTGAATATCCTCCAATGACAGAATCAGTATCGCACATGGTTGCGGCGCGTTCGGTCACCAAGCTTATCGCCTTGTCGTGCGAACCGATCGACTCTTTAATGCATTCATCCATTATTTGGCTATTAAGTGTATCTAAATCAATGCCCAGCTTTTTGAGATTATCCATCGTGCTGCGGGCAGCTTTACGCTGTTGCTGCACTGAGGCTGAAACATGCCCGTAATCATCAAAGGCATCAGCCGTTACGTTCTGCATCAGCGAAATCGTATAGGGACCAATAAGCGATTCAATGTATTTCAACTCACTGGACTGCGAGTGACTGGTGGTACTGCTCCAGACAATGCGTTGCGGCATGGCCCCGTGTTTTTCAAGTCTATGCCAGCGTTCGCTGGCAATCAGTGCACGAAATGAAGCATAGGCAAACCGGGCATTGGCAATTGCTACCTGCCCCAATAATTGCTCAGCCTGATGTCGGCTATTTATTTTCTCACTGACACGCTGCCGCAGTACAGACTCCACTGCCTCGTCCACAGGGCTAAGAAAAAAATTGGCTACCGCATAAACAGGCTTCAATGTCATGCCATCCTCGAGACGTCTTTCCAGTGCCTGCATATAATTTTGAAAGGTTTCCCAGTATGTCTCAAGACTGAAAAGTAACGTGACATTGACATTGATGCCCAGGTATAAGAGTTCCTCAATAACCGGCATACATTCTCTCGTTCCCGGCATTTTAACCAGCAAATTCGGTCGCCCCACCCTGTCCCATAAATGTCTTGCCTGGCGTAAGGTAGCATCTGCATCGTGGGCCAGGTGCGGTGACACCCCGAGGCTCACATAGCCATCGTTTGCATCGCTACGCTGGTAAACCGGACTCAGTAAATCACAGGCCTGTTGAACATCCGCCACGACCAGATCCTGGTATATAAAATCAATAGACCGCTGCATGCTGGCTTTGCTTTGAATCGCATCATCATAAGCTGTTGAAGAACTGACTGCCTTGTAAAAAATGGCTGAATTGCTAGCAATACCGCTTAATCCCTGTTTGTGAATGCGTCGTTCAAGTTCACCATTTTCCAACATGAGCCGCGTCAAACCATCAAGCCAGAAACTTTGTCCATGTTTACGCAATTCAATTAACTGAGGCATATAATTCTCTCGATCAATAATTTCTTATGTGCTGCTTCCACAACCAGAGCGCTTTACTTGAAAACAAACAATTTGCATGCCAGCAATAAACCAGATCACTGCAGGCCACCAGGATAATTAACAGGTGTTTTTGCACCGCTATCAGGGCAAATCAACCGCCTGCCCCGCTATGCTCTGAGTCATCTATCTTGTGAAAAGGTAATCGTGGCATAGCGATTGCAGGACTAATGTGTAAGTAAACAATGAAAGAGGTTTATTATGGCTAGTGATATCGAAACAGGACGTCATATAGTGCTGGCGTTTTATCCAGACTACAAAGAGGCAGAAAAAGATTTGCAGAAAGTCATGAAAAAAGATTTTCCGTTAGATCGTGTTTCACTGCTGGGAAAAGCAAGTCCATCCGGTGATGATCCGCTGGGCGTTTATTATTCGAGTGTTGGTGAACGCATGAAGGGCTGGGGCAAACAGGGAGCCTTCTGGGGCGGATTATGGGGAATGATAACGGGTGCTGCGGGTCTTTTTCTGTTACCGGGCGTCGGGCCTGTGATGGCTGCAGGTCCGGTTGTTGAAGCCATTATCGCTGCAGCCGGAGGGGCCAGCATTGGAGGAGGTGTCCTGGCTGGTGCGGCTGCTACATCGCAGCTAAGTGTCGCCATTCATCGCATGGGGGTTCCTGAAAACGAAATCAACAGGACACAAAACCTGATCAACGACGGGTACTACATGCTGTTGTTGGTTGTTGATGATTCAGAAGCAACAGACTGGCGTAACAGGCTGCAGCTGAACAATGCCGAGCCCGTTATGAGCTATCCTTATGTCGGACTGATTGATGCAATCAGGGAAGCTGTTTGACGAATAAAGTGGCGGTCAGGGTTTGCTGAAAAAACGCAACCATACAAAGCCCAGAACAGCCGCAACAAAAGAAGCAATCAGAATCCCGGTCTTGGCCATTTGCAAGGCAGCGGGATTGTCGGAAAACCCGAGTCCGCTGATAAAAATCGACATAGTAAAACCCATACCTCCAAGCAAGCCAAGACCAATGACATGACTCAATGTCAGCCCCTTTGGCAACACACCCAGCCTTGAGCGGATAGCGAGCCAGGTAAACAGCGGAATTCCTAGTCCCTTGCCCAGAAGCAGGCCCGTGATAATGCCCATGGCAAGTGTGTTTGACCAAACCAGGCTGCTCGTTTGACTATCCAGAACTATGCCAGCATTGGCCAAAGCAAATACCGGCATGACAAAAAGCGCTACCGGGTGTTGCAGCCTTTTTTCCCAGCGCTGCAGAGGCGTTGTGACTTTTATCGCTGCTTCCTGCATTTCTTCTGCCAATGCGTATTGCTCTTTTTCAGCCAATATCGGGTTAGCCTGGGGTTTACTGGCCTCGATATGTTCGAATTTTATGATTGACCATTGTACTCTTGCGGCAAACCATGATGGTTTTTGCTTTGGTCGGGCCGGCACGGTCATCGCCACCAGCACACCGGCCACTGTTGAATGGACACCAGAGCCCAGCATAGCCACCCAGATCAGAACACCCAGCAAAAAATAAATACCAGGTTGCCTTACGCCAAGTGCATTCAGCAATAACAGCACACCCAGAATGAGCAGACTGATCTGCAAATGCCAATAACTGATTTCACTGGAATAAAAAACGGCAATAACCAGAATCGCACCCAGGTCATCAATAATTGCCAGTGCAGTAAGAAAGGCAAATGCTGAGGGAGGAATATGATTTTTCAGTAATGCAAGGATACCAATAGCAAAAGCCGTGTCCGTTGCCATGGGAATACCCCAGCCATGCTCAAAAGCAGTTGCATGGTTGAACAGGTAATATAGAACACCCGGTATCAGCATTCCCCCCATTGCTGCAGCACTAACAGGCAGAAATCGTCTTAAATCCTTAATCTCACCAACCAGCACCTCCCGTTTCATCTCCATGCCAATCAAGAAAAAAAACAATGTCATCAGGCCTTCATTGATCCAGTGGCGCAGGCTCATGCTAAAGTCCTCCCCTGCCCAGACAAAACCCAAAGGAGTCTCCCAAAACTGCCTGAACACACTTTCCAGCTGTGAATTGGCTATCAGCAGTGCTGCAATAGTGCATAATACCAGCAGCAGACTACTGACTTTCTGATCCTGCACAAATTGTTGAAACGGTGTGACAACTTTTTCAAAGCCTTTTTCCAAGGTTGTTTTTTCCGACGTGTTAGCTGTAGCCATTGTTTCCTTTTGATTCCAGTTCCCGGTTTATTCTATGAATTGTTGCCTGCATCCAGAATATCCATGCAGAAGCCATACCATTCACCCGGCATCAACAACTGTCATTGAAAAAACCTGACTATTCATCTCGAATAAACAGCTTAAAATCGACTAGACTTTGCATGTGAGTAAACTGATTGGTTAATATGAACCAGTCAGGTGTTTATAAACCGGTTGTCGCATATTATTTTGGAATCGGTACATTGAAAAAATCATTTGTATACTGCCACTGTTGAACCAGTTCATTCAGGCGCAAGACACTATTCTGATCCCCGTCAAGCCATGAATCCAGCACCTGTGCCCCTTCCAATAAAACCTCAAGTGCTGTTGTTTGTTCAGAAAGTTGCGGCAAGGCATAAGCTATACTTGTAGATACCGAAGCAGGAACCTGTTGCGATTTCAGCAAAGACTCTGCAAACGCAGGGAAATACCGGTCATCAAGATTGTATCGTTCCCAGAATCGGTCTGCTGCACCCAGCACAAAGAGAAAGTAACCAATACGTGAATTTCCGGTAAGTGACGTATCAGGTTTACTAGCATTACAGGACTCAACAAAAGCATGCAGAATCTGAAATGCAGTCTTACTAGTATCTTCAAAATCATACTCAGTTGATACACTGCGATTATTTACAATGACGCGCGCATCCGGTGTTTTTATATAAGAACGTCGCATAGAAGTCTCTCACTGGCATATATAGATTAATAACAAAGCACAGCAAAATTGATACCGCTATTACAATCATAGTGATTTGTAAAATTCATATACCAATTAATAGTTGGCTCAATATTTGCTGAATAAAAAATGACAATTAATAATGCAAGGAGAAAGTTAATGACTGATTTAGTTGATTTGACAATTCATATCAATGAGAAAATATCGAGCGACACACGCACCAAGCTACAGGATGAAATGAGAAACATGAATGGTATAATGATTGCTTCAAGCAGAGACAAGATGCCGCATTTTCTTATGATCGGCTATGATCCGAAACTCATTAACTCTGAAGAAATATTCCATTTCATTAAGGATCATGGCATGCAAGCACAAATTATCGGTCTCTGATTTTCTTATAGTTCAGACATTTTATTTACGTTTATGCATAAACCTGATTTTAATATAAATCACTTATGTCAGGTTGTTGCATTAACACAGAGAAATTAAAAAGAAGTCGAGGGTATTTTTTTGAGTCTAGACAATAGCAATTACAAACCGGATATCAGCATTCCAAAATCGAAATTTTTGATGATTTTTTTACCGATTGTCATTCT
>Ga0180435_10004310_pt1 | contig 14033 bp, 11 predicted proteins | sample SS_ome_3_FD_132467 | JGI IMG/M metagenome (GOLD analysis project Ga0180435, IMG submission 132467) | Hypersaline lake sediment archaeal communities from the Salton Sea, California, USA - SS_3_S_1 metaG | ecosystem: Environmental > Aquatic > Non-marine Saline and Alkaline > Hypersaline >... | reverse complement strand
TACCGATACTGATGCCATCCTTGATAGGAATATTGGTTTTCAGGAAAAACCTGAGAGCATCCCTAAAGTTGAATAAATTCAGAATATCGGATCTGGTGCTGGTTGTTATAATAACACTGTTCTTCATGCCCCTTAATTTAGCAGTGAATGCCTTCAACATGTGGCTGGTGAGAGTAATATTCGGACAGAATATTCTGGTTGAGATCCCTATTGCTGAAACACCATGGGAACTTTTTATAAGCTTATTGGTAATCGGTGTAGCTGCTGCCGTATGTGAAGAGGTCCTTTTCAGAGGAATTCTGCAGGGAAGCATGGAAAAACTGGGCAAAGCCGGTATGTTCATTATAGTTTCCGTACTTTTTGCGGCATTCCATTTCAACATCGAGCATTTCCTCGGGATATTCATGTTGTCCTTATTGATAGGCTTCATAGTTTACAGAACCAATTCACTTTATATGGGTATGGCTGCCCATTTCACAAACAATGCAGCTGCACTCATTATTTCTTATTTTGCAAACCAGGTACCCGAGGAACTTTTGGAAGAAAGCCTGTCGGCGGCAGATGCAATTCCTCAGATTGTCGAGATTGGCATATTGGCAGGTGTCGTAATAATCTGTAGTGCAATCGCAGGGGTTCTTATATATGCACTGTATAAAAACACGGAAAAGACAAAGACTGAACTCAAACTCTCGGGAAAACTTGAAGGCAGCGATATCGTATCCTTTGTACCCGGTCTATTGATAATGGCAGGAATGTTCGTATTTACGATTCTTCTGTATTTTTCGCCGTTGCTTCCATCATACTAAAGTTTTGATATGTACCATTTGCATGTAGCCACTTCATATTTCATTTCATAAACTGTTTCCAGATTCCTTATGATACTTTGGACAGTATATACGAACATGCGGTTCCCGGCTATTTTCTGTTCATCTCTTTTGAGTATGCGGTCTATTTTTACCACTGTATTTCCGCCATTGTCATCAGGAAGCCGGAATTTCAGGGGGGAAATCCTTCCGTCACGGGTACTGACACAAATCATATCGACATTTTTCATCAAAAGCTTCATAAATAGACCTCTTTGTAAATATTATTATACCGAACATATGTTCGTGTGTAAAGTCTCAACTTAAACCAATCATTAATTTTTTGCTCTTCACCCTTCGGGTAAAACGCAAATTTGCGTTTTACCCGAAGGGTGAAGAGCAAAAAGGGACGTGGTATAATTCTTCCATGGAAAAAAATTTTACGAAGCTTCACAGGGATGTTTGTCTTAATAAAGATAACAGAAAAATTATTTGGCAGCCCAGGATAAGCTGCTGGATCAATGATCACATCAGCAGGGACGGAAAGATTCCGGAGCCATATACGGGAATGACCAAACCTGAGCTATATAGGGCTCTCGGTTGCTCTGCAAGGATATATGAGTACAACTCATGTTTTGTAAGGACAGAGCATCCCAGGGTTACAAAAAAAACAGAAAAGCTGGATGATTTCAGGGAGCTTTTGACCATATCGAGTCCCGTTGGGGAGATATCCTGTATAATGAGGAGCAACACATCAAACAAAGGCAGATATTATGAGAAATGGTGGGTAAGCAACGAAGAGGAACTGACGGTTCTTGAATGGATTGACAGCCGCGCATCCTGGCACTTTGACCAGGATAGATTTGATTCCATAACTGACGAGTGGAAGGGCCTCGGAGCTCCATGCATGTATCTTCCCCGAATAGGAATACAACATCTTTATATTCGCCAGATGGGATACATAAACACATCATTTGCTCTGGCTGATTATCCGAAGGCAGTCAGGAAATACTGTGATGCACTTGAAGCAAATCAGGAAGGATTGATTGAGGTAATAAATGATTCTCCCATAGATATCATAAATTACGGGGACAATCTCCATGACGGTTACCTTCCTCCGGATATATTTGAGGAGTATGTCCTTCCTGTATATCAAAGAAGAGGGGAATTGCTTCATAAAGCCGGAAAATTCACATACAGTCACTGGGACGGCGACGTCAGAAGAATACTTCAGTATGCAAAGGAATGTGAACTTGACGGAATCGAGGCAATCACACCGAAACCCCAAGGTGATGTTACGCTGCTGGAAGCCAAGGAAGCCATGGGAAACATGCATATGGTTGACGGGATTGCAGCCATCCTCTTTGATGAGAGGTATTCAGAGGAAGAACTGTTGGAGCAGGCGCGTGAGGCTATTGAGCTGTTTGCTCCGAATCTTGTCCTGGGAATATCAGATGAGATATCCTCAACCGGTGATATTGAGAGAATAAAACTGGTGGGTAAGCTCGTTGATGAATACAACGGAAGTCTTTAATATTACACGGGTATAGCATCTTTCCAAAAGTGGAAAAAACAATATTATAAGTGTAAAATTAGGCATGTGTTGATGAAGGTGTAGATATGAAATCCAGTGAAACACTTATGCCTGAAATAATAGTTCGTGCAAGGAGCTTCAGCCATTCATATGCTGCTGAGGCCGATGACCCGTGGTTCGAAACAAAGCATATAGACAATGTTGTCAAAAATATACTGAGATTGGCTGAGGAAAGAAACATGGATTCAAGGAGGGCAGAATTGACGGCCCTCCTTCATGATATCGGAAGGACAAAGGGAGGGGTTATCGGCAAAGGTCATGCTGAAAAAGGGGCTGAGCAAGCATACGATTTTCTCATATCTTCCGGTGTGGACATCAAAGTGTCAAAGAAGATTTCAAAAGCAATAGCGAATCATAATAAGAAAAAGAAAATACATGGGAAATACTCAGAATTGATAAAGGACGCTGATTCCATGACCCGCTTTCCGGAAGGATATCCGGGTGACGAAAACGACAGGGAATATCTTAGAAGCAAGTATGCATATATTGGAAAATGCTCAATTCTTTACAACGGAAATTTAGATATATACGAAGTCCTGTTGCTTAAATTTTTGGAAATAAGAAGCTTGCTAAGCGACATGATATCTCAGGGTGTAACTTCTGCAGCTGTACATGAAATACGTATAATAATTCGATCATCGAGATCGCTCCTGTGGTATCTGAGGAAAAGTGTAAGCTGTGAAACCGGGAGAATTTTAAATATAGTGGACCAGGAATTAAGGGAAGTGTTCAGGGATTACGGATATCCCAGGAAAATACAGGTCCTGCGAAAGAAAATTAAAAAGCTTGGAAAATTCAATAAAATTACAAAGTGTCTGGGAAAACTTAGGAAAAGAGCGCTTCTCAGACTTGAAGACGCTATAACGGAGACTCATTTTGATTCAATTGATGATTTGCTTGAAAGAGTTAAAATAATTCAAGAAGAATTAGGATCCTTGGATAGCTCAGCACTTTCGAAAAGAATCAATGTAAAAAAAATTCTGAATAAAACCGATGTTTCAGATATTGCCAGTCTTCACCGCTTCAGGATTTTTTGCAAGAAGATATATTATCTTAATGAAATGGGGATTATCGAGCTCACATACCCGGAGTCAATAGAACATATCAAAAAACTGAACCGATTGATTGGCAGAATGAATGACAATATAGAAAATAAAAAAATTCTCAAAGAACTTCATAAAGAGAATCCGAAGATTTTCAAAACTTCGGATTATACTGCTATGATGAAATATTTTACGCCTGGAGATGAACAGATTAAAGCAATTGATGATGAATTGTTCAAGCTTCATCTGATTTTCTGACTAATCTCACTTGTATTCATCTATGAAATCCATAACAAGTCCTTTTATCTCCTCTTTCAGAGCTCTTGTTTTCTCAAGCTTCTCTTCATTTGTTCCGGTAAAATCTTCTGGGTTACTGAGATTCCAGTGAATACGCTTTACAACACCTGGGAAAACGGGACATTCCTTTTCCTTAGCACGATCACATACGGTTATGACATAGCTATACAATCTGCTATTCTTATATAAGTCAAAGACACTTTGTGTTTTCTTTTGGCTGAGATCTACACCTTCGTCCCTCATTATTTCAACTACCAGGGGATTTATTGCAGAGGGAATGAAACCACTGCTTTCAACTTCAAAAAACTCCCCTCCGTATTTTCTGAGTAATTCTTCTGCCATCTGACTCCTGGCTGAATTATGGACGCAAACGAATAAAACCTTTTTCTTCATGATAACCATCCTTGTTAATTTATATGTGAATTTTACCCGGAGTTTACATCCGCTTAAAGAAAACTTATGTTAAATTTATGATACATGCTGAAATACTAATCCCCTTTTCCAACATTTTTGCTCTTCACCCGAAGGGTGTAGAGCAAAAAGGGTATCGAGCAAAAAATTTGCGTTTTACCCGAAGGGTGTAGAGCAAAAGAGGTCGTGATATAATTCTTCCAAGTATAACGGTTCAGAGAAAAGCGTGGAAATGTTTAAGGGGAAGAATGATGGATTCAACCGAAAGGGTGCTAAGGGCAATAAACTTTCAGAAAACGGACAGGATACCGCTTTGGCATGTTCATCATTATGCTGGATTCAATGAGCGTTGGCGGAAATTTCTGGGCTTGGGTGAAAACGTTGAACCCAAGGATTATTACGGGTACGATACTGCTGTTTTCGGACCGGATGAAAGTTTCTTCCCATCTGAAAAAAGACTCATCAGTGACGAAGGGGATTACTATATTGAAAACGATGGCTTCGGAAGGATAACTAGAAGAAAGAAGGACGGATATTTTCCGCAGATACTTCAGTACAAACTCAGTGAACGCAATGAAATAGATTCAATCGAGTTTGAGAAGGCGGAAATTGATTCAAGATACACTGAATTAGATGCATTCAGCGACAAAAACAGCCATAGGTGCAGATTCGCCAGGACAGGTGGTCTTTATATAAGGGCACATGCTCTTTGGCCCGAGGACAAGCTCCTCATGGACATGCTTTTTGAACCGGATTTCTGCGGTGAACTTTTTGACCTAGTATGTGAACATATGACAGCCATGGCAGTTGAATCCATCAAAAGGACAGGATGGGGTACCGGAATATGGGTCTACGACGACATGGCCAACAGCCTTAATCCCATGTTCAGCCCTGATTTATTCGGCAGATATCTGCTGCCGAGATACAAAAAGTTCATAAAGGCATGCGAGAACGCAGGGTGCAGTTACTTCTTCTTTCACAGTGACGGGAATATATCTCCTTTGATGGATATGCTGGTAGAGGCTGGATTTGATGGCTTCAATCCCCTGGAACCGAGATGCGGCCTTCATTTGCCGAAACTTAGGGAGAAGTATAAGGATATAGTGTTTTTCGGAGGGGTGTGCAATACAGAGATTCTTCAAACCAATGACAGGGAAAAAATAAAGGAACATATAGAACCTCTGATTGAAACCGCGAAATCAGGAGGGGTTTTACTGGGAATGGCGTCAGCATCCGGCGATATACCCCCTGAGGCCTATGATTATTATATGTCGCTTATAAAAGACAGGACTCTTCACGATAATACTGCAAGCTTGTAGGCTACTTTTCCGACACTTTAATATGTGGTTTCCAATCACCTTCCAAAGGGTAAAATACATACATAAAAGTTAAGGAAAATTATCATGAAATTATCTGATTTTACGGGAATATTCAAGACATGGAAAACGGAGTTCATATCAGCTGAAAATGTTTCGGGTGACTTTTGGAAGGTGTATCTGAAACCTGCCGAAGGTATGAAATGGACGTCCGGCGAACATGCCATATTTACGATACCGGGGAAAAAAATATCCGGCAGGAAATGGCGGGCATTCAGTATAGCCTCGTCTCCTGATGAGGGAATGCTTCTCATAGGCACAAGAACCGGTAAGGAGGCAAGCAGCTTCAAGAAAACACTTTTTAGCCTGAAGGCCGGTGAAAAAGTAAAAGTGAGGGGCCCCTTCGGATGGTACAAAATGCGTGAAGACATAAACCAGGTTGTAATGGTTGCCTCAGGAGTGGGAATTACTCCCAACAGGGCTATTTTGATGGATCTGAAAAAATATCCATCCGTTAATGTGGAGCTTGTTCATTCCGGAAGCTTCCATCTGTTCAGGGATGAACTTGAACCGTTGGCAGAACAGATAACAGGACTAAAACTTCATTATGTCTCCGGCAGGGATGAGATGCACAACTCTCTCAACAGGCTTGCAACCAAATACGGCAACAATGCCAGATACTATATTTCAGGCAGTCTTGGAGCAATGTCATCAATCAAAAAGACGCTTAGAAGAGCAGACATTAAGGGCAAAAGGATTGTACATGACCCGTTTCTGGGGTACTGATAAAACATATCCAATTACTGAAACCCAAGAAATCCTATTCTGCTGACCTGTTTACCAATCAGTGATATACTGTTACAGGGGCAGATATGGAAGGAAAACTTCATTCAAAAAAGCTTACTTACGAATTATGGAAAGATTTTGAAGAACTTTTCAATCGGCATAATGGTGTGCGCGGTGGATGCTGGTGCACCTTTTATTTATGCAAATCCTCACAATTTGACAAAATGAGCCGTGAAGAAAGACGGGAATATCACAAGAGATTAATACAAACCGGCAAGAGTACCGGTATCTTGATCTATCTTGATGAAAAACCTGTTGGTTGGTGCCAGGTGGCAGGTCCTAAGCTGATTCATAGATTCGACACTGGAAGAGATTACAGCAAACTTAATCTCCAGGACAATGAAAAGCCTGACTGGAGGATATCCTGCATATTTACTGACAAGAACCATAGGAAGCAGGGCATCGGTAAATTTGCAGCCTCAGAAGCCATGAAATACATTGAATCTGAAGGAGGGGGCGTTGTGGAGGTATTCCCGTTTGACCTATCCTACAGGGGAATAACCGGAATGCAGCATAACGGATCAGTTTCCCTATTCAAGAACCTTGGATTCAATGAGGTAACCAGACTTGGCAAGAATACTGTTCTTATGAGAAAAACAATCGGAGGTAGAGATGGACAGACCTAATATCATATTCATTTTTGCAGATCAGATGAGGGGAAGTGCAATGGGCTGCGCGGACGAGAATGTGTTTACACCGAATCTTGATAAATTCGCATCCCAGGGAACAAGATTTACAAGGGCGGTATCAAATACTCCTGTGTGCGGACCGGTAAGGGCTTCAATAATGACAGGATTGCATACCTTGCATCATAGACTTGTCAATAATGATAAGGAACTGGAAACCGTATTCCCGACCCTGGCCGGATGTCTGACCGAAAGCGGATATGACTGCGGCTATATAGGCAAATGGCATATGGGTCCTGCCGACAGGGCTGCATTCATACCACCAGGTCCCAAAAGACTGGGGTTTGATGATTACTGGGCATCATATAACTGCAATCACAGGTATTTTGACGGATACTACTACCTTGAAGACGAAAATCCTGTTTGGATTGACGGCTATGAACCTTTCGCGCAGGCAAAGCTTGCATCTGATTATATAAGGAAGAAAAGCAATGGAGATAAACCCTTCTGTATGTTCCTGTCCTTCGGTCCACCGCATTGTCCATATAGGGAAGTTCCTCAGAAGTACATTGATATGTACCCGGAGGACGAAATTAAGCTTAGACCCAATGCTCCGGAGCATACTGACAAGTCAGTCATAGCAGGGTATTATGCCCATATAACAGCTCTGGATGAGTGTTTTGGGATGATAATGAATTCACTTGATGAGAGTGATACAGCTGATAATACCATTGTTGTTTTCACCAGCGACCACGGTGATATGCTATTCAGCCAGGACAGGGGATGGAAGGGAAAACCATGGGCCGAGTCAATAATTGTACCATTCCTGGTAAGATGGACCGGAAAAGTACCTTCAGGTAAAACTACCAACAGACTAATCAGCCTGGTTGATATAATGCCTACCCTGCTTGGCATAGCAGGTGTAGAAATACCTGAAAATGTTCAGGGCAAGGATATGTCAGCCTTGCTTTTGGGAGATGAAAGTGTAAAACAAGAGTCTGTTTTCCTTGATTATCCGGTTTGTCCTTCCAAATTTTCATATAAGGAATGGAGGGGTGTGGTGACAGAAAGATACACCTATGCAAGGTTCAGGGATAAACCATGGGTTCTGTACGATGATTTAAATGACCCATATCAGCTAAAAAACCTGGTTGATTCAAAAGATTGCATTGATACTGCAGATATATTGGAAAAGGAACTGAGAAAATGGCTTTCGGAACTTGATGATCCCTTTGAATCTACTGAAGAGGTTGCAGATAAGTACTACAGGGGTTCAGTTGATGGAGTAATGCCATATTTTCAAAATGAAAAAATAAAATCAGAAATTGAGAAAAGAAAGAAAGCACGTGAAGCATGACAATAAAACCAAACATCATAGTTATTATGGCAGATGACATGGGAATGGGCGACATACATGCCTTTGGAAACAATGACGTTCTCACTCCTAATATAGATAAACTGATTTCCGACGGAACCAGTTTCATGAATCATTACAGTGCTTCACCCATGTGTGCTCCGGCAAGGGCTTCTTTTCTCACAGGAAAGTATCCCCACAGAACAGGAGCCATTGATGTTTCAACCAGCAGGGGTCTGGACAGGATAAACCCTGGGGAAAAGCTTCTGCCTTCATATTTGAAGGACCTTGGATACAGGACAGGAATGGTAGGAAAGTGGCACAACGGAAGAGATTTGGAAAAATACCACCCACTTCGCAGGGGATTTGATGAGTTTACCGGATTTTGCCTTGGTTGGATGGATTACTGGAACTGGAGCCTGGATAAAAACGGAAAACCCATGAAGGCTGACGGACGCTATCTGACTGACGTGTTTACTGATGAATCAGTTTCTTTCATTGAACGAAACAAGGACAATCCATTTTTCCTTTATTTGGCATACAATGCACCTCATGATCCTCTTCAGGCACATGAAGAAGATATCCGGTATTTCAAATCTCTCGGTAAGTACAATACAGCCGTCAGTACCATATATGCCATGATAAAACGGATGGATGAAGGTGTCGGCAAAGTAATGTCTACATTGAAGAAGCATAATCTATATGAAAATACAATCATACTTTTTACCAGCGACAACGGACCCAGTTTCAGGGGTAAAGATGACATGTGCATGAAACGGTTCAATCTGGGATTTAGCGGAAGCAAGGGGGATGTTCTTGAAGGCGGTATTAGGGTTCCGGCTATTCTGAAGGATAAGGGCACGATTGACGGGGGAGATGAATCCCGAAAAATAATTCATTTTATTGACTGGCTGCCTTCTATATATGAAATGGCCGGGGGTACCGTTGGTTCATTCAAAGGGATTGACGGTGTACCTATAAGTAAAGAGAAACCACAGGATCAAAGGGAATTTTACTGGCAATGGAACAGACTTGCTCCCGTTGACGGATGCAATATGGCCATGCAGAAAAATGGTTATAAGCTTTATTATCCTCCGGTACCGGAAGCTGTGAGGTATCTGGAAAGTGAGACCAAACCCTTCAGGGAAATACTGGAAAATCCAAATACGGGACATGAACTGAACATCAACGATTACAAGAGGAAACTTTCAAAACCGGTTGAACCGAAATTATTCAATCTGAATGACGATCCGGAAGAGAAAACTGATTTATCAATGGCTAAAACCATGGAATACATCATGATGAAGGACAGCTTGGAAACCTGGTTTGACAAAATGAATGATGAGTGGGAAAAGACGGCCTCAAAGACCATAGGAAAAGCATCAAAATTATATGCAAGGAACAAATAAAAAAGACACGCGTAAACGTGTCTTTTCCACTATGTCTTTTTGTCAGCTGCCGAGATCCGAAGTGCATTGAGGGCATTTTGTCGCTTCTATGCTAATATCACTCATGCAGTACGGGCATTTCTTGGTTGTAGGTGCTGCAGGTGCGGGTTCTTCCTTCTTCTTTGCTTTTTCAAATAACCTTATAACAAGGAATATTGAGAATGCTATTATTAGGAAGTTTATAACGGTATTTATGAAAATACCATAATTCAGGGTGGCAGCTCCCGCTTCCTGTGCCTCGGCGAGTGTATTGTATGAACCATCTCCCAAAACTACGAAAAGATTGGTAAAATCGGTCCCTCCGAGCAGCTTTCCAACCAGTGGCATGATTATGTCATTCACAAGGGATTTGATTATTAGCCCGAATGCTCCCCCTATGACGACTGCAACAGCCAGGTCAATCACATTGCCCTTCAGGGCAAATTTCTTAAAATCCTTCCACATGATAAAACCTCCCCAATTTAATAACCTACTAACATTATACAAGAAATTCCACTAAAACGACAAACTATCCCTACGATATTAACCAATGATCCTTAGGATGATTGGTTTGTTGACAAAAGAACAGAGGTTGCCGAAGGGCAACCCCTGATATTATTATATTTTTTAGTCTACTTCAGTACTGTCACATGTCCCCTGAACTCTACGCTGAGCTCAGTGAATATATCGAAGAATGAATCAACAACCATTACAGCCTCAGTTCCTTCAGGAACCTCGCTGAAATCAACTGCTCCATCCAAGTTGGGTGGATCACCGATTATGACAAGGTCACAGTCATTGTCTTCACCATCACTGCCGTCTGTTGCAATATTAACTTTTTTGCTTAGCTCAGCTCCGGCTTTGAATCTGGGGCCGCCTTTTTTAAGTTCTTCTTCCCTGTCCTCAAGTATTATTTCGGCAAATTTTCGTTTATTGTAGACTCTGGCTGAGGAACTCTGGACTTGTCCCAACTCCTGTCTGAACACAAAGGTTTCAATCTCATGCTCATCGCTCAGGAGAAAATCAATTTCTTCTTCCGTTAGATCATCAATGTTTGTGAACATGATTTTAGGACTGCTTTTGTCAAGCTCCTTTGTTTCTATGTGAACAACAAGGGCATCCTGAATTATATGAATGAACAATGCATTGTCATTTTCGTCAGTTACCACCCTTGCATATGGGAATGATGATTGCTCGAGCAAAAGACTGTCAGGTTCTTTTATGGTTGAAACTGATACAGAACCATCGTCATGGTCAATTACTATAGGTGTTTTTGCAGCAATCTTTATTTCCTTTCCTGTCTGGGGATTTCTACCTGTCCTAAGGAGTGGGGTTGCCTTGTCTATTTCTATAGTGTCTATGTATGTTCTTGTCGGAAAAACTTCCCTGTCATCATCATCGCAATCCTCGTCACCATTGGTCCAGAACATAACCTTTCCGTTTTGCAGATAAAGGGTGACATTATCTCCAAGTCCTCCGTCAGCTGCGTAAAGCAAGGGGGAAGCTTTATCAATAGGTTTTATAACCCTAACCGGCTTCTTATCCTTGGTGAAAACTACATCGTCAAGACCGTCTCCATCAGAATCAGGATCAAGCCAGGCGGTTTCCAAACCGTCACCGTCGTCGTCGGGATCAAGATACCTGCTGAAATAGTTGTAGGCATCTTCATCATTTCTGAAACGATTACCGAAGTCAGTGACCTTGTAAGTGCGTAGATCGGGTTCGCCCGACTCTGTCGCAAGGGCAATTATGACTTCATCATCAAGTTCAGGATTCGTTCTTTCCGTACCAACTATGACTCCCTGCATCGCTTTCAGAACAGTCACATGCCCACGAAATTCAATTCGGTCTACATGTACGGTCAAACGTCCGAAATTGTATGTGGAAGTAAGTGTATCCAGTCTGGATGCCTTGTGAAGATTGATGATCAGATCAGAAATAATCGAGTTTACTACATCCACTTTGAAACCATAATTCCTGGCATACTGGTCAGCCATGTGGTCACCGTTTATGTATGCAAATATAATCTCAAGTCTTCCATCTTTATCCACATCGATGTTTTTTAGAGTGACTGTCATATTCTTTCTGATGTAGTCAGATCTGGAAACCTCAACAGTTTCCACTTCCTCACCGTCATGCAATACTATTGCAAAAAGGTTTTCAGGAACAAAAGAAGACACATTTTCCAGGAAGGTTATATCGCCTGATCCTCCTGAGATGCTTCCTTCTTCCTCATATAGTGGGTTGGTTCCTGAAGAACTGTTTTCCTCATAGAGAGGATTCGTTGACAGACCTTCAAGTTTATCCAGCTCATCGTCATTGAACTGACCACCGGTAAAGTTACCGGTTCCTGTCTGCAGGATGTCACCCAGAATTTCTTCCAGCATAAGGAGTATTTCTCCAGGCTCATAAGTACCCGGTGATTTCTGTTGCACTACGTGGGCAGCTTCATGGGCAATGAGTTCTCTGTCTTCCAGATAATTTGCCCTTACCTCAACAGTGCTGTCATCCGGTACATCGGGATGTTCAAAAGATGCAAGCAAGACACCCGTCGTTGAATCATAGAACTGTTTTTCAAGTTCAAGAACAATGGGCTCACCACTCTCATCTTTTTCAACAGTTACCCTAATATCATCTACATCAGGACCTTCATACAAGATTGCTGCCGTTGTATTGCTTCTGGATGAATTATAGTCCTGTGCTGCCGGAGCTTTGAATGTGGCAACAACAAGCCCTTTTCTATACTCGAAGTCAATAAGTTGGAATAATTGACCGTTGTCCGGTAAATTGGTTCCGGATGTGGCAAGACTTCGCTCAAGAGTAACGTTGCTAGCTTTTATCCTACCTATTCTAAGAATGGATACGGTCCTGTCGGCCATGATCTGTCTCGTAGTACTATCATCCCACTTTTCACCGGCAGGAGATAGATCCAGTTCCAATGCTTTACCTGGAACCAAACCATATTGTGCTCCGTAGAACTCATAACCAAGAGATCTTAGCAGGAACGCCATAAGCTGCTGATTTGTCAGGAACTCATCGAAGCCAAACAAACCATTTCCTACTCCTTCAGTAAGACCATTGTCTTCTGCCCATGCTATGAAAGGTATATAGTATGGGTCGGCAATATCCGTGAAAGACGGATTTCTGGGATAGTTTTCCGCAGTTTCCTCTTCACCTAGTAATCTGGACAAAAGTACGACTGCATCCTGTCTTTTAAGCGGTTGGTCAAGCAAAAGGTCACCGCTGAGGTCACCTTTCAGTATTCCAAGTTCTCTAAGAATTTCTCCGCTGTCGGATTCAGCTGATATATTTGACGGCAGGCTCGTGAGAGCCAGCAGAATTACCAGTAAAAAGGAGATAAATCTAATTGAATTTTTCATAATATTTCTCCTCCTGTATAATTTACTTGTTACCCGCATTTAACTTTCATACACAAAAACCATCGAAACTGTAATGTAATGGTAAAATAAAGCACAACAAAGACAGCATTTTGATAGAATAGTCTTGTAGACATGAATTACAGAGATATTGTCATAAAACAAATAAAGCATGAAGAAACGGAAAACGTTCCGTATACCCTTGATTTCCAGAAAGAATCGAGGGACAGGCTTGATGAGCATTACGGTTCATCCGGATGGCACCAAAAGCTGGCCGGTTATATAGACAGGGTTTGGGTGATGGATTGTCAGCAAAAGACGACAATTGGTGAAAACCTGACCAAGGACATCTACGGAACAATCTGGAGGGAAGACGGAGTGGCAGCACATATAATCAAACCGGCTCTTGAGTTTCCTGATATAAGCAATCTGCATTTTCCTGATATCAACGAATTCTTTGTTAACGGAGAATTGGAACTGACTGAGTCAAAACTCAGGAACAGAAGCCCGGGCTTTACCTTGATTCACATACCATGGGGAATATTTGAGAAAAGCTGGTCATTGAGGGGTTTTGAGAACGCCCTGGCAGACTTGGTTGAAAACAAGATGTTCTATTTGAAGCTGGTGGAAAGAATAACGGAGCATATTGAGGAATTTGTTGATATAGCTCTTGATTTTGATGTGGATGGAATAATGTTCGGGGACGACTGGGGAGGACAGACCGGGCTGCTTATGGGAGCACAAAGATGGCGGGAAATATTCAAACCCTTGTACCGGCATCTTTTCGGCAAAGTAAGAAAGGCAGGAAAGTATGTACTATCCCATTGCTGCGGCAATATAGTTGAAATCCTGCCTGATGTCATAGAAATCGGATTGGATGTATATGAAAGCTTCCAACCGGAAGCTATGGATATATGGAGTGTAAAGAAGGATTTTGGG
>Ga0180435_10004309_pt1 | contig 14034 bp, 10 predicted proteins | sample SS_ome_3_FD_132467 | JGI IMG/M metagenome (GOLD analysis project Ga0180435, IMG submission 132467) | Hypersaline lake sediment archaeal communities from the Salton Sea, California, USA - SS_3_S_1 metaG | ecosystem: Environmental > Aquatic > Non-marine Saline and Alkaline > Hypersaline >... | reverse complement strand
GCCGGTGCTTCTTCTTCCCCGCGGCACCCGGACAACAGGCAGGCGGCGACGAGAAATGCAATCAATCGAGTTGTTGACATGGGATTCCCGTTTTATTGGTTGAGATTTTCTCTGAAAGTTCTGCTTCCCCGAGCAGGTTCGTGTATACAGGCGACCTTGAAAAATTGCCTTTCCAGCCAAACGCTGCGAATCGGATGCTCAATTTTTCCTCGGCATTTCCATGATGCCCGCAGAAAAATTTCTTCCCACTGAGCGACTGCGCGCTTTGATTTCGAACGAAAATCCGATTTTTTCAAGGTTGCCTATATTGTTAAGAATTTTTAATCTGTTTTATGTTAAAAACAAGGTTATATCCAAATAACTTGAATACGTCACCGTTCGCTGACAGCTTTCTGATAAAAAATTACGGGGAAAAATCCATGACCGCCAGCAATATTAAAACGATCTTCTTCACCGCGATTTTCATGCTCCTTGCCAGCAGCGGCGGCACGGCCGAACCGCTGAAACTGTCGCTCCATGAGCTGCTCATTATTGGCATGGACAACAGCCCGCAGATCGAAATTGCCCGGCAGCAGTACCTCGGCAGGGAGGGAGTGTTGACGCAGGCACGATCGGGATATCTTCCCCGCCTCGCCACCAGCGCCCAGATCGGGCGCATGAACATCGACGGAGCATCACCGGACGAAGACAACATGACGGCCGCTTATCTGAGCATCTCCCAGCTGATTTATGATTTCGGCCAGACCAGCGGACTCATCAATGCAAGCGCCTTTACCCGGGATGCGGCGGTGGAGAATTTCGACGAAGTTGCCCAGCAGGTCGCTTTTGCGATCAAGCTGGCCTTTTACCAGGTACTTGAAAAACAGCGCCTTATCACGGTGGCCGAAGAGGCGGTCAAGAATTTCGAGCAGCAGTTGTACCGGGCCCAGAAGTTCTACGAAGCCGGAGTCAGGACCAAAATAGACGTGACCAACGCCGAGGTCAACCTCTCCAATCAGCAGTTGAACCTCCTCAGGGCTCGATCAAACCTGAAGGTTGCCCGCACCAATCTGGAAAATGTGATCGGCATGAAGCCCAACGACGGCAATTACGAACTCGAGTACGACGAGCCAGAACTGCAGGAACTCTCCGAAGCCAAACCGGACCTGCCGGCCGCTTTGGACGACCTGCTGCTGATGGCCCGGGATAACCGCCCCGGTCTTGCCCGCTTTGAACTGCTGACGCAAGCCGCCGAGGCTTCTTTGAAGCAGGCCGAGGGCGGCTACTGGCCGGTATTCGATACCGGTGCATATTATCAGGCCTATGAGTCGGACCTTCCCACGCTCGCCGACCAATGGCAGGTCCAGGTCGGTTTGAAATGGGAATTTTTCTCCGGTTTTGAAACATCAGGCAAAGTTGCCGAAGCACGAGCGCAGCTGTCTGAAATCAAGGCTGAGCTGCGCAATTTCGAACTGTCTCTAACCAGGGAAGTGACCGACAGCTACCTGCGTGCCGAAGAAAACCGGGATGCCGTAGATATCGCAATCCGCTCACTGTCCCTGGCCATGGAAAACATGGAACTTGCGGACGGCCGTTATAAAGCCGGCATCGGCGATATCCTGGAGTTTAACGATGCCCAGTTCCTGCTGACCGAGAATCAATCCAACCTGGTTATTGCCTTCTACGACTACCTGACGGCCATCGCCGACATCGAACGCTCTATCGGCATGACCCCTGAATTGATCGATTACGACCCGCTGAAACTGGAAAACTGAGCAGGCCGGTCGGTAAGGCTCCGTTATTCAGGTTATTGCCGTGCGTTGAAAAAGTATTACTGTTTCCTGAACTCTTATGACGACCTTGAATATGGCGGATCACCCCTCCCATCACCTCGTTTACGGGACCCTGAAAGATTACCTCACCGGCGAGGAACTTACCGACACCGACGACGAACGTATCCGTCAGGATCTGGCCCGGATGATGGTCGAAAAGCTTGGTTACCGGCACAGTGAATTAACCCCGCGCCTCTGCATCGAGACCCTGTTTACCCGCAACTTCGTGAAATCAACCATCGATTTGACCGTTGAACTCGAAAAAAAACAGGTTATGATAGTCCGCTACGGACCGGGCTCGCTCGTCAGCCGGGAGCGTTCCGCCTTCGCGGCGGCGAGAGTGCTCAATGAAGCGTACCGAATACCGTTGGCCGTTGTCACCAACGGGCGTGATGCCGTTCTGCTCGACACCGTCGAAACCAGGGATCTCGGCCACGGCATGCAGGTCATTCCGGACAGGCAGGCGCTGCTGGACATGCTGCCGTCGCTGATTTTTCTGCCACCGCAAAGCGATGAAAAGCGCCTCCGGGAGAAACGTATTCTCAATGCGTTCGATCTCGAGCGTTGTTGTATTGGAATTTAGTAACTGTTCGCAGGGTACCGAATCTTTCCACGATCAACCTGGCTTACGTATGATTAATTATCGGCGCCAGTCTGCTGGTGGAAATCTCCGGCATCCTGCGAACAGTTGCGAGTACAAGGTTACAAGTGCAAGGGCTGAACCCCCTGGAGAGTAATAATTATAAAGTTATTTAGGAGTCATCAATGTCATCAGCTGCACATGACTGGAACAAATCAAGCTGGAGATCGTTCACCGCTCATCAGCAACCGAACTGGCCGGATCAGGCCGCCGTGGATAAAGTCCTGGCCGAGCTCGGCCATCTGCCGCCACTGGTATTCGCCGGGGAAATCAGAGCACTCAAGGCATTGCTCGCCAAAGCCGTCACCGGTGATGCATTTTTACTGCAGGGCGGGGACTGTTCGGAGAACTTTTCCCACGTCACCTCACCGAAGATACGGGAAACCTTGAAAGTCCTGCTGCAGATGGCGGTCACCCTCACGTATGCCGGCGGCGTGCCGGTCATCAAGGTGGGGCGTATTGCCGGGCAGTTCGCCAAACCACGCTCATCCGATACGGAGAAAATCGGCGATCTCATCCTCCCGTCATACCGCGGCGACATGGTCAACGGTGCCGAGCCGACCGAAGCGGCGCGCACACCGAATCCGAAGCGGATGCTCAAAGGCTACAACATGTCGGCGTCGACGCTGAACCTGCTGCGCGCTTTCACCCGCGGTGGTTTTGCCGCCCTGAACCGGGTTCAGGCCTGGAATCAGGAATTCGTATCCCAGTCACCGATGGGACAAACCTACGAGCGCATGGCCAGGCAGATCGACCAGGCCATCCAGTTTATGGATACGATCGGCATTTCGATGGACAACCCGCAGATCAACCAGGCCCAGGTGTTTACCTCGCACGAAGCCCTGCTGCTCGGCTACGAAGAAGCGCTGACCCGTATCGACTCGACCACCGGCGACTGCTACGACTGCTCGGCCCACCTGCTCTGGATCGGCGAACGAACCCGACAGGTGGACGGCGCCCATGTCGAATTCCTGCGCGGCGTGTTGAACCCGATCGGGGTAAAAGTCGGTCCCGATTACGATATCGATGAAATAAAGCGGCTGGTCGACATCCTCAACCCGGACAACGAACCGGGTCGTCTGACCCTGATCACCAGACTCGGCAAGGACCGCATCGGGGACGTACTGCCCCCGCTGCTCCGGGAAATGAAACGTGAAGGATATAACATCGTATGGAGCTGCGACCCCATGCATGCCAATACCTTCACCGCCGAAAGCGGTCATAAGACAAGGAATTTCAACGATATTTTCTCTGAAATTACAAGCTTTTTCGATATCCACTGGGCCGAAGACACCATACCCGGCGGCGTGCATTTCGAACTCACCGGAGACGACGTCACTGAATGCGTCGGCGGTGCCCGCGATATCCACGACGAAGACCTCGACATCAACTACCAGACCACGTGCGACCCGCGCCTCAACGCCGAGCAGAGCCTTGAAGTCGCATTCCAGATCGCCGAGATGATCAGGCGCTGATTGCCGCCGTCCCAACCGGGGACTCTCCTTCCCCGGTTGGGATAATCTCCCGTATTACAGCAAGATTACAATTCGGTAATCTTGTCTGATCGTGCTTGACCCGGTGCCCCAGCCGATTACAGTTTGACTCATAGCATAAAATCATTCGTATAGGAGACCGCTATGATCCAAAAACATCTGTTTAATCCGGTGATGGTCGTCATCGCCGCATCTTTCTTTCTGCTGACACCGGTTTTGGGAAACTGCGCCCACGCAGCCACATCCGGTGTCGATGTTCTCAAGAAAACCTCGAAGGCCTTTACCGAGGTGGTCAAAGACGTCAACCCGGCGGTGGTCCATATTGCCGTGGAAGCCACCGCTCCGGCAAGCAACCAGTACGAGCAGTTTTTCAACAATCCCTTCTTCGAGCGCTTTTTCGGCCCTGAATTTCGCAAATACCACGACCCCCATCAGCAGAAGCGGAAGCAGCGAGGGGCCGGATCCGGATTTATTATCGACCCGGAAGGACATATCCTGACCAACAACCATGTCGTTGAACATGCCGACAAAATTACGGTCACGCTGGCGGACAACACGGAAGTCGAAGCCGAGCTGATCGGTACAGACCCCAAATCCGATGTCGCTCTGATCAAAATCGACACGGATCAAGAGCTGGCTACGGTCGACTTCGGTGACTCCGACAAACTCGAAGTGGGAGAGTGGGTCATCGCCATCGGCAATCCGTTCGGTCTGAGCCAGACCGTTACCGTCGGCGTCGTCAGCGCCAAGGGCAGAAGCAGTGTCGGCATCAATGAATACGAAAACTTCATCCAGACCGATGCTGCCATCAACCCGGGCAACTCGGGCGGCCCGCTGCTCAATATCGACGGCCAGGTCGTCGGCATCAATTCGGCCCTGTACAGCCGGACCGGCGGCTATATGGGCATCGGGTTCGCGATTCCGATCAACATGGCCAAATACATCAAGGAACAATTACTCGATAGCGGCAGGGTTACGAGGGGATATCTCGGCGTCGGCATCCAGGATGTCGATGAGAGTCTGGCCGAGTCGTTCGGCCTGGAAAAAGCCGGCGGTGTACTGGTCGTCGATGTCCAGGATGAGACTCCGGCCGCCAGGGGCGGGCTCAAAAGCCAGGATATCATTGTAAAAATTGACGATACCGACATCGCCAATGTCCAGGAGCTGCGCAACCGCGTCGCCGAAACCGTTCCGGGAACCGCCGTTGTCGTGCAAGTGATGAGGGATGGTAAGGCCACGGACCTGAACGTGACCATCGGCGAACAGCCTGACGATTTCGGCATGGTCGCCCACGGCGGCTCATCCGTCAACCCGCTGTCTCCGTTCGGTCTCACCGTTCAGGAACTGACCCCGGACCTCGCCGAGCAGCTCGGCTATAAAGATCGCAAAGGCCTGGTTATCAGCGAGGTTGAACCAGGCAGCGCGGCAGCCGATATCGGCCTGAGCCCGGGTCTGCTGATCGAAGAGGTGCAGAAGGTAAAAGTCGACAGCCTTGAGGAACTCAAGCGCATCATGTCGCAGACAGACGATCAGGACCGGGTACTCCTGCGTATCCGCAGCGGCAGCAGCAGCCGTTATGTCGTGTTGAAAAAATAGCAGGGACGTAACGTCCTGCAGAAAAAAGCAGAGCCGGGCCCATACGGGTCCGGCTCTGTTGCTGAAGTTTCTCTATTTCGTTTCCGCAAAGCAGACTTTTATAACATCGGCAAAGGTCTTCACGAAAACAGCCGATACGCCCTCCTGCACGTGATCCGGCAGCAACTCGAAATCCTCTCTATTGTCCTCCGGTAAAATGACCTGTTTCACCTTCGCCCGCGTTGCCGCAATGACCTTTTCCTTGACCCCGCCGATCGGCATTACCATGCCGGTCAGCGTCAGTTCTCCGGTCATCGCCGTATTGCCGACAATCGGTTTGTTCAGCGCCAGGGAATAGAGGGCCGTGGCCATCGTGATACCGGCCGACGGACCGTCTTTGGGGGTAGCGCCGGCGGGAACATGCAGGTGGATAAAATGTTTCCTGAAAAACTCGAACTTCTCCTCGTCACTGGAAAACAGGGAGCGTACATAACTGTAAGCGATTTCCGACGATTCGACCATGACCGCCCCCAGCTGGCCGGTCTGTTTGAATCCGGGTGCAGGTGAGGCAAGCGCTGCCGCTTCGATGTGCAGGGTCGTACCACCCATGGTTGTATACGCCAGTCCGGTTACGACGCCGACTCGCGGTTTCCGGAAAATCTGTTCGTCGGTAAATACTTTTTTACCGAGCAGCTTCGGTAGATCCGCCTTTCTAATCGTTACTTTTTTCTCCGGATCACTGACCAGATCCTTGGCTACCTTGCGCAGGATCTTCTTGATTCGGTTCTCGAGGTTGCGGACTCCCGCTTCGCGCGCGTATCCTTCCGCGATCTCCCGCAGCACCGGTTTGCCGATGCTCACCTGGGATTTGGTCAGGCCGTGCTGCTTCAGCTGTTTCGGCAGCAGATGGCGGCGGGCTATTTCCACTTTTTCGGCGATGATGTAGCCCGGCAGGTTGATGACCTCCATACGGTCGATGAGCGGTCCGGGGATGGTTTCCATCTGGTTCGCGGTACAGATGAAGAGCACCTTGGAAAGATCGAAACGCACATCGAGGTAGTGATCGAGAAAATTGCTGTTCTGTTCAGGATCGAGCACCTCGAGCAGTGCCGATGCCGGATCGCCCCGAAAACTGGCTCCGATCTTGTCTATTTCATCGAGCATGATGAGTGGATTCGCGGTCTTGCAGGTCTTGATCGCCTGGATGAACTTGCCCGGCAGCGCCCCGATATAGGTGCGGCGATGGCCCTTGATCTCGGCCTCGTCGCGCATCCCGCCCAGTGAAAACCGGAAAAATTCACGCCCGATGCTGCGGGCGATGGACTGTCCTACCGACGTCTTCCCGACTCCCGGAGGACCGGTGAGCAGGATGATCGACCCCGCCAGGTCGCCTTTGACAATGCCGACGGAGATCAGCTCCAAGATTCGCTCCTTGACTTCTTCGAGGCCGTAGTGATCCTGGTTTAAAATCCGCTCGGCCTTGGCAATGTCGTAATTGTCCTCGGTATAAACGCCCCAGGGCAGGACCGTCAGCCAGTCCAGATAGGCCCGGGTCACGTTGAACTCGGCCGATGACGGCTCAAGCAGTTTGAGCTTTTCAAGTTCCTCGTCTATGCGCTCCTGTGCTTCCGGCGAAGGGGTGAGCTTCTTCAGGCGTTTCTCGAATTTTTCCACCTCGCTCTCGGTATCATCTTTGGCGATCCCGAGTTCCTGCTTGATTTCCTTGAGCTGCTGCTTGAGGAAAAATTCCCGCTGCTGTTTGGACAGCCGCTCCTCGATGCGCTTGGAGATATCGGCCTTCAGTTTGGAGATCTCGATCTCTTTTTTCAACAGGATCAACACCTTTTCGAGGCGTTTCTGGATGTCGGTCGTCTCGAGAATCTGCTGCAGTTCGACTCCCGATGACGTCGTCATCGATGCAGCGAAATCGGCCAGGGCGCTCGGATCGCTCACGTTGATGCGATCCAGCAGCAGGCCGAGCCCCTCCTTGAACAGCGGATTGAGCGTAACCAGTTCCTTGATGCAGTCGATGATCGCAACCGAATACGCCTTTATCTCGTCAGTCGACTCAAACTTGTCTTCGGGAATATATTCGACCAGCGCCTTGAACAGCGGTCGTTCCCGCATCATATGCTTGACCGTAAACCGCTGCTGGGCCTGGGCTACGAGCTGCAGCGGCTGACCTTCCTCTGGCTGCGAGATCTGGACAATACGGACGGCGACGCCGGTGGTATAAAAATCTTCGCTGGACTCAGGCTGCTCCTGCTCTCCCGACTCGGACGGCTTGACCATCAGCAGCCCCAGGTAAATCATCAGCCCTTTCTGCTGGGCCTCCAGGATCATATGCTTGATCCGGGGATCTTCGACCATCAGCGGCCCCATCATCTTCGGGAACATCGGCCGATCGTGCAGCGGCACAATAAGCAGTGATTCGGGAAGAACATCCTGGGCGGGCAGCAGCGGCTGCGCTTCGTTTTCGCTGGTTTCCGATTCGAGCTCTACGGCTTCCTCGGGGGTAAGGATTGTGGTTTTGTCGTCTGCCATGAAAATTCCTTGTAATTATGATCAGCGGTAGGCGCTGAGATGGTTGATTGTAGATTTTTTTCCGGCTCTCCCGTGTGAAGAATGTATGACACGAACGCAAATTGGCAACATTTCGCAGCTTCTAAAGTTCCCGGGCTGTCCGGACTGATTCGCCGAATTTACTCGGCTGGTTTTTCGTCTGCCGTATTTTCGACGGTCGTCATCTCCTCCGGTTTTTCAGTCCGATTCCGGTACGCGAGGACCATGATGAATGTCGCCATCGGCTGGGTCACCAGAAACGCGAATGGCAGCGACGAACCGAGCGACATGATTGCGATATAGATGATAACCACGATCACCTGGTCACTCAGGGGCGGCTTGATCGCCAGATTCCATGACGCTTTCAGGGCCTCGATCAAACCGAGCTTTTCCTCGACCATGTAGGGTAACAGGTAAAACGCTGCAAACGAAATGAATGCGATCACCGCAAATCCGGGCAGGACCAGAAGGAAAAATCCGATACCAACCGCCAGCAGCGCCAGTCCTGAAAACACCAGCAGCGGCAGGAACAGGCGCATCTGCGAAAACAGGTCCCCGAGTTCCGGCGGCCGGTTTTCGTCCACGACCCGCATCAGCGAATAAATGTAGCCCGCCGTCGTGACCGGTGCCAGAATACCGAAGGTTATGATGATCAGGATCAACTGGATGAAGGTGATCAGCAGTACCGGCCCGATATGGTCTACCATTTTCTGCCAGCTGCTGACGATCAATTCTTTAAAATCCATGGTTCCCCCTTTTACGCGGTTAAATTCCGTTTACGTGAGTTCAAGAAATTCCTGAACCGTTGCCACCCCCGCAAGTTCGAGCGATGCACCGGAACTGAATCGATCACAATTCGTTTTCGGTAAAATAAGCCGGGAAAAGCCGAGCCGCTCGGCTTCGCGAATCCGTATCTCGATATTGGCCACGGCCCGGATTTCTCCGGCCAGGCCGACTTCACCGCACACAACCGTGTCCGGCTCTACCGGTTTTTCGCGAAACGACGAGGCCAGGGCACAGATGGCCCCGAGATCAAGTGCCGGTTCGTCAATCCTGATACCGCCAGCTATGTTCAGGAAGATATCGTGGCCGTACAGGTCGAATCCGGCTTTTTTCTCCAGTATTGCGCAGAGCAGCGATAAGCGCTGCGGGTCGGCGCCGATTGCCGTTCGCCGGGCCGTACCCAGATTGGTCGGGCTGACCAGCGCCTGGACCTCGACCAGAATCGGCCTGGTTCCCTCCATCGACGCCAGCACCACGGACCCGGATACGTCGAGCGGACGCTCCGCCAGAAAGATTTCAGAAGGGTTCGCTACCTCTACAAGCCCCTCCTGCTTCATTTCAAAGACCCCGATTTCATTGGTCGAGCCGAAGCGGTTCTTGACGGTTCTCAGGATCCTGAACACATGGTTGCGGTCCCCTTCGAAATAGAGCACCGTATCGACCATATGCTCGAGAATCCGCGGTCCGGCCAGATTGCCGTCCTTGGTTACATGACCGACGAGAACGACGGGTATATCTTCCTGTTTTGCCAGCTCGACGAGTTGCGCAGCGGATTCCCGCACCTGGGTGATCGATCCGGCCGCCGACGGGTGATCCGACGAGGTCAGGGTCTGAATCGAATCGACCGCCAGCAGCGCCGGTTTGATCTCCCTGGTCATTTCGGTGATCGCCTCCACCGAGCTTTCGGTGGCCAGGTACAGGTTTTCGTGCATCGCCGACAACCGCCGGGCCCGGATACCGATCTGATGGGCCGACTCCTCTCCCGATACATACAGAATTTTCTGGTTCTGCTGCGCCAGTGACGCCATCAGGTGCAGAATCAGCGTCGACTTGCCGATTCCCGGGTCACCGCCGATCAAGATCACCCCACCCGGGACGATACCGCCGCCGAGTACCCGGTCAAGCTCTTCGATCCCGGTGATCGAACGGGCTGGTTCGTCATCCATGCTGCCGGCCAGCGGTTTCGGGGGCACAAATCCGGTTTTACGCTGCCCGGGCCGTCCGCCGACACGCTGCTCATGCAGGCTGTCCCACTGTCCACAGTCAGGACAGAGGCCGAGCCACTTCACGCTCACAAACCCGCATTTGCTGCACACGAACCTGACGCTTGAATTCGTTTTTTTTGCCATTATTTTCGCCGGGTTGAATTTCCGGTTGCTCCCCTTTACTCTATCTTAACCATGCCTATGGTAAGCACAGTAACAACGCTCCCGAATCTTGTTAAGAATTTTCATACGACGCCGTACCCGAATCAAACATGCGCTCCACTCCTTCACGGCCGACACCACCGGCAATTTCCCTGGCTACATCGCTGTCTTTTCTGCTGGGAAAGAAATCTCTGCTCGGCTGGTCCACGCTGCTCGTCATTATAACTATTGCGTTTACGTGGGTCGGTTTCATGCTCACGACCGGTTTGATCGACAATCTCACCGGCTCCTTTTTTGAAACGGCTCCCGCCCACGGTTCATGGTGGGGATGGATCAAATACGGCGGCTGGATCATAGCCAAATACCTGTTCGTCCTTATATCGCGGCTGATTTCGTTTTTCCTCGCCTTTATCATTGCATACAGCCTGACAACGCCTTTTTACGGGATCCTGAGCACCAGCGCGGAAAAAATATACTGGGGCAAGGATTTCGAGGACGACGACGGGTTCAGCATAAGGGGTATCCTGATAGATCTGTTCGAGGGGTTCAAGGTAGCCGCCTTCGGTATTCTGATAACCGTCGTCGCGCTGTTCACCGGGTTTGTGCCGATTATCGGCCAGATCGCCGTATTTCTCATCTACACCTTTTATTCGGCCCTGATGTTTGTCGATTATCCCGCCTCCCGCCGACGCTGGGGTCTGAGGCGCAAGCTGCTCTGGCTCAGGCATCACCACGAGCAGGCGCTGCGGCTCGGCCTCGTCCCGGCGGCGATTTCGCTGATCCCGGTCCTCAATATGTTCCTGCTCGCTGCGATTTTCCCGCTTTTCACCGTCCATGCGGCACTCAACTTCTCAGCGGTCGAGCTGTATCACAGGCAGGAAGGTTCCGCTGCTTAGACGGTACATTGCAAGCTCCCGGAAAGCCGGGGAATATTAAACCAGTTCGGCCATGACGAGGTTGCCCAGCGCCCTCCCCCGCTCCGAGAGCCGCAGGCGGCCGTCTAATTCAACCAGGCCCTCGGCAAGCAACTTCTCCAGTGTGGCGCCGTATACCTCAGCCAGGGTCATTCCGTATCGTTTCTGCAACCGCTTTTCGGATACGCCCCGGTTGAGCCGAAGCCCCATGATCACCGTTTCCTTGAATGAATCGACCGGGCCAAGGCACTCCTCTGACTCGACAGGGTCTTCTCCCCGCTCTACGGCTGCACAATAGGTATCCGGATTTTTGATCCTGCCGGCCCTCACACCGTCAAGATAGCTCACCGCGCCGGCCCCAAACCCGTTATATTCCTCGTTATGCCAATACCCGAGATTGTGCCGGCAAGAGCATCCCCTCCGCGCATAATTCGATATTTCATACTGCTCGAACCCGGCCGCTCGAGTCATTTCCGCCGTAATCTCATCCATTTCCACAACGACCGCCTCTCCCGGCACCGGCAGTTTCCCGGCGGCGGCCTGTTCGGCAAACGGGGTCCCGTCGTCGATACTGAGCTGATACGCCGAAAGATGGTCCGGCACCAAGTCCAGCGCCCGTTTCATCGTGTCGTGCCACGTTGCGGGGGTCTGCTCCGGCAGGCCGTACATCAGGTCCAGACTCAGGTTTTCAAATCCGGCTGCGCGCGCATCAACTACCGCCTGTTCCGCCCGCCGGGAATCGTGAACCCTTCCCAGTATCTGCAGTTCACGGTCGACAAATGACTGAACGCCGAATGAAATGCGGTTGAAACCGGCATCTCTGAGCCGATAGAGATCATCCGCTGCTGCCGTATCCGGGTTGGCCTCCAGGCTGATTTCCGCTTTCCGGTCGATAGCAAATCGCCGGCGGCAGCAATCCAAAATCTGAATCAGCTGAGGTGTCTCCATTACGGTCGGTGTCCCGCCGCCGAAAAACAGTGAATCGACGCGAGGCCGTTCCGGTGTATCGATACACCGCGTTATCTCCCGGCACACCGCCCGGCAGTAGCGCCCCCGCATTGACTCGAGCCCGGCAAAGGATACGAACGAGCAGTACCGGCACTTACTGCAGCAGAACGGAATATGAATGTAAATCCGGGTCACGGTGCCGCCTGCGAGTCCCACTGGCAGACGGATGAACACCAGGAGGCCGTATCCGCCATCAGTCCGCTGTCGGCGAAACTGTAATGACCGTCGCCGATGATCAGATGATCGAGCAGGCGGATCTGCATCATCGAGCAGGCCAGATAGAGGCTCCTGGTCAGTGTGCGATCCTGGGGCGACGGAGTCAGCGCCCCCGACGGATGGTTGTGGGCCACAATCAGCGCAGCGGCATTGTGCGACAGGGCCTTTCTGATTATTTCCCGCGGGTACACGTTGTTTACATTAATCGTTCCCTCGGCAGCCACCTCCGCATCGATAACAGCCAGGGACGAATCAAGATAAATCACCGTAAACGCTTCGACTTCGAGCCCCTTCATCGAAAAAAGCAGATAGTCGATCACCTCGGACGAGGATTTCAGGTAGTGGCGGGTTTTCAGGCGCTGCTTCAGATACCGCTCCGCCGTCGCTTTTATAAATCCGAGGGCAAAACCGTTTTTCGGCCCGATGCCGGTGATGCTTCGCAGCCGCTTCGCATCCGCATCGAGAACACCGGCAAACGTCTTGAATTCCTTCAGCAAAGCCCGGGCCGGCTCCTTGCAGTCTTTGCGCGGTGTACCGAACGACAGCAGCAGTTCGAGCACTTCGGCATCGCTGAAGCTGTCGATGCCGCGATCAAGGAAGCGTCGGCGCAGGCGCTCCCGGTGTCCGGCCCCCTTGCGCTGCCACAGCTCCTTGTCCATGCTGCCGGTTTCTCGCCGGGCGTTATCCGGACAGCTCCTGGCTGAACAGTTTATTGGCCAGTTTCGGATTCGCCTTGCCTCTGGTTTTCTGCATCAATTGGCCGATGAAAAATCCCATCACCTTGGTCTTTCCGCCCCGGAACTCTTCGACCTGCCCCGGGTTGGCTTCGAGAATCTCCCTGACGAGGCTAAGCAGCTCGGACTCGTCGGAAACCTGGACCAGGTTTTTCTCCTTGACGATCTGCTCGGGATCCTTGCCGCTGTCGAGCATATCGATAAAGACCGACTTGGCGATCTTGCCGCTGATCGTGCCCTCCTCGACCATCGCCAGCAGCCGTCCCAGCTGCTCCGGCCGCACGCGGCAATCCTCGATGCCGCCGCCCTTGAGCTCGCGGAGGAGCTCGGTCATCATCCAGTTGGACACTTTTTTGGGCTGGTCATGCACGACTACGGCAGCCTCGAAATAGTCCGCCAGTTCCTTCGATTCGGTGAGGATGACCGCATCGTATTCCGGCAGGCCGAAGGCATCGATAAAGCGCTGCCGCTTCTGATCAGGCAGTTCCGGCAGCGATTTTCGCACCGTTTCGATCCATGCGTCATCAATTTCCACCGGTATCAGGTCCGGGCATGGAAAATAGCGGTAATCGTGGGCATCTTCCTTGCCGCGCATCGGCTCGGTTTTGCCGGTATCGGGGTTCCACAGCAGGGTCTGCTGGATAACGGGTTCCTTTTCGAGCAGCAGGTCTCGCTGACGGCGCACCTCGTACTCGAGTGCCGCCTGTACGTTGCGAAACGAATTCATGTTCTTCAGCTCGGTGCGCGTACCGAATTCCTCCTGCCCGATCGGCCGCAGAGAAATATTGGCGTCGCAGCGGAAACTGCCCTCCTGCATGTTTCCGTCACACACGTCGAGGTAGCGCAGGATCGCGTGGATCTTCTTGAGGTAGCTGCAGGCCTCCTGCGGCGATCTCAAATCCGGTTCCGATACAATTTCCAGCAGCGGCGT
>Ga0180435_10004308_pt1 | contig 14034 bp, 21 predicted proteins | sample SS_ome_3_FD_132467 | JGI IMG/M metagenome (GOLD analysis project Ga0180435, IMG submission 132467) | Hypersaline lake sediment archaeal communities from the Salton Sea, California, USA - SS_3_S_1 metaG | ecosystem: Environmental > Aquatic > Non-marine Saline and Alkaline > Hypersaline >... | reverse complement strand
CTCTCCCCGGTGTTTCACATCGACCCCTTCCAGATCACGGGTGATCTTTACTTTCATCTGTTCGGCCAGGCTGTGACCGGTCAGGCCAAACAGGCATGCGACCAGTAACAGCTGGGTAGAGCGGAACATGTGTACCTCCAGTGATGTCGGGGATTCTGTCGCCGCAGCCATGATACCTAATTCAATTGCGTGCGAAAGTCGGCGGGCTTGGTGCGATCTTGGCGCAGGCGGGCTAATATCGCGCCTTGCGAGTTATTTGGAAAAGGCATGCTGACAAAAATACTGTTTACCGCTGCGGTGATTCTCGCAGTTGTGGCCGTGGTGCGCTTTCGTCGCCAACGCGAAGCGTTGGTCAGCCGCGAGGAGCCGCGTCTGGTAAATCCCCCTAAACGCAAAAGTATGCCGATCGGTTGGCTGGCGAGCGCGGCAGTTGCCCTGATGCTGATTGCGTCGGGGGTGTTGCTGTACAACCACTGGAAAGACAGCAACGTGGTCATCACGGTACGGGTCGTGGATGCCGGCAGTGGAAAATCAGAGACCTACCGCGCGTATCGCGGCGATGTTGATGACCGTGAGTTTGTCACGGTGGATGGGATGCGCGTTGTGCTGGCCGAGACAGAACGCCTGGAGACATCTACCCGTTCGCAGGACCAAAATTAAACGCCACTGACAGGCGTTGTGTTGCGCTGCGATTTTCTTCCACTTCGTGGGCCAGTTTCGGCGAGAAAAACACGAATCGTCCCTCGACGGGCACAATGCGTTCCGTGCCGCCGGCGTGATGCACCAACAGGTCGCCGCAATTGCCAGGGGCACGCAGGTAGTATACGCAGGACAGCAGTTCGTCTTCTTCTTCATGGTTATGGCGCGCGGTGCGCTCTCCCGGTTCCATTACGTTGAACCAGAATCCGATCTTGAGGTCGTCGCGTTGCAGGATACTGCGTGCTGCCTCTTCCGCTGCGGAAATGAGTGGCTCGATTTCAGGAATCGCCGCGCGGCGAATATAGCTGTTTTCGTAGCGTCCCAATTCAAAGTGGGACTGGCGGCTTGCCGGCCCTCCCTGTTCGCGTTCGAAGGCTGCAATCAAGCGGCTGTTCAGGGAGGCGTGATCTGCGAGCATGCCCAGGTACAACGGCGGTTGTTTCTGCAGGGTCAGTCGGGTCATTTCAGCGTCGGAAGTTGGCCAGGCGAACCCCCAGCCGACGCTTGCTGGCGTAACCCGGTATCACACGGGTTGCCGAAATTCAGCAGTACGATCAGAAGCAGTGCCAAGTAGACGATACGCATGCGCGAATGCTGCCGTTGTGCCCCCGGGATTTCAAGCTTTCGCTGGATAGCGGGCAAAAGAAACCCGGTCCAAATGGAACCGGGTCAAAAGACGGACCTGGGGGAGTCCGTCTGTGCCGAGGAGAAAAATCTGTTAGCCGGGTGTCTGTAGCAGCGTTTCGGCGTGCGCCTGCGACGGGCTGGTTTGGGCGTTGATGGCGGTTTCCGGTGCGCTTTGGAAACTGGTGAGCAACTGTTGCACGCGAGCCTTGGCCTGCTCGGCGGAACGAATGTTGTCGCTCAATGGTCGAACAGGTTCATCCAGATGAGATGGGCGTACTTGAACCGAATCCCGGGAGGGGGACGGGGAACGTATCTGTCCCGACGTGTGTTGGCCGAGAGCCTGCCGCTCGGATGGTGACGAATTTACGTCACGCTGTGATGAAAAATTGTCACCGGTAATGGGAGTTGGCACTGTCAGCCTCCGTTTCCGTCATTTTTTCGGCACTTATTTGCCGAAATACTGGTTTTATTGAGTACCTGCACGTCACGTGCCAATTTGCTACTAAGGTCTATCGCATGTTCACGAGTCCATACGTCACGCCCTGGCGATCATCGTTGAAGTTGCTGGGCGGGCTACTGATGTTGTTGGTCGCTCAGGCGGCTTCCGGGGAGGGACTGCAGTACCAGGTGCTTTACCGTGGGGTGTTCTCCATCGGCTCGCAGATTGCCATCGCCGATGTGACATTGCGTTCACGCCACCCCGGAACACAGGCCGATTATCGTGAGAGCGAATTGGTCGCCTCATCGCAGGCCTATGACTATGTCGAGACCTTCTACCCGATTCGCTACCGCTTCCGTTCCTGGTTTGCGGAAGACCTTTCGACGGGCCTGGCGTTCGAGTACTACCGTCAGAAGCGTCGTTCGAACATCAAGCACCGTCTGATATACCTGGATAATCCAAAGCAGCCGTTCGTCACGCGTGACCTGGTTGCCGAGGGTGAACTCGATCTGCCGGCACTGCTGGATGGCAGTTATCGCCGGGTGTCGTCCAACGCTCAGGAGGCGCGTTTCGACCGTCTCGCCTTGTTGCAGCACGTCCGTGCGCAGGATTTGTCACCCGGGCGTGAATTTTCGGTCCGGGTCAGCAACGGCAAGAGAATGATGGATTACCGGGTCAGTGTTGAGGCGCGTGAACTGGTGCAAGCGGCAGGTAGAAACTGGCAGGCGCTGAAGGTGCGTTTTGATGGCGTACGGATCAATGAACTGGGGCACGAGGAACATGCTCACCGGCCGATTTTCATCTGGTTCAGCGATGATCCCAAACACATACCCTTGCGCGCGGTCAGTCGGCATACGCTGGGAAAATTCACTATCAAACTGCGCAAGATTGTCGAGAGCCCATCCCAACTCGCGCGTCTGCAGGTGGGCTAGCTGCTTTTCTCGTCTTCCGGCGAGACCATTTGCAGATGCGATATGTCCGGGATTGGCTGGGCCGGTTTGCGACTGTCGCAGTCTTTCAGCGAGCCGCTGTTCGCGTCTGACATGGTCATGCCGGAAATGTCCGGTATTTCGCGCGCCGGCTTGTCTTCCCTGCAGTCCTCCAGGGAGCCGGTGTTCGCATCCGACAGGCTGAGTGCGGACGTGTCCACCTGCTTTGCGGGCGCCGGTGGCGTCTCATCCAGGTCGATTCCCGGCATATCCAGGTTCATCCACCCGATATCCGGGATTTGTCGTGCTTCCACCTGCGGAGCACAGTCTTCGAGGGAACCGGTGTTGGCTGGCAACAGGGTCATGTCTGCCGACGTATCCGCCGCCGGGACAGTTTTCTCCGCAGGCGGCTGCGCTGTGGTTGCTGGCGGCGCCATTGCCTGCTCGGGCGCAGCGTTTTCAACGCTTGCTGCCTGGTGCGGCACGATGTCGATCAGGGCGCCGGCATTGCGAAACGCCTTGCGATAACGGTTGGCAGTCTCCACGTCGACCGCTTTCTTGATACGCACCGGGGTGCCGGAAAAGAGTTTTTCCAGGGCCTGGCCCTGGAGTTTGAATAGCTTGCCGACGGCCTCGCGCGCTTCTGAAGGGTCTGCGTCCGGGGTCAGTTTACCGGCAAAGAAAATATCGAAATTATGCATGGCATTCCAACGATCGATCTCTCAAGTGAAGCCTAGCGCCTAAGTGTCGTCGGGCAAAGCACCCGGGTGACTTATTGTGAGTTATCGCTCAATCCGCGGGAATGCTGGTCCAGCAGGTTTGCCAACACATGCCCATCCTCGCGGGTCAACAGGTGTCCCTGGGCCATGGTGTAACTGCTGGCCTTGTCCTTCAGCGCGGGGATCAGGCGCATGTCCTGGCTGACCGGCGGAACGATACGATCGCCTGGCATGCGGAAAGTGCCCGTACGAATGATGCTCGTGTAGCGAATATCCGGGTGGGGTTGCCGGTTTAGCCAGAAAAGAAAGTTGCCCGGGCGTGGCGGCGTCATGTCGAACAACACGCCACGGCTGGCCTTGAGGGTGTTGTAGATAGCGTCGCCCGTGTGACGGCGAACCGCCCAGCGGCGAATGGGGCTGAGCAGGCCACCGCTACGGGTTGCGTGCAGTGCCTGGTTGGCCCGGGTCGTTCCCAGGTGCGGCGTGGCGATAGTGATCAAGTGGGTGATGTCCGCAGGCTGGTTACGTACCAGCAGCGTGCGCGCCACGAGGCCACCGGCGGAATGTCCCACCAGGATGATGGGCTGCCGCGGGTGACGTTGGCGAATATCGCCGAGATAGACGTGCAGCCAGTCGGCTTGCAGGCCAATCGGGGCGATTGAAGGCAGGTTGAGCGTGTACACCGGTCGTTTCGGTACGGCCCCGATGGAGAAGAATTGCATCCCCTGTGGTGTGTGATAGTAGGTCCCCGCCAGCTTGCGATCGCGCTTGGACAGGATTTCCATGATCCCCGGGGCTACCCAGGAATTGTCGCTGCCCAGGTAACCGTGCACCAGCACCACGACCTCAGCGTGTGCGGGGGCATATTGCAGGGCTATCAGCAGCCATAGGTAACGAAGGATCTTTCGCATTGCTCCATCCTTGCGAAGGGGGCCTCTTATTAGTCTGGCATGAGCAGAAAAAGGTTCTTCACATTATCAGTTTTTCTTATTGGCGTTCAGTAGCGTGGCGCCCCGTCAATAAATCTTATTGGGTTTTCCGGAGCCTAAGGCCTATTCCTTAGCGTGTAGGTAGGTTAATGGCGAGCATTTTGCGCTTCATCATCCAAAGGGAGAAAGCCAATGAGAAGAAGGTTGTATTTTGTTCTACCGAACCTGGAGTCGGCGGAGACCATCGAAAGGGAATTGTTGCTGGCCAAGATCGATGATCACCACATTCATTTCCTGGCCAAAGACGGTGTGAATCTTGGCACCTTGCATGTGGCAAACCTGCTGCAACGGTCAGACCTTGTTCACGGCATGGGCATTGGTTTGGTGGCCGGTGGAATCACCGGGGCGCTGGTGGGTTTGCTGGTGTCCATGTCGCCGGAGATGGGGGCCGCCGTCGGCATGGGCGGTGTCCTGGTATTGGCGATCCTGGGTGCTCTGGTTGGTACATGGGCCTCGGGAATGATCGCGATCAGTATCCCGAATACACGACTGAAACGTTTTCAGGCGGCGATCGACCGCGGCGAGATTCTGTTGATGGTGGACGTACCGGTTCGCCGGGTTTCTGAGGTCCGCGACCTGATCCGCTTGCATCACCCGGAAGCCCAGTCCCGAGGTCAGGATACGCAGATCCCGGCCTTCCCTTGATGCTGTATTAGGAAACAGGCACGACCCCGGCATTGCCGGGGTCAGCCGATAATTTTCTCCTGCCATTTCAGGTACTGCAGGTAAACCGCGTCGCAATAGTCTTCGCGGTTGGCGAAATCTTCCGGGTTGAATGCATCGAACACGTGGTAGTTCGCGCGCTTGTTACGGGCGTTCATGATCTGCCAGATTTTGTGTGGGAGGTTCTGCTTGCCCCAGAAGAAATCGTCAATGGCCTCGTAATGGATAAACACAGGGACGATGGGTATGCCGGTCTGCAGGGAAATCGAAAAGGCGCCGTAGCGGAAATGATCGTGCAGGCGTTTACCTTTCACACCGCCTTCCGGGTATAGCGCGATGTTACGTCCCTGCTCGAGCGCGGCGATGATTTCGTCTGCGGCCTGTTGGCGTGAATCGCGTGATTCGCGTTGCACGTAGAGGGTCTGCGCGGCATCGCTGATGCGTCCAACCATAAACCAGTGACGAACCTCTTCCTTGGCCAGGCAATCCACGTCGAACAGGGCAGGGATACCGATATCCTCGAAAGCCGAAGGATGATTGGCGATCATCAGGTAGTTTTCTGGCAACGCGTCCTTGTTGTGTTGATGCAGGCGCAGATCAACACCCAGCGCGCTGACCCAGACACGGCTCCACCAGTGGAACAGGCGTCGATAGCCGGGAGAATGCCAGGCCCCGGGGACATAGCTGAGCAGGTACAGGAAAACTGTAAACCCGATCAGTTCGACCCAGCCGATCAGCATGCCCAGGTAGTGCAGCAAGCGCCGTGTCATCAGTCGTTCTCAGTTGTAGAGCATGGCCTCGATCTGCTCGCGTGAACGCGCACCGATTTCGACCTGGTCGATCACGCCGTGCCGGATCAGCATCAGCGTGGGGGCGGCGCGAATCTCGAGTTCGCGGCTGACGTCCGGCGCCTCGGAAATATCCACCTTGATTATTGGTTCCCCCTGCTCGCACAGGGCATCGATGGTGGGCGACATGCGTCGGCAGGGGCCACAGCTCGGGCTGAAGCAATAAAGAAGCACCTGATCACGATAGTTGGCCAGCTGGGGTAAAAGGGTCTGGAGGTGGGCGACACTTTTGCCCTGCAGTGCTTTGCTGGAAGTCCACAGGTAGATCAAAAAAACGATCCATGTCAGTGCCAACCCCAGGAAAACATAGAGTGCTATCTGCATTTCGTGCGTCCGCCCAAACAAAGTCGCGGTGAAATCAAGCCCCGATAGGCTTGATTACAGGCCAGTTGCCGACAAAATGCCAGTCGTCGGGGATCAGTCTTCCCGAGCCGGTGTGCCTGTAGCGTGTTTGCCGCGCTGCCTCGGGGCACGTGGCGGGGCCATGCGCTTGGTGCGCAGTTCACGCAGGTTGCGAGTGCCAATCAGCAGCGCCACCAGTCCCAGCACCAGCAGGAAGAAACTCGCGGGTTCAGAACCGTTCGCCGGTTCGCCGGTTTCCGCGATGGCAGGGAACGTCGCGGCCAAATACAAGGTCAGGTTTCTTATCATTTTCGTTATCAGGGTAAAGGTTATCCAAGTTGAACGTCCCTTTCCTGAAACAAATCAGCAACAACCATGCCGATCGCTAAACCTACTTGATAAACAATATCTTACCTTACTTGCTTTCTGCCTTTTGCAGTAAGTTGTAAAACTCTTTGACACTTAAGTTTACTGCTTTGAAGTCGTTTAACCCTAACAAGCTATTGATGGTTAATGAGGAAGCGGAAATCAATGCAGTCGTCCAATTGGTTGATGCCGGCTGTGGTACTGGGAATGATCGCCAGTTTGCTGATCGCGGCCTCCCTGGTTCGACGGTATCAACAGTACAAGGCCCACCAGCGCGCTACCATGCGCCGGATAGCATCATTTCTTCCGGTTATTGAAGAATCGTTGGCCCAGTTGGCGTCTGTGCCGCTGGCGCGCGATTTGCGCGTGATGCTCAGGGGGGATGTTTTGCGACGCTTGCAGCGTATCCGCAAGCTAAATTCGCAGTATCCACGGATCGAAGAACGGATCAGGGAGGCCCAGGTTCGTCTGGATCGCGAGGGGCCTGACACTGGGGGCTCGGTGCCGCCGATCAAGGATGAGCAGCACTTTCGGCAATTGTTGTACGCAGTCGACAGCCTTGACGATTACCTGGAACGCGGTGCTGCGATCGGAGGAATGCCGGTCAGCCAACGCAAAAACCTATTGTGTCAGCTACGCGAGCGGCGTGCCGAGATCATGGCGCGTTTCCATGTCGTGCAGGCAAACCGATGCCAGGAGCAGGGAGACCTCAGGAAAGCCAGCCAGCACCTGAAGACGTTGACCGACCAACTGCGTAACCGGGGCCCCAACACCGACTTTGTGCGCGAGTTGTTCCTCGAAGCACAACAACTGCAAGCCGGGCTTGGCCGTGGCAGCTTTGCTGTCGACCCGGTCCAGGATGTCCCGGCCAGAGCGCAGGCGGATGCCGAACCGATGCAGCAGGGCAGCTAAAGCTCAGAGGTCGAACAGGTCGTCGGCTGCCTGGCGCAGCGTGTCTTCCTTGGATTCGCCTGTGGCATTTTGCTCTATCGGTTCGAAGTAACCACAGAAATTCGCCCTATGCTTGTCGGTTACCGGATCGGCCACCGGTTCGCTGCAGTCCGCCGGCGCACCGGGCTTGTAAAAACGACAGTTGCGGCAGACATGGGTGGGCTTGCCGCAGCCAGGGCAATCAGCTTCACGCGAATAATCGCGCTCTTGCAGCGCCTGGCCGCAGTGCCAGCAGTTTCCGTGCATGTTGTAGGGCATGATGGTTCGTCGCTTGGCAATTCATGCGAGTCTAAAGCATGAGGAGTAATTTGCCGTTAAACAGAGAAGGATGAAGAGTAACTTATCGTGAGCGATCCCTTACACCTCAATTTATGTGGCCGCGTGTTGCTGGTTACAAGCCGGTATGGAATTACCGAGTTGCCGCGCGCCAGGGTGTTTGTACGCGCGATTGCTGACGTGGTTGACCATGTCTACCCCAAGGGGCGTCCTTCATTGTTGGCCCTTGAGCCGCTGGTCAGCGAGCAATTGACAATGCTCGAGGCCGCGTTGCGTGCAGTGCAGAATGGTTCTGGCCCTGCAAAGGACGCCGTCTTGCCGGTGCCGGAAGAACAATGCATACAAGAAGAGCCGGTACCCGAACCCGAGGAAAAGTCCGTTGCGCGGCGCAAGCGTAAACCTTTGCAACAGGGAGAAAGCGCGGTCGTGGTCAAGAGCTTGGAAGAAAAACTCCGGGATGAACGCGAGCCGGTGCAAAAGTTACTCAAACAGGATTGTGTTCATGCCGGACTGTTGGACAAGAAAAAGGCCGAGGCTATGGTCCGTTCGATGTTGGGCAAAACGCCGCAGGAAGCCGAACAGAATATCGTCGAACAATTACGCCAGATCCTACAGGACCAGGTCAAAGCCGCGATCCGCCGCAAGAGCGGGCCCTGGTGTACGCCACTGGCGCAAGAGGAGATGCGCAAAGATATCCATGGTGCCCGTTCGGTGAAAAGTATCCTGATGCTGGCGCGCCAGATTCGCAAGGAACAGCTCGAATGGAAAAAACAAAACGGTAAGGGCGGGCTGCGCGGCCTGTTTGGATGACCAGGCCCTGCTTGTGTAAGCTGAATGGCCATCTGGTCAATAGCGGGCACTGAGGTTATGTCTTCCCCTTTCGTTCTGGATTTGCGGCTTGAGGCTGATACCCTGCGTGTTGGCATGCTGTCTTTGAGCGAGGTCCTGTTGATGAATGACAGGCGTTATCCCTGGGTGATCCTGGTACCCAGGCGCAGCGGCGTTTGCGAATGGATTGATCTCGATGACGATGAAGGTCTCCAACTGTGGCAGGAGTCCATGCAGGTATGCCGCGTGCTGCGCGAGTTGTTTGGCGGAGACAAACTCAATATCGGAGCGCTGGGCAATATCGTTGAGCAGCTGCATGTTCATCACCTGGTGCGACGCAAAGACGACCCTGCCTGGCCCGGTCCGGTGTGGGGGCATTCATCCGCTGAACCCTATGCGGCCGATGAGGCAGCACAGGTCTTGAAGCGGCTACGCGACGCCTTGTTGATTTGATCAGTCCGGCAGTACAGGCAAACTGCGTTTGCCGGCCACCAAGGCCTCTTTATCCGGCTTGCTGAGTTTTTTTACCCGGTGCTCCAGGCGCAATGCCTGCGAACGGTTGCCCACCTCCTGGCTGAAGACCAATTGCAAAGGCCCTTTACCCTTAAGACGGCGGGCTCCCCGATTGTTGTTGTGTTCGTTGAAGCGACGTTCCACGTTTGTGGTGATGCCGGTGTAAAGGTCGCCGTTGGCGCAACGCACCAGGTACAGATGCCATGAGTGTGGATCGGACAATGGGACGGTCAGCGGTTTGAAATTTATCGTCAACCCTATACGAGAGACAGTTGGTTATAAAGCCAGTCAGGGTTTGAGATCCGCATCCAGGTAGCCGCGTTGTATTGCGACCTCTAGTGCCTGTGCTGCAGAGACCAGTTCATCGTAACGAACGCGCATTTTCTGCAGTTCCTTGATCTGGCTGTCGCTGGGCATTTCGCCATGCGTTTGCTTGGAAACATCTATCAGCGCCTGCAGGTAGTTCCCGCGGGCTACTGCGACCATGCGGATGACGGGCGCCAGTTGCTCGGTATCCAGTTCCTCGATCATGGGGTTGAGGATTTCGCGGTTGATCTCGCGTAACTGTTGTTCGAATGCCAGCAACAGCCGGTTGTTCGTGGTGCTCATGTCCTAGGTCCAGGCAGGGTTCGCTGCCAGAGATAGCGGCCGGGCTTGATTGGACTTGAGGGCTCAGGCGTCCAGAATTACCTGCTCCATTGCCTGCACATCGACAGGTGTGCGCAAGACCGCATGGATATCGAACAGCTTGGTGAGCTTGTCGATATGCGGGTAGTCGCGTGGCGAAGCGAGCACGATCACACGCGCCTGTGGGGCATATTTACGCAGGCTATGCAGAAACACATCGAGGTTGCTGACATTCACTCCGGCATAGTTGTTGCCAAATCCGTAAAAGAATTCCGCAACCACCCAGTCGGGAGCCTGGCGCTTCAACTGGTGGATGGCCTTGCGTTGCGAGTTTAGCTTGGTTTCTTCGATACCGAGCTTGCGATACACGGCCGACATGTCCGGGTGTGCAGGCGACTCGATGATGGAATACAGCAGACTCATGGCGGCTCCTTAGAAGGACAGGAGCGCAGCCTATGTAATTTCCGGCCGTGCTGGCAAGTTCAATACAGCGAGCGGAAGATCAGCAGGGTAGCGCCAATCGTGGCAAGTACGATCGCCGAGGTTTTCCAGTTGGCGTAGTTGAGAAAGGATGCGTTGGTGTGGGGGACGACAACTGCCATGACAGCAGCCACCAGGAATCCAACGCCCCCATACAGAAGGGCGCTTTGGACGAACTGCTTCTTCATGCGGAAGGAACCTGTCACGCCGCCGCCGATGGTCTCGAATTTATTGGCCAGAACGGGCTCGGCAAGTACCAGGATGGGGAAGAGCAGGAGTGGCCAATAACGGTAAAGATGGTTCACGGGATTGCTGTCGGTTGTGGTGGTCGCAACCGGTATCGGCGGCCAGAACAAGAACTTGAGATGTCGGGAAAAAGAAAAAGCCGAACCCGGAGGTTCGGCCAGTGGTACTGCCTTTATTGTCGCAGCGCTCCTTTCCGCTTATTCCCTTGCCTATATTCGAAGCCTGGAGTGTGCCCGTGTTACTGGCTGCCGCGTCCGGGCGAGGCGGCACTAAAACGAAGGCTTTGGCCGACCCGTTGTTCGGCCGGTTGCTGAGCACGTTCGCTCACGGTATGGACGGCATCACACACTGGACATTCGTACCAGGTTTGCCGAGTCTGCAATTCGACAACTTCTTCCGTCTTGTTCATGGTGTTGCTGCAGTGGTTACAGCGCATCGCTCTATCCCCCAATAAATGGACTTCTGCCCGGCTGGTCAGAAGGTGCTGCATACGTTCCATGTCAGTGACTCCAGTCCAGGTCACAACCACCGGCGCGAGCACTGGCGGCGGTTTCTGCACGGGTTTCGTGCGAAATCAGTAGCGCATCCACCCAGGGAAAGGGATTGCTCGCCTCGGGGTAGAGGGAGGGCAATCCAACTCGGGTGCAATACCGGTTGGCGATAAACTGCAGGTACTCCTCGAGCATCGGGGCATTCAGGCCGAGCATGCCACGAGGGAGGTTTTCGTAGATGCTGCGGGTCTCCAGTGCCACGCCTTCGTGTACCAGTTGAAGCAGTTCCGATTTGAAGCCTGGAGTCCACAGGTCTGGGTTTTCCGATCCGATCTGTTTAATCAGGTCGATACCGAAGGCGATCTGACGCTTTTCATCGTGCTCGATGCGGCACAGGAGACCGGCGACGCCGTTCATCTTGTCACGTCGCCCCAGGCTCCAAACCTGAAGGTTCGCGAGATGCAGAAACATGCCATGGCAAAGCACGTAGCTCGCGATCAGCGCGCGCAGCAGATGCTGGCCCTGCGGTATCCCCCCTGTGCCGGGTTCGGCTTCGCTGACCGGGCGAAGTTCCTGTTCAAGCCACTGCAGCCTGCGTAGGGCAGTTTCATCCTGTGCGGGCAGAACTTGCTCATCTGCGGGAAAAGTGCCGAGAGCGTTTTGTGCTGCATGCTGGTGTAGCCCGTCCTCGAAGGCTTGGCGTAAAAGGTATTGGCGACACTCGGGCTGGTTGATATGGCGGTAGACGCCCAGCGCATGCTGGTCCATCAGGAGGGTTTTGCACGCATGCAGAAAACCCAGCGTGCGTGTCACGAGATGGCGCTCATCGGTTGTCAGCGTCTTGCTGTCGCCCCACTGCTGTTCATCGATTTCGAGATCGAATTGCTCGGGAGACCATTGGCTGGCGCAGGCATCCAGGTAGTGCCGCCGGGCCCAGGGGTAATGTCCGGCATTCAGTAGTGGAGGGCAACTGGCGCCGTTGGGTTGGTAGTCACCCTGGGGTTCCAGGATTTGCTGTGCCGGAGTGTCACTACGGACAGTGGAGATGGACAGCGACAAGGTGCGCAACAGCTGGGTCGGTTCGCTCCTGCGGATATCGTTGCTCAGCGATTTTTCCCTGTTCAACATGTCGTGTCCTCGTCCCGGTATCCCGGGGCCTTGGTTTGGCGTGCTTGAGTTACGCCAGCGTATTTGGTGCCGAAGTGACCCCGATCCCCCTTAGGTGGTGGTCTGCGGACATTTGCACAAAATGTCAGGCGAGAGTTCTCCGGGCCCCTTCGGCATTGATTGTTGCCCCCTGCGTGCAGGAGGCTGGTTTCAGTGGGTCAGTCCCACTTCAGTGCGCCACCGGTCTGGTACTCGGTGACACGGGTTTCAAAGAAGTTCTTTTCCTTGCGCAGGTTGGCTTGCTCGTCCAACCAGGGCAGCGTGGCCTCGGCGCCCGGGTAGGGTGCCTCCAGCCCCAGGCTCTTGGCGCGACGGTTGGCGATGAAGCGATACTGGCCGACGTGATCTTCCTTGCTGTAACCCAGGATCGGGTCTTTCAGCAGGTAACCGGCGTAGGCAGTCTCGGCGGCCTCGCATTCTTCCCACATCAGCTTGATGGCCTTGGGGTCCGGCTGGATGTTTTCCTCGGCCATGATCTGCTTGGCCACGCGGATACCGAAGGAGGCGTGCAGCACCTCGTCGCGCATGATGTATTGCAGCTGCTCGGCGGTGCCTTTCATCAGGCCGCGGCGTTGCAGGGCAAAGATCGGGCTGAAGCCGTTGTAGAACCAGCAGCCTTCGAACACGCCAGCGAAGAAGATGTACGCCATCAGGAAATTGTGCAGCTCGTCGCGGTCTTTCAGGTCGATATCCGGGCGCAGCACCGAGCTGAGGCGACGATTGGCGATCTGGATCTTGCCGTTGATCTCCGGCACCACGCGGTAGCGGTTGTAGATCTCGCCCTGGTCCAGGCCGATCGACTCGATGCAGTGCTGGTAGGTCCAGGTGTGCAGGGATTCCTCGTACACCTGGCGCGCCTGGTAGATCTGCAGTTCGGGCGCGGACATCTTTTCCATCACCGCCAGCCCGATGTTACGCATCGCCAGGATGTCGGACGTGGTCAGGTAGGCCAGTACGTTTTCGTATACGTGCTTCTCCTCAAGCGTCAGCTTGTGGTGGTAGTCGTGCACGTCCTGGTTCATGTTGATGTCCAGCGGCGTCCAGTGGTTGCGGTTGGCGTTGAGGAAGTACTCCCATGCCCACGGGTACTTGAACGGCGCCAGCTGGTTGACGTCGGTCATGCCGTTGATCACGCGCTTGTCATCGACGTTCACCGGCTTCAGGTCCGGCACGTGCATTGGCTGGCCATGTTGTTCCGCTTCCATGCCGGACAGGGCGGTGACGACTACCGGGCGCGGCGCCACGGCACCTTTGTCAACCGCAGGGGCGTCTGCTTCTTCAGCTACGCCTGGTGCTTTTTCTGCGACAGCAGTCTGTTCTGCCTGCAGCGGGTTGGCCTCGGGGTGCAGTTCGCGCTCTACGGCCGGAGTCGCCGGTTTTGCGGCGGGCTCGGCAGTCGGTACCGGAGCGGCGAGGGGGTCGTCCCAATTCAGCATGTATATCTCTCCTGTGGTGCGGGATGGTGTGGACATCCCTTTTCAGTTTCTTCTCCCCTCCAGGCTTCCCCATCAGCGGGGAGAACGGCTGAAGGGCTTTATAGGTTGGGTTACTGGCAGGCCTCGCAATCCGGGTCGAGGATGCTGCAGGCCTTGGGTGCTGCACTGCCAGTATCGGCAGCATTCAGACCAAAGCCGCCGGCGGACTTGATTTCGTCCTTGCCGTTGCCGCCATCACCCGTAGATTTCTCCATGTGGGTCGCGCCCATGGAACGCAGGTAGTAGGTGGTCTTGAGGCCACGTACCCATGCCAGTTTGTACAGGTTGTCGAGCTTCTTGCCGGACGGCTCGGACATGTACAGGTTCAGGCTCTGCGCCTGGTCGATCCATTTCTGGCG
>Ga0180435_10004307_pt1 | contig 14036 bp, 9 predicted proteins | sample SS_ome_3_FD_132467 | JGI IMG/M metagenome (GOLD analysis project Ga0180435, IMG submission 132467) | Hypersaline lake sediment archaeal communities from the Salton Sea, California, USA - SS_3_S_1 metaG | ecosystem: Environmental > Aquatic > Non-marine Saline and Alkaline > Hypersaline > Sediment... | reverse complement strand
TGTTTGGGAAAGAGTCTAGGGGGGTGTTCAAGGCCACCGGCATTGGGAAGTGCATTCAGAGAGACAGCCCTCTCAGTGGAAGATTTCCTGTAACTGAGGGACTTAATGACGAGCCGGTGACCCTCACCGATCCACGACAACGCAGTGTGTACGACGACGAGGACCGTAAGAAGAGGTTTGGGGCTGTGAGAGACATCCCGTTTACTGGAAGTTCAAGTAGGAAAGTCCCCACGATCCCGTCGAGCACCGTGATTCTCACGACGTGGCCCACGGGCTACGAGAGGGAGCACGGAGGGAGGAACTACCACCGGTGGTCGAAGCACTCGACGCAAATGATGGGTCTCTACTGTCTGGCCGCTGACCGCGACATGGTGTTCGGCCCGGCCTGTGATGATTTTGCGTTGACTCCAGCGTTTGACTTCAACGGTGCCTTGTGGGAACAGGTGTGGGAGATAGAGACTGAGTCCCGCATTGCGCTCGCTGATGCGTGGAAGCATCAGAGAATGACGAGAGACGAGATGGTTACGTCGTCTCTCGCCAAGTTCCAGCGCTGCACCGAGAAGGCCTTTGGCGTACCCATCGACTGGGGGCGTGTCTTTGGACGGAGCCGGGACGACGAGGAAGAGGAGGGGGAGGTCGACGAGTCGGGCTCTTGGTACGCCTTTGTGTAATTGTAACGCGTCAGCGGATTATTGACCACGTTTTTTTTGCCCAACACACAATTCCCACCAACCGCAACTGTAGAACCTGAATCTATATGAGCGAGCGGCGTATTTCATGCATACTCAACACGGTGAGAGAAAAACAGATGGTCGCGCCTCCAACGTCTTTTAACGCGGCGCTCATTCCTGGCATCACATCGCTCCTCACAGGGTTTGGGGGCTGCTGGGGTTGCTTCTTCGGACTTATTTATGGGATTGTATACATGGTGAATGTGTTCGGTTGGTCCGCTGGCTTTGATCACTGGTACTACGTGGGGAAGATCATTCTCGCCATCTGGTTCTCCCTACTTGGCGGGTGGATGCACTACGTGATCACGTCGGTATTCGCTGGCGGGAGGAAGATGTGGTGGTTCGGGTTCAACCACTGGCGGTTCACGTCCGCGAACCACGCAGCTGGGATCAGCATTCTGCTCATCGTCCTGTGGATCCTCGCTGTGGTCTACGAGTTCACGTTCTACCTCTGGTGGATGCCCATCGTGACCGGAGTCATTGGGTTCTTGTCCATCCTCGCGGCGATGTGGATGGTGTACTGGAACAAGTCAAGCATGAAGGCGAAGATCAAGGACAGGGAAGAGAGAAAGTACCTCACCCGCGCGTTCCTATGGATCACGGGCCTGACAGCTGCCCACTTTGCGCTGACGTATCTGAACAGGCTATGGGCGTACATCCCGGCCCTCATCCCCAGCGGAGACTACTTCTTCATCATGCTGATCAACTCGGGGTTCTGGCTGCTCATTGCGATCGGGATCACGATCTACACTGGCTGGGCAAGGAGCGAGACCGGGAAGGGGTCAAAGAACCCGGGGTGGAACCTGACTGGGCACGTGCGCGAGCCGTGCGACCAGAGACCCGGAGGGCAGTGGGAGTGAGTGGATGTGTCTTTTTCTAAATTATGTTGTAACAAAAGAAAAATGCGTTTTTTTCCTTCATGCCACAAAGAAGTCATGGGCCACACGCTCTGCCGGAACACACACGGGTCTTCCCTGAGGCGCGCCCTCCACCTCTCCCTCCTTGTAGCCCCACACGGACACCCCGTTTTGGTCTGTGAGGAACGGGCTGATGTTGATGGGCGTCCTTCCGAGAGCACGGACCCTGGGGACCTCTTTCATATAGAGGATCGTGAACATCAGGTTCCTCAGGGTAACGAAGAGCGACTCCTTCACGTCAGCCACCTTCTTGCGCAGGGCCACCTCCGAGAGACTGCGGCTCTTCCTCCGAAAGAGGTTCTTCGCGAACACGAGCGCCTTTTCGAGGTCGATGTCGAGGATGTCCATCGTGTCGGGCACGGAGGTCGAGTCCCGTCTCTGCTCTTCCGGAAGCGTGTTCCTCACGGCCACTTTCACCTTCCGGAACATGCCTGCGTAGAGCCGCAGCTTGTCGACAAACTCAAAGTGGATTGTGTCGTCCATGCGCCTCTTTGCTCTCTTGACAACCACCTTCTGCCCGTTCACGATACGGAACTCGCAGTTGGTCTCGTTGTCCTCCGAAGGGTCGATCCTCGTGTCCTTGCAGTAGCCGATCCGGTAAAACGGCTTCTTGAAGTTGTCGCACCCGCCCAGAAGGAAGAGGGCCACCTCGACCTCGACGGGAAGGTTTTCGTTCTTCACAACATGTCTGTGGTTCGTGCAAATGCTGGAGACGGTGCGGTTCACGTCGACCACCGTAGTTCCCACAGCCCCGCCGGACTTCGACTGCATCAGCGTGAATACGTCGCAGACCGGATCGCCGTCGACGCAGCGGTACTCGTGGCCGAGCAGGGACAGAGGGATGATGTCCTGGTCGGTCGTGATGCACACGTAGGCCCTTCGGACACCCCGCGCGTGGTCCATCTTCGCAAAGCTCGTGACCAGCGCGCTCATTGCGTACTCGCCCTCGGAAATCTCCGAGGCTTGGGTCTCGTGCACCCCGGCCTGGTTCCCGTCAAAGTAGAGGATCTCCTTCGCGTGGTAAGGAACCATCTCGCGGTCGGCCGTCGAGAACAGGTCTTGGGCGCGGATGCAGTTGTCGAAGAACACCTTCTTCTCGCCAGAGTAGTCATGCCCGTCGGCCTGCGGAAGCAGCGTCTCCATCGCGAACTTCTGCGCGAAGTAGTGGTTCAGCTGCCTGTAGGCCACCTCACAGGACTTGAACTCCGTCCACTTCCCAACGGGGAACGATCGGTCATCGAGGAACACCTGGCCGGGCTCGATGTCGATCGGGACGACGCCCAGCCTCCGAGAGCCAGACAGGGTGTAGTAGCACATCTCCTTCGCGCGGTTCTGGTTTTTCGTGCAGTCCATGCACACGATGACCGTCTTCACTTGCGGGATTCCGAGAAACGAGAGGATTCGCGGCCGGACGGTGGACTCGTACACCTCCAGACCCGTCTGGAACTCGACGTAGTTTGCCTTCTCGATCGTCTGGGGCATGTCCAGGAGAACGACGATGTCCTGGTCCTCGGGAATCTTGCCAAACCGGATGAGCTTCTGGAGCACCTGGACGTCGTTTCCGTGACTTCTCCATGCAGACTCGTAGGGACCCTCGCCAAATCGCTCGATGAGTTGGAAGACAGGAAACCGCTTTCCGTCGCCTTGGCCCATTTGGGGGTTGGGTGGGAAGAAATTGGTCAGCTGGTCGGACAAATTGAGGGCTGGGCATGGTAACAGTTTTTGTGTCACCGGTTTGGACAAATTTGTCCGACCAGCTGACCACAAAACACTGATGTCCAGCGACTGCCCCGTTCCTGAAGTGAGTGATTCGGTTCTTCTATCTTGGGAGCAGCCGATTGTGAAAGGGTTGACGTACTACAACCGCATGAAGAAGCACCCGTTTGACATGGAGACGATTCAGAGAGAGGCCTCTCAGTGGCGTGTTTGTAGTGGGCAGTGGAAAGACGGTGGGCATGTCGTCGACCTGCACAGGCTGAAACTCGGGTTGATGGGGCATCCTGGGGGCGATCATTTCATGATGGAGCAGTGCTCCGAGGGCTCCGCAGAAGAGGCGCTTCGTTTCTTGCATGAAAGGGGGTATGAGTGTTCCTTGCTTGCCACCGGGGGTGGGTTTTCAGTCTGCAACCTGAGGAAGAAAGCGCATTGATGTGTTCATGAATAGATCCGTCTTATTCCCTTTACAATATCCTGCCTGCAAATCGGGCACCTCCGTTTCTTCTTCACCTCACCGAGAACCCTTCGCGCGCAGGTCACGCACATGCACGCATGGCTGCAGTCCACGACGAGCGTGTTGTGTACTCTCTCGATGCAGATCTTGCAGAGCATCGCTTCCGGCGTGTCCTCATCAGCAGACGGCTCCTCCTCGGCCTCCGGAATCTCCATGCCCGTAAACTCGGCCGTCTTGGCAACCGGAAGGGACCGCCCGAAGTGGTTCACAATCCCCACAGCGGTGGGACCGGATACGCTGAACGTGCCGTCGCTGTCAAACGTGAAGCTGCTTCCGAAGCTCATAAAGTTCCCAATGTTTCCGTCATCGACGTCTCCTGTAATCTGCACGAGCGAGCCGCGCTCATCTGTGCTCAGAACCTCGATCCGTCTTCGCTTGCTTCTGTGGGAGTAATCATCGGGTGATCCTCTCCTCTTCCGTCTCTTTCGCCCCTTCTTCCGGACAACGGTGTTCCCACTCGGCCCCTTGTTCCAGGACCCCACCAACCTGTTCCCACTCCCATCGACGACCTCGTTCCAGTTTCCGCGGACCTTGTTGTCGTTTCCATAAAGCTTGTTGTGGTTTCCGCGCACTTGGCAGTTGGCACCAAATATCTTGTTGTGGATTCCGATGACATGGTTGTCCGAGCCGTAGATTTCGTTGTGGTTTCCGATGATGGTAACTCCGGACTCGCGCACAGTTGAGTGACTGACGCGTATCTTGTCTCTACTCGGCATGCAGAAACACCGAGATAGAGGTTTTTTTCAGTTGAACATAAATCACAAATACAGACGCTTAATTATTCGTCCTTATCACAATTCGCTCCTTTCGGAGGAGGAGGTCTACGGGGTTCCTGTCCTTGCTTGGTCTTCCATTCTTCGTACCGAAAATCGGTGTCTTGGGCGAGAGGGAGCGTCGGTCCTCTGCCTGCGAGAACGGAGTACATGCCCGGAAGGGGAACGGTCTCCCCTCGCGCGATCTTGTCGAACACAACTTCCTGCTTTTCCTTGATGTGGTAGTATGTGTGCGACAGCGCGAGATCAATGAACTTCGGGTCGGGGTCTGGGTTGATCTCGATCACCACCGCTCCGCTGATGCGGGACAGACTCCGCCAGGAACCGTTCACCTGGTTGCTAGTCCCGATCATCCAGAACACAGACTTGTGCGGTGGAACCTTTCGTCCGCCATCTGCGCTCGGGAGAACGCACTGGAAGAGCGGGGGCACCAGGCTCTTCTTCGCATACTCCTCCTCCGGGCAGCGGCGGTGCCAGTCATTGAACAGCAGGCACCCGGTCCGCATCGCGTCGCTCCTCCTGCACTTGGGACACACCACGCTGTTTGGGCATCCAAGAGCGTGCACCTGGCCAGTCGAGCGGTCCATGTGGTCGACGTACGTGAAGCACGAGTTGTTCATCTGCGACAAAAGGGACGACTCGTGCATGCGGCCGCCGAGGCACATGAGTGTTCCGGCAGACCCGTGCAGCTGAATCACGTGGTTCGGGTCCATCCCGGCCTTCCGCTCGAGCTCGTCGACGTTCTGCGTGATCACCCACACCTCCTTCTCCCTGCTCAGGGCAGCGAAGAACCTGTGGCCTGACGTAGGCTGGGCAGCGACGATGTGCCTGTGAAGCGTCAGGTTGTACAGGTGCCAGATGAGCCATCGGTACTTGGAGTTCCAGATGGCGCCGGTGATGAACCAGCTGTACGTAGTCCTGATGAAGATTGCAACGGACGTTCTCTCCGGACGTGTTCGCAGGACCTTCACCTCGTACACAACCCTGGTAACAAGAGCTCCGATGGCGACCAGGACCAGAAGGAGCTCGATGAGAACGACCGGCCACAGCCCTGCCATCAGAAGGAGGATGTGCAAAACGACCATGGTGACGATGACAAGGATGGCTGCGTAAAGGATCTCCCTTGGCATGACCCAGAGCCCGCTCGTTCCGCGGAACGTGGGAATGCCAGCAGCGAGAGACATACCAGCGCCTGAGTACACGCAGTGGTACTGCGCCCTGTCAATCACCTCGTTGAGCGTAGAAGGGAGAAATTCAAAGTGGGTCTCTGGGTTTGCAAAACCCTGTGCCTTTGCAGCGTCATCGGCATTGGTAGGCTGTGTCTCCATGCGGTTTCGTCTCTTCATAGGACACGTGTTTTTCGGTAACGTCACGAATGATAAAAAAACTGGTTGTTAAGAAAAGCTAAGAATAAGTTACACACACACACACACAACAGCAGCTCACACAAACATCATGATCTTGTACTCGACCGTCATAGCGAACTTTCTGTCCTCATGGAACATCGCACGCTCGTTCCCCTTCTTGTACCACGCCGACGGGCAGTGGTCGTCGGCGTCGTCCTGCATGACTGCGTTCAGAACGAGCGGAAGAGACCCGGGCGTGATGCAAGAGGCCCGGCGTTCCTCAAAGGCCTGCCGGAGAAGCATCGCATCCTTCGGGTACATTCTCACGCTCTCCTCGCTCGTCACGTTCTCGCGCTGACTGAGGTTCCACGCCTGTCCCCCGAGGTCCTTGTCGACGGCGTACTCACGGATCTGCAATCCAACTGGGCTGTGGAAGTGCAGATAGTACATCTGGTCGTCGTGGGCAGCAGAGGGCCGGATCACTTTGTCGAGGGCTTCGTTCGAGATGCTCTTGAGGAACGCCACCTCATCGTCCTCGTGCGACAGCGCCTTCTTCGCGAGCGGCACCTTGACCAAGGTCCTGCACGAGTAGTTGTACGGGTCGAGGAGGAGGTCGTAGCAGTGCGAGGCACCCATTCTGGTCATCCTCGTCGTTCCAGGGAGCTGCACCGTGAGGTGGTACGGGAAGCTGCTGTACTGGTACAGCACCTTGGGGGCAGCCTTGTGCCGGAACCCGCACGACTTCGCCCTGCGATGCATCTCAGCCCAGAGTCCCTTTCTCATTGGCTCGTCGCCGTGGAGCTCCATCATGTGCTTCAGGGCCGCGAGGAAGAGCACCTGTTTCGGGACTTCGAGCACGACAGCCATGTCGTTCTTCCGGTACCTTCTGCACGTGCGGGGCTTGACGTTCTTCGGCGCAAACACAAACTTGTACGTGTACCTGATGGTCACGATGCTCGTCTGTCTGTCGTAGTGCATGTTGCTTCCGATTGCGCTGGCGTCGCCCTCGAGCTCGGGAACGACGCCGAACTCCTCGGTAAATGCCCTCTGGGCGCACTCTACGAGAGACTGCGGCTCCAACGTCGCCACCGCTCGCGAGCCAATATGGGACACAGCCTCGCGGAGACTCACCGACGGAGGAGCCGTGGCGGTCTTCATCCCGGAGCCGATGCGCTGCTTCATCCTGTACGGGCAGTCCGGCTCAGGAACAAGCGGTTCCGTGTAGCAGTCCTTTCCGTGCATCCCGCCCCGGGAGGGATCTCTCGGGGGACAAACATAAGGCTCGTCTTCGTCCGTCGTCGTGTCGTCCGTGTCCTCCTCGGACGTGCCGCTCGTCGTAGACCCGGACGTGTAATCGTCGTCAGAATAGTACTCGCTCGGGCACGGCTTCCTTCCGCGGTGGCCGTTCGACTCGATGAACTCGCCCTCATCTTCCTCTTCCGAGAAGCGTGCGTTGCGCATCGGCGCAGACCCAAACATCGCCCCCTTTCTCTTCCGTCGCCTCCTCTTCTTCTTCGGATCGTCGCTCATTTCGGCACCGTGTGGTTTGCTAGGTGTTTTTCCCCTTTGTTAGAAACTGGTACGGCAGGCAGAAACAGAAATACTCTTTCACATTTACTTTTTTCGTACAGACGGTTATTCTCTCCCGGCACCCATTGGCCGGCGTAACAGAGCATAGGGGAGCCTGGAGCCCACCCTCTTCGTGCGGAACGCCCACGGTTCCCTCAGAACACCACCAGACTCGCGTATCATCGACCCCCTTCTTCGCATGAGCAGGACGAACTCGCCTGCGTTCCTTGCCTCTCCGGGGTAGTAAGGCGGCCTGGGGTCGAGCGTGCGTTCTCTGTACGTCGGGAGCCTCACCCCTGCGACAGCGTGCCTCTTCGTGAACTCCCTCGACTGGGGGTCGAAGGAGACTTGCTGCAGCCACTCCATGGCCTCGGCCCTCTTCACCTGGTAGTCCTCCTTGTTCCTGAAGGCGTGGTACCTCCCGCCGGGCCGCCTTGCGGCCAGGTCGAACTCCCTCTCGGCGTACTCGATCCCCACGAGGTCCCTGAAGTGCGAGAGGACGCCGCTGTCCCGCTCAATGTCGATCAGGAACAGGTCGTCGGTCCCCATGAGACCGCGAGTGCGGTCCAGGCTCCTCTCGATCGACGCGCGGAACATGGGGGAGAGGGACCGCAGCATGCTGTCCTGCAAGGCCTCGTAGTTCCCATCCCGCTGCAGGCGGCGGATCTCCTCCCTCCTGATGCGGGCCTCCCTGTCCCTCTCGCGCTGGCCCAGATTGCGCATGTTGCGCTCCATGATCGCAGCGACGAAGTTGATCGGGTCTCGCCTCACGACGCCCATCCCCTCCCCCAATCTGTCGTCATCACCGTTCGCGCCAATCGGGGCCGAGGGAAACACGTCGCAGAGATCGGCTATGTGCTCGGCCACCGGATTTCCGAGCGCGCGGCTGAGGTTCTCCTGCACCGCACGAAGCTTCGACCCGATCAGTGCGTCAACACACCTCTCCTTCTTCACGGGAAACTCAACGTTTGTCTGCACGCCAAAGTAAGTCTCCGTGAAGGCGGCAGTCTCCCTCTTCATGGTCTCATGGACGACTTCATACTGCTTCTCCAGTTTGGCCAGCTGTTCTTCGTATGTCTGCAGAAGCCCGCTGTCGTCCTCACCCTCCTCCTCCTCTTCGTCGTCCTCCTCGGTCTGGAGCCCGAGTTTCGTTTTCTGGGCCTCTACCGCATGGGCTACTTTGTCAAGCTCTGCCCTTGTGTCGAGTGAAGCCACCGTCTTCTCGTAGAGATCTGTAACCTCTTGGGCGAAAACCGCGAGTTCTTCGTCAGAGGCTGCAATCTTGTCGAGATGGCTCATCACAGGCACGAAGGACTCCTTGTGCAAAAAGTAGGTGAGCTTCATGCGGTCCGTGGCGTCCATCCCCTTCATGAGTTCTTCCTCGGCCGCCGTCGGCCTCCTCATGAGGTCCGAGAGGTCGTGAGCGGCAGCTCCGGCAAATCCCTCGATCATGTCGAGGAACGCCGCGTCGCGCCTCTCGAGATTCTTCAGGGCACTTCGGAAGAGTATGTCCCGCATCTCGCATGACGTGCTCTGCACGTGGTCCATCCAGCGGCCGATCAGGCAGGCCCCAATGGGTTGCACACGCCTCTGTGGCGTGCCGCCACCGTCTTCCTCGCTCAGGAACTCGTCCACAGGCACTCTCTCGTAGGCCTGCACCGGATCCGGAGAGGGACGGCGAGACCTTCTCCTGGGCTCAATGCGCCTCTTCTTGCTCTTGGGAGGCGTAGCGGACTTCGGGCGAGCGTCCTTGATGGGCACCCGCTTCCTCCTCTTCCTCGGTGGTGCCCTCCTCCTTACGGAAGGAGGGGACTTCTTTAGGGCAGAACTCCTTCGTCTGCTCGATCTGCGTCTTCTCGTCGACAGAGGGACGTCATCGGCAGAAACCACGAGGTCGTTGCTTGACTTCTCCGCCTCGCTGTCGGAGATTTGCGACACGGGGATTCCTTTGCGTCTGCTAGACATTACCCCTGTTGTGTTGAAAAACAAAGAGAGCGATGCTGCGTGAAATACAATATGGGAGTTCATTAATCAACAGCCATGAGAACCAGCGCGTTCGGAATTCGGGCGTCTGTGTGCTCCATGAACTCCGTGGAGTCCTCTTTGCTCACCAGCCGGTTCCCGATTACCCGGTACTTCACCTCTCCGTCCCTGCCGATCAGCGGCTTGCTGGCCAGGCCCTCAATGCCGTCCACCTTGCGGACCTGCTTCATGGAGAACATGTGGGTCTCCGGATCGAAGAGCTGTCCCTGCGGGCAGACGAGAACCCCCTGGATCCCCTCCAGCGAATGATTCGAGCTTATGCTCGTCATGCCCCGCACGCACCTTCGCAGTCCTGCGTCGCGCTTCATCCTCTCGCTGAACACCGATCTTGGGCACTTGGTGGACGGGTTCGTGAACTCGAGGAGCTCGCCGGCTCTGCGGTGGCTCTTGCCGTCCTCGCACTCAAAGTCGTCGCAGTGAGGGCACGTCTTCTGGATCCCGTGCCATATCGACGCGCCGATGCCTTCTGGAGCGACACGCTTCTTCTTCACCCTCCGCCTCTTCCGCCGCCGCTTCGTACTCCCGCCGTTCAGATGGTGGAGCAGATCCGTGAACGGGTCCTTGCGCGACCTCTTCACGGACTTCCGGATTGCTCTGGCGATCTTTGTGTGTCGCACGTCCTCCGGATCACCGACAGTCTCGTGGCCCAGGAACGGCAGGTCGCGCTTCGCCCAGTCGGTGACTTCGTCATTCACGAGGCACGCCCCGATCTTCTCGTGCAGAAGGGCAGCAAAGTCCTCAGCCCGCGTCTTGTACCTGTGGCTGGTGCACTCGGAGTGAATCATGGTGGAGAACTCGCCGCAGCCGTAGGTGCGCTTGCTGATCTCGTCGGTCACCCTCGCGTTCTTCATGGCGTCGTCCGTCGCCATCTTCAGGATCTGCGGAAGCGTGCGGAACAGTTTCCGCACCTGGTCCCTCGTCTGCACCATCGTGACCGCCCTCGCGACGTTGCTCGCCACAATCCCGACGAGCGTGTCCAGGAATGCCTTCATGAGGCGGTCCTTGTTGGCGAGGTACGAGTGATCGTGCGGAAGCTCGGAGGGGAACTCCCCTTCGTTGGGGACGACAAAGAACTCCGGGCCGTTCCTCGCGATGGCCGCTCTCGTGGCTGACACGATGCTGAGCCCGTTGACGCTCACGATGTCGACGGCGTTGAGCGACGAGAGCAGCTGCGAGAACGCTGCCGGAGACACTTCTGGGATGACGTAGATCTTCGCTCCGCCGGCAGACCCCCAGTACGGTCGCAGCTCGAGCCTGAGCTTCCGCGGGAGGTCCTGGCGGTTCTTGAACACGTAGGAGCCGTTCTCCGAGAGCCAGTCGTCCATCGACTCGCCACCGGGATGGATGAAGGCGTACCCGTTTTCCATGTCGGACAGGTACGCCTCCTTCACGGCAGGGCAGAACGTGTCCAGGTAGCACTCGGTACTGTACATCGGTGGTGGTGGGTGTGTATATAGTTCGGGAGAAGCTGTGCAGCGTCCATATATTCCGCCGACGCTCTTTTCGGTTGGCAGAGGAAGAACAAGGAAGAGAGGAGGTGTCAATAGCAAATCTGTCATATATAGGTGACACAAATGGTCACCGGTTTGGACAAATTTGTCCGACCAGCTGACCACGACACCCCCAACGGTTAACTTATTTGACCGAACGATGAGTGGTCGCGGCCAGCCTACCCCCTTTGATTTGATTGCTGATATTGCTCGAACGGATGGGAGCAATGTGCTCCCGTTTTCAGGTCCGCAAGAGATGAGGCGTGCCATCGATGAGGCAACGAGTAACATGGGGGGAGGAATGTACTCGGGCCAGAGGACTGGTGTTCAACGGAGGTCTGTGAAGAAGACGCCCGGATACAACGAGAGGCGTGGGAAGAGGATGGCTCGGATGGTTACCCTCCGGAAGGCGAACCGGTTGGAGAAGCGCTCTAAACGTCGGAAGACCATTGCTGCCCACTCGACAGAAGACCCCCCGACCCTACGGGTGGCTGTTCGGCAGGACGGTGTGAAGTTTCTTGCCGAGGATACGAGTGCCCCGAAGAGCCCTTACCATGTCATGTGTGCAGACCTTCCCAAGGCGCGGCTGGCTCTCTTGGCGAACGACACGCCCATGCCTCAACGCATGGCGGCGATCCACCTCGTGCGCCTCGTGCTCTCGCACGACTTCATTCCTGACCCGGAGCGGACTCAGGTGCAGCCCGAGGAGCCTCCCGTGGCGCACATCGTCAATGGTGGGTTCGTTCCGATTATCCTCATGGGCATGACGATGGACGGCCTTCCTGTCTATCAGACGGAGTGCGCCTGGGCGCTGACGAACATCCTCTCGACGACCATCAACCGCGAGTGCATCCCGAAGGTCATGCTTACGCAGATCGAGAAGCAGACGCCTACTGGGACCGTGAAGCTGTCGCCGTACCAGATCATGCTCCCGCTGCTCGACCCGCCCAACGTCAGTGGGTTGAAAACGAGCACCAAGCTGCGTGACCAGGTGATCTGGGCGATTGCAAACGTGATGGGCGAAGGCGATCTCTACAGGGACTCGTTCATCAAGCTGGGGGTGCTCCCGAAGATCATGGCGATCCTCAACATCCCTCCCGGACCCGCGGCTGCCGACGTGTTCTGCCGGAGATGCGCTTCGCAGCTGTTCTGCAACGCCTGCAGGAAGTGGGACCGCGTTCCTCCAATTGATCAGGTTATGCACCTCCTCCCTTACATCGCGAATCTGCTCAAGGTGACGGACCCAGAGACCCGGGAGGACGCCATCTGGGCGCTGTGCTACCTCACGGACCAGGACGAGGCCTTCGAGCCTGTGATCGACGCTGGACTCGTGCAGTTCGTTGCCGAGAGCTACATACTCGCCGACAGGAGCATCTGCACACAGCTAGGATGCGCGAGGTTCATGGGTAACATCTCTAACGGAAGCACGGAGCAGGTGATGAGCATCGTCCGGGCAGGCGCCCTCCCGAAGCTCCGAAGGCTTCTGCGTCTCCACAAGGACATGGAGATCAAGCAAGAGGTAATGTGGCTCGTTGCGAACATGTGCGCGGACTCTCAGATGTGTCTGCAGGAGGTGATCAAGGCGGAGTTCTTCCCCGTGGTGCTGGAGCAGATGGCAACTGGTGACCTCGGGATGGTCTACGAGGGCATGTGGATCTTTTCGAACGCTGTCGGAATGGCCAACGCCCAGCAGGCCGTTGCTCTCATCAACCCCGGGGGTCTGGTCAAGTACTTCCAGACCGGCGGTCCCATGCCTCCATCTGTCGTTCCCGCCATCTACCAGGCCATGTCTCAGAAGGGGACGTCGGTGGACATTGTCACGGTGTGTCTGTCCACGCTCGATGCTGTTCTCGAACACGGGAAGAAGAACGCTGCGAGCACGGGCGGCAGGAACGTGTGTTGCACGTTCGTCGAGAGGCTCGGGATCCTCCCAATCGTCGAGAATCTGCAGAACCACAAGAATACGGACATCTACAAGAGGGCGTTGGAGATCCTGGAGACCTACTTCGATATCGAGGAGACCGAAGGCGAGGTCGTGCCCGAAAGTCGTCGCCAGCAGCCCCAGGGTGGTGGAGGGTTTCAGCAGCCCCAGGGTGGTGGAGGTGGTGGTGGTTTCGATGATGATGGGGACTTTTCTATGAGAGCCAATCCAGATGATTATACGTTTTGATGAGAGTGGTCTGTGTATGTGCCATTTTTCATAAAAAATAATTCATTGTCAACAACTGTCTCACCGTCGGCCTCACCGTTCTCCCATAGCGGAGCATCGACTTGACAACTTGAAATCCGTCACTCGAGACGCCGACACGAGAAAGCTTGGTTCTCAGTCTCTGTGTCCGATAAGCCGTCTTACTCTTCTTCCTCCACAGAGGTGACCTGTAGGCTGCTGGGTCGTTTGTCTCCGTGTGTTCGCCGAGCATGTCGTTCCACGCACGCAGCGTGATGTCCATCCTCTTGGATTCGCTCTTGCTGTTGAGCATAGGAACTGGGAACTTGCCGGTCAGTATGTGGACGTAGGTCACCCCGAGCTCCCAGGTGTCGACTCGCTCGTTGTAGATGAACACCCCGTCAATGGGACTCCAGATCTCTTCCGGGAAGTACTCAGCGAAATACTCGCTCAGGCGCTCGTTGTTGTAGGTCCTCGTGAGGTCGAGCCCAGTGGCGTTCTCCACACGCCTGGGAGACAGCGCGGTTTCGCTGACCTTCTCTGGCATGAACCTGGACAGACCGAAGTCGGCGATCTTCACGGTATTCCCGTCCTCGGATATGAGCACGTTCCTCGCAGTGACGTCCCTGTGCACGAACCCCATGGCGTGCATGTGGGCCAGCCCGAGCATCACCTTTCTGATGATCTTCTTCGCCTGTCTTTCCAGTATTCTCCCGAGCCGGCGCTTCTTCATGAAATGGGTCAGGTCCATGGGCAAGTACTCCAGGACA
>Ga0180435_10004305_pt1 | contig 14036 bp, 4 predicted proteins | sample SS_ome_3_FD_132467 | JGI IMG/M metagenome (GOLD analysis project Ga0180435, IMG submission 132467) | Hypersaline lake sediment archaeal communities from the Salton Sea, California, USA - SS_3_S_1 metaG | ecosystem: Environmental > Aquatic > Non-marine Saline and Alkaline > Hypersaline > Sediment... | reverse complement strand
TCTGGCCAGCGCCCAACTCTGCGGCAACGGCCAGCGCGCCCGTGCCCAGGTTCACCGCACCGTCAATGTCGAGGCGACCGCCCAACCTGAGCCGCACGTTGTCGTCGATCGTCGTGATTCCAGTCGTGCCATTGAGGGCGCCGACAATCAGATCGTTTGTATCTCGAAGATCGATTTGACCATCGACGTTCGCGGCCATGGTCGTCACATCGTTTGCAGGGCGAGTAAGAACGAAGTCGCCACCGCCGAGGAGCAACAGTTCGTCGCTGGTGAGGCGACCGCCGGTCTGATTGACGCCGGCGGAGGACGAAAGCGTCACGCGGTTGTTGGCAGTGATCAACCCGAGCAGGGTTTGGGGGCCGTCGTCGGTTTGCATCCAGAGGCTGCCGCCGTCGGAGCCGACGTTCGTCGCCGTCAGGCTACCCTGTTTCGCACGCAGGTAGATGTCCTTGTTGGCTCCCTGCGCCTGCACGTTGAGCGCCGTCATCCGGTCGTCGGAGATCGCTTCGATGTGCCCGTTTTCCGCCAGCACATTGGTGAGCGTGGCTTCATCGTTGGCCAAGAGGTTGATGTCGCCGCTTGTCAGAGCACGGATGTTGTTGAAGTTGACGGGAGCGCCCAAGATGCTGTTCAGGTGGACGCCGCCGCCGGTGGTGTTGATCGCGTTGACGATGGGCGCCGCGACTTCGATCTTGCCGTCGGCCGGAGTGCCGGTTGCCTGACCGATGCCGTTGACTGCGGCAAGATTGATCGTCCCCCCGGTGATGCCCAAAACTTGATCGAGGTGATGATCGACGATTCGGTTCGAGGACTGAGCCGACACCGTGCCAGCGCCGGCGTTAACCGAACCGATGCGGATGTCGCCGTTGCCGTTGATTGTTCGCAATATGATGTCGTTATCGTTGCCGGTCGTCACATTCAGAGCGATCAGGTCGGGCGTGGGATGAACCGCTCCCGCGCCGTTGCTGATGGCCAGTATCGTGCCTGCGTCGCCGTGGACGTTCGTCAAAGTTGTTTGCGTGCGGCTGTACAACTCGATGTTGCCCAGATCGATCACACCCGGCACGATATCCTGGGCGAGGATATTGTTGAAATTGATCGGGTCGGACGTGTTGCGAGCGACCAAGTAGACGCCGCCAAAGCCGGTACGGTTGGTGGCGTTGACGACGCTGCCGAGCACCTCGATGCCGGCGTTCGGCCCGGATCCCCCGATTCCGGCGCTAGCATCGAGGTTGATCGTTTGCGCGCGGACATCGAGCCCCAGACCATTGTCAATGTCAACGATGCGACCGGTAAGGGCATCGATATTGACGACTCCACCGCCGGAGACACCGCCAGCGGCGACCACGCCCAATCCAACATCTGTGAAAGCGGTCAGATCGATTGCATGGCCGTCAGCGGCAAGCACGCCTGTGGCGGTCAGCGCGCCGCCCGCATACGCGGAGATGTCACCGCCGGCGGCGCGAACATCTGTCAGCGTTGCTGGGCCAAAGGGGGTCACGAGTTCGATGTTGCCCAAATTCTGCGCGTTGACCAAACCGTACTCGACGCCCCCGCCCAGACGGTTCGTGAGGTAAATCCCAGTGTTGGGCGCACTGCCAACATTCGTATTGCGGGCGTTGACCACGGCAGCATCGACTTCGAGACGACCACCGACCACGGCCCCAGGCGCGCCGATACCGGTGTCAGCCAAAAGGTTGACCGTGTCGGCGGAAATGTTCGTCCTCAGATTCGGCGGGAAGATCCACCAACCGGGCGAGTCGTTGTCGTCGATGATCGCACCACCGCTACGGAGCCGAACCGTGCCTGCCCCGGCGGAAATCAGGTCGGACAGTGTTACTGAGCCACCGGCTACCACCGTGATGTCGTGATCGTTGGTCGTAATTCCCTCGACAGATTGATTGAAGCAATCGCCGTCGGAAACCGCTCCGATCTGCAATACCCCCAGGTTGTTGAACAAGATTCGGCCGGCATCGAGGTGTTCGGCAGCGAATTCGTTGACATCGTTGTTCTCATTCAAAACCACGTCGCCCGGGCCGGTGATGCCGGCCACGATGCCGAGTTCATCGGCCGTGATGGTGGCGGTTTGCGTCAGACCGGTAGGCGCCTTGATGCGCACCGTACCCGTGGCGTTGATCGGCGCGTCGATCGAGGTCAGCGTCAGGCAGGCGTTTTCGGCGGTGATGCCGACGAGCCGTTGGTCGAAGCAACCCCCTTTTGCGATCTCACCGATGGCATATCCATCGACATCGTCAAAGCGGAGCGAACCGCCCACGTCGGCCGCCAGAATGTTGATGTCGTTGTCCGCTCTGAAGATCGCATCAGTCCCGGCGATGATGCCGAGTTTGTTCGTGGTCACGGTGCCGGCGAGAGTTTGACCGGCCGAACCGGCGACGTTCAGTCGAGTTGTGCCATTGACATTGATCGCCTCGGTGACATGCAAATCCCCAGCCAATGTCTTCAGGCAAAGATTGCCCGTGGCGGTGATGCCGTCGGTTGATTGAACCGAACCGACCGTCAGCGTTTGCGAGTTGGTCAACCAAATCGAACCATCGACATTGCCGGCGACTGTGTTCACAGCGTTGCCGGGCCCGCCGGGGCTATTCAGCATGAAGGGGCCGGCGCCAAGCAATCGCAGTTTGTTCGCGGTGATCACGTCACCGGTCGTCTGAGTCACGCCAACGCCCGCATCGAGTTTGATTTGATTCGTGGCTGTAACGTTTGCGGCAACGCCGACGCTGACGGTCGTAGTGACCAAGAGATTTTTCAATCGCCGATCGGTCGGACCAACGTCGCCGTTGAATCTCACCAGACCGCGAGAATCGACAACCACCGACTCGACGCCGTCGTTACCACTCTCGAGACGTCCGTCAAACAGAATGTCGAGCCCCGTAAACGTGGTTGTGTTACCCGGCGAGGAAGCATTCACCCTGACGTTGTCTTCATACCGCTGGTTGCTAAAGGTGTTGATGCTGTCGCCACGGACGGCCGTCCTGCCACCGCCGTCGGTGATCAGGTGGGCCAGACGTTGGTTGTTATCACCGACCGCGCCGTCAAACCGCGTGAGCCCACCGGTGGCGACCCTCAATGAATCCCGGCCATCAAATGTGCTGCGCAGGGTCGAGAAGAAGCGAATATCGCCATCAGCCGTTGATTCGAGCAACGTTGACTGGGCGGGCGTAGCCTCATTGAGGTAGACCGGGTCGTTGTAAGACTGCGCGCCCGTCGTGCGGATGAGGCCGCCTTCAATGCTGGTCGAACCGGCGGCGTCTGTCGTGAGGCTGGCCAGGCTCGTCGAACCACCGACTTGATTCTCAAACACCGTGGTGCCGCTGTCGACCAAGTAGAGCGTTTCTGCACCGGCCGTCGTGCCGTCGACGGTGCCGTTGAACGTGATGTCGGCGCCGGTCAGTGTTCTCAAACCCCCACCGGCAACCACGACCGCATCGTTATAGGTGATTGAGCTTCCAGGCGTGTTGACGTCTGCATTGAGCGTGGTGGTGGCCCCAGAACCGTTAAAGATGAACGAGGCGCCGTTGCCCAGGAGATCGCCGCTGACGGTTATCGCCCCGCCCGTAGCGGGGGCGTTGAACGTAGTCGCCGTAGCGAAGGTGTGGCCCGAGTTGATGTCGATCTCATGCTGCCCGCCATCCACTCGACCGATCACGAGAGTGCCGAAACCAGCGCCATCGAGCTTGCCTAACGTCGTGTCGTCGAGGCTGAGTGCCGGCGCTGCAGGGTTGGCGAACGACCCAACCGCTATCGACTGAGACAGCGAGGCGGGTTCAACGGTAAGTGCGCCACTGCCACTGTTCAGGATGTTTCCCGCCACCGTGAGCGCATCACTGCGCAACGTAACGTTTCCCGTGTTGGTAACAAGCGAGGCGCCGCTTCGGATATCGATCAGATCGAAGGCTCCGATGCCGATCAGTCCGGAGCCAGCGGTCACGACAGCCCCGTTTCGTACGTTGAACTGTTCGCCCGCCGTGAAGTACATATCGCCTGAGCCGGTATTTCGCACGTTGGCCCGAATGCTGACATTCTTGCCCGCGTCGAGCCATAGAAAGTGGGGCACTCCGACTTCGCCCGATCCATCATCGGGGAAGATGTCTTCAAGCACGCGCAGCGTGTCCGCCCCCGTTGTGCCCCAATCAGAGGTCTTTATCTGTACGTTGTTGGTGACCCAGAATTGCTTGACCAGGCTGGCAGGAATCGTGGTGACGCCGGCTTGCGTAGCGCCGCCAATGTTGACGCGCCCGGGATCGATGAGAAAAAGCCCTGTGCTACCCAGGGGAGCCGTCGACAGCACCTGTCCTCCGATATCGAGCGTTTGCGCGCCAGATACCTCGACGAAACCGCCGTCACCGCCGAGTTCACCGCCGCGGGCAGCGATTGATCCCCGGGAGGTGGTTGTACCGCTCGACCAAATGACCACCCGGCCGCCGTCGCCGTTGGCGAGGGCGTCGGCGTGGATGGCTGTTGCGGCATCAACGTTTGTGATCAGCGAAGTGGGCACGTCGCCCTGCCCCTGGAAATCGCCGCCGATCAGCACTTCGCCGCCGCCGCTGACGCCACTGGCATCGATCTCAGCCGCGGTGAGGTTGACTTCATCGCCCAGGATCTTCGCCGCGCCACCAACCTCGCCAGTCACATCGATCTTACCGGCAACATCTGCAACGCCCGCGCCGGCGTCGATGGTGACTTCACCGCCCGAGCCGTCGGCGTTTCTGGCAATCACGTCGCCGGTGTTGACGACGCGGCCGCCGTTGGCTTTGAGCAGTACGCGGCCTTCGGAGGTGATTTCGGCGCCGGTCGCGCGAACCGTGCCCTCGTTGTTGATCGCCAGGGCGTAAACGTTGCCGCCGTTGGCGATCAGCTCGGCGCGGATGCCTTCGATCGTGCCGGTGTTGGTGACGGTGCCGCTCTTCTCGGACGGCTGAACGACCAGACGTTGATTGCCGCCGTCGATGAGCAGCACGCTTTCGCCCGCTCCCAGGCCGACCGTGCCGCCGGGCGCAGACAACGTGCCGTGGTTTTCGACGTTTCGGGAAATCAGATAGATGTCGCCGCTGATCGCGCGGATGTTGCCGTAGTTGACCACCGAGGCCTCGCTATCGCCGCTGAACAGCAAATCGCCGCCCTGCATGAACTGGGCCGTCGGTACGTCCAACGACGAAGCGACCAGTCCACCGACGTGCACTTGCGATCCTGCGCCGAACAGGATGCCCTGCGGATTGATGAGGTAGACCTGACCGTTGGCTTGCAGCGTGCCGAGAATCGTCGATGCGTTGCCGCCGGTTACTCGATTGAGCGCCGCACTGGTGGTCGACGGCATGTTGAACTGCGTCAATTCATTCGCGCCGATCGAAAACCCGTTCCAGTTGATGACGGCTCGATCGGTCGACTGATTGATGGTCGTCACCGGGCCCGAGTGATTGATTGTGGCGGCGCCGCCAACAACCGTTCCCCCGTTTGGATTCGCCAACACGATGTGTGGCGGCAACACAAGTGACTGAATGACGATGGCAATCAACAGCCACGCACGAAAACGGCGTCGAGAAAATGAAGTCATGACAGACCACCCTTTATACACAAGACGACCCGAACTACTTCGAGTTGGTCGAACCTTATCTGGCTGATTTCGATCGCGCTGGTTGGGCGCACAGATTCCTCGTACGCACGGGGTTGCAACCATCGCGCACCGCCAGCGGCAGGTCGGGAGCGATCCCGAGATGCGGACTCCCCCAACCCCTCTGACAGGTGTCCATTATAAATGGGCCGGAGGGGGAAACAAGGATTTTTTGCGAAAACGGTACCCGTGGAAAGGCCAGTTTGCAAAGCGACTTTGTGCCGTTGGCTAATGTCGCCGCTCAGCCGATTCGACGGCGCCGTCAACGTATCCGATTGTGGTCGAGGTTGAATTCCGTGATCCGGCGTGGTCCAATCAAACACAACAAGACCAGTATCTCCCCGGGTGTCGGACGAGAAAGGACGCGAACGATGCCGTTCTTGCGATCGATGACCGCGTGTTTGGCGGTGGTGGTCCAGGCCGCGCTGATACCAGCCGCCGAGCCGGACCGAGACTTGGTGGCTCATTGGACCTTCGACGGCGTTGCGGCGGACAAGTGTGTCGACGCCAGCAGCCATGGCTACGATGCAACCACGGCAGCCGAAGTCGACCGCGTGGACGGCGTCGCCGGCAAAGCCGTTTGTTTGTCGGGCGCTCACCGTCTGCAATGCGCCAGCAAGCCGGACTTCTCACAGATCAAACACGTCACGTTGGCCGCCTGGGTAATGCCCACCAGCTTTCAGCGCTACAACGAGATTTTTCGCAAAGAGGATGGCAACAACCGTGTGCTCTTTTCGTTTCAGGAGCACGGCAGCATTCTGTCGTTGGGGCTGAACATCGGCGGCTATGTCGAATGCGATGCAACGATCGATCCGAAGAAGGTCATCGACGGCAAGTGGCGCCATTGCGCTGCCACTTTCGACAGCACGATGATGCGAGTATTCGTCGACGGTAAGCAAATCGGTTCGCGGTATCGCGCGGGCACGATCACAGCGGGAGGAGCGGCGCCCGGTTGTATCGGCTCGGTGAATGGCCATGAGCATTTTCAGGGAGCGATCGACGACCTGCGGATCTACAACCGGGCCTTGTCGCCTGAAGAGATCGCCCAAATGGCCGCAATCGACGCCACTGCGCTCATCAAGAGGAGCGAGGCGACGGCGAAACAGGTTGCCAAGTTGGTCAAACCGTTGCCAGCCACCGTGCCGGCAACAGGGCCCCGTACCTTGGCGGAAAAAGTCGACCTCATGTGCGAGTACCTGCCGCTCACCGAAGAGCAATGGCGGCGACTTTCACCCCAGGAGCACGCCAAGTGGAAAGCGGTCGTCGCGATTCGTGACGAGTACATCGAATTGACGAAGTCAGACGCCGCCGTAGAGGAACTACAGTCGCTCTCGTCTCGCATCGACGATTTGAATGTGATCCAAGGTCGCCCCACGGGCCGTGAGAAGGCTGCGCCCTACGTGAAGCCGGTCACGCCTGAAACCAAGCGCCTCACCAACGACGAGGCTGCAGACGCCATTCAGAACGACTGGTTGCATCAAGCCGACGGTCGCCCAAGTCTTCAGCGCGTGAAAGACGAAATCCGCTGGGCTCGCGAGTTGGCAAAGAGGATTGGCATCGATTTCGAAGAAGAATTGGCACAACTCGCGAAACTGGAAAGTGCGGCAGGCGCCGAAGACGCCGACGCCCGCTCGCTCTACCTCCGTGTGCGCGAAGTCAAGCGTGTCATCATGTTCCGCAACCCGGTTATCGATTTCGATCGGGTTGTCTTCGTCGACATGCCGCTGCCGGGCGGCAGTGAACCGAAGCACGAAACCAAACACCGGCTCGGCTACTCGGCGGTGCCGGGGGCCCGATTGCAGACACTCGAAGGCCTATCACCCGCAGGGAAGCTCAAACAACTCATGCCGAAGGAGCCTCTGCACGGGGCGTTTTGGCGGCCGGATGTCTCCTGGGATGGCAGGAAAGTGCTGTTCTGTTTCCAGCCACACAACGAAAAGTCATTTCATCTCTACGAAATCTACGCCGACGGGAGCGGGCTGAAGCAGCTTACCTTCGGCCCCTATGACGACCTCGACCCCATCTACCTGCCGGATGGTAAGCACGTTCTGTTTTCGAGCACGCGTGGGCACACCTATGTCCGTTGCATGCCGCCAACCAGCGCGTTCGTGCTGACGCGTTGCGATCTGGACGGCAAGAACATGTACATCGTCTCTCGCAACAACGAGCCCGACTACCTGCCGTCGGTGATGAACGACGGTCGGGTCGTCTACACGCGGTGGGAGTACACGGACAAACCGCTTTGGCGAGCGCAGGGGCTTTGGACGGTCAACCCCGACGGCACCTCAGTCAATACACTCTGGGGCAACCAAAGCGTGTGGCCCGATCTGTTGAAGGACGCCCGCAGTATTCCCGGCAGCCAGCGCGTCATGTTCACGGGCAGCGCACACCACAACTGGTTCGCGGGATCCGTCGGGATCATCGACCCCGACAAAGGCTTCAACTTCCCCCATGGCCTGACGAAGGTGACCGCCGACGTCGGCTGGCCCGAATCGGGCAACGGACCGGTCGATCCGGTCGAGTCACCCAGCTACCATTCGAGCGGGCGCTACGCCGCTTACTACTCGCCGTACCCGCTTGGCGAACAGGACTTTTTGGTTTCGGCGCAGCGAGCGGACAAATTCGTGCTCTACCTGATGGATGTCGACGGCAATCGCGAGTTGATCTACCAGGGGTATCATCACATCTTGCACGCCATGCCGCTGACGGCGCGGGGCAAGCCGCCGGTCATCCCCGATCGTGTCAACTGGCCCACTGCCAGCCAGCGCGAAAAACCGGCCGACGGCGTCATCTTTAGCAACAACGTCTACGAGGGCGTGCCGGACGAACTCAAGGGAAAGGCCAAGTACCTGCGCGTGCTATCGATCGACGCCAAGACATACACCTACTGGCACAAGCGACCGTACATCTCGACGGGGCCGGTCGTTTCCGGTGTGCAGTCGGAGGGAGTCAAACGAATCCTGGGCACCGTGCCGGTTGAGAAGGACGGCTCGGTTTCGTTCAACGCTCCCGCCGGCATTCCGCTACATTTCCAGCTCCTTGACGACCAGTACCGCGCCCTGCAAACCATGCGCAGCTTCACTGGCGTGATGCCCGGCGAACGACGTGGGTGCGTTGGTTGCCACGAGTTGCGCAGCAAGTCGCCGCGGGTTGCGACCGGCAACATCGCCGGTTCGCGGGCGCCGAGTGATATCACGCCGCCGCCCTGGGAAGACCGCACCGTCAGTTGGGATCGCTACGTTCGCCCGGTGATCGACCGCTACTGTGCCGAGTGCCACCAGGGAGAGGGCGAAGGGCGAAAGGCGGTCGACATGACGCCGCGACCGGGGCACCTAGGGTTCGACGACACGTATTGGTTGTTCATTGGCCGGCCGAGTTGGGGCAAGGAGTATCGCATGCCCGACGAGCCGCCGCCGGGGTGGGGAATCGCTAACATGATTATGGTCGAAGGGTACGGCCAGCGCGATCCAGCCGCCTACCAAACGCCCAAACCAATGACCCATCTGTCGTACAAGAGCCGGCTTGTCGAAATCGCCTCCAGCGGAAAGCACCACAAGGTTCAAGTCGACGAAGTCAGCCGCCGGCGGTTGATTGCCTGGGTTGATGCAATGGCGCCCTATCGCGGCGACGAGGAAGTCCGTGCAATTGACGACCCGGTATTCCCCGGTGTCGATTGGTTGCCGGTGAGGCCACTCATCAAAAACGCACCCCGCATCCAACGACCCGGACCTCTGGATACCGATTAGCCCGGATTATTGCTTGGTTCCCAGGCTCCTGCCTGGGTCCCCAATGTCTTGGAGGCTCCGCCGGGAATGTCGTCTCATTCTGGCGAGGCGGAGCCTCGCGTGCAGTGCGTTCCCAGGCAGGAGCCTGGGTACGCGAGAAGCGTTGCCGTCCTACAACTCGAACGGTTCCTCCGACGCCTGCTTCTGGTAGATCGGTTGGATGCGGTAGTAGACTTCGAGAATCATGGCCGCCATGGCGGTGTGATAGAGCCGCCCGCCGCGTTCGGCGCCGTGCTCGCCGCCCTTGCCGAAGAACCAACTGCCGGCTTCCGCGCCGTGCTTCGACTGCGTGCTGGTCAAGTAGTCGCGCATCTCGCGATTCCACTTGTTCCATGTGTCGCCGTAGGGGCCGTCAGCTTGAAACATCACCTGCGTCGCGTAGTAGTTGTAGTACATGTTGTTCTTCGACGGCCCGGTTTTCGAGAGGTATTCGACCCCGCGCTCGAGGCTGGCGTGATCCTGCTCCCAACCGGTGTACATGCGGCTCAAGAGGCCGATGGCGGTGGTGGCGTTGCCGCCGCCGGGGCCCGTGTAGCCGTACTTTGCGCCGCTCTCGGACTGCACGGCGTCGAGAAACCGCGTCGCACCGACAACCGAATTCGTGTCGACGTCGAGATACGACAGATGCCCGCTCTTGAGCGCCATCAGCATCCAGCCGACAACGGATGTATCGCCCGGCTGCCTGGGCGTGTAGCGCCAACCGCCGCCGACCGGATCTTGCGCATAGACGATGTGATTGAGCGCCGCTTGCGCCGGCTGCATCAGATCGCGATCTTTGGTCATACCGTACGCTTCACACAGTGCGATCGAACAGATGCCGTGCGAATACATCCTGCCACCGGGCTCCTCGAACGACGCTCCGCCCCCGGAGGTCCTTTTCATACTGCGAACGAGGTAAAGCAGTCCACCGCGGACCGTGCGTTGGTACTTACCGTGTTGATGTGTTTGCCCTGTGCCGAGAAACGCCATCAAAGCCAGACCGGTCGCGCCACGGGGCGCCTGAGTGAGAGTGCCGGGGTCGGCCTGACTTGGTCCGCCGCGACGGTGATCGAAGTTCCAACTGCCGTCTTGGCATTGATGCGCCGCCAACCACTTGAGCGCAGCCGCGATAGCCGCTTCGGTAACGGGGGTGGGACCGGGGCCCGTGTGCGGCCCAATTCTTCGCTTGCCAAAAGGTCCGTCGCCGTCGTCGCCGGGAATCGTCGCCCAATCACCGCGTCTGGCGGAAAAATTGCTGAAATCGACGAAGTCGACCGCCACGGCCTCGTCCATCGGGCCATCCTCGCCGGTCAGCCAGTCCTCGGGCTCGGGCGTGTTTTCTTCAAAAGGCGTGTTTACAGCCGCCACCGCGACAGGCGCCGTGACCGGAGGTGCATCGAGGTCGGGGGGCGTGGGTGGTTCGACATAGTCTTTGTCCCAGTCAATGATCTCTTCCGCGGGCGTCATTGTGATCGGCCGTTCGACATCGACCGGCGGGGGCGGCACCGTGATCCACGCCAGTACCAGCAATGCCACACAGTGAACGGTCAGGCTTGTCAACCAACTGGGAGCAGCATTGAAAACGAGAAACGAACTGCCGCCAATGACCGGTTCTGCTTCGTAATCGTCTTCGTGAGTTGATGAGTTCTCTCTTTGGGGAGCGGCGTTGTATTGTTTGACAGTCATCACATAAGCCTCCGTTGAATTCTCATGCGCCCATCGGCGCGTACCGATAGCGCGAAAACACAATCCAGGAAAAACGCCCCAACGCATGTGCCGATGAGCTCGAACCGGCAAAGACAAATAGCGAGCCAATACGCGGCCCCGAGTCAATCGACGGCCATCGTTTGGTCGACTATTGATTCGCGCACTGCCGCGCCGATTATTCCGTCATCACCAAGAATTTGTGTGCAAAAAGGCGACAGCGCGATTTCAAATTTCGGATTTGGGTTTCGAGCCGCTTGCGGCTTAGCCGTGAGGAGTGGGGAGCATTCGGTACCGCAGGCTCCGCAGCAAAACTGAAAACCGCTCCAGGCTGCCGCGCGTTGCCCGGCGGCTATTGCCCTCCGCGCTCCGCGTTCCCTGATCTCCCAAATGAAAGCCGGGCCGTGACTTCAATTCAGTCACGACCCGGTTTGAGTTGTTCAATCTATCCGCAATGAACTACAGTTCGAATTCGTCCGTGGCGGCCTGTTGACGATAGATCGGCAGGTGTCGGTAGTAGACTTCGAGCACCATCGTCGACATGGCGGTGTGATAGAGCCGACCACCCTTGTCGTTGCCGTGTGCACCACCGCCGAAGAACCAGCTACCCGTTTCTGCACCCGCCTTCGACTGGGTGTTGATCAAGTAGTCTCGCATCTGCACGTTCCACTTTTTCCAACGTGGGTCGTCGTCACCCTGGTGACGCATAACCTGCGTCGCGTAGTAATTGTAATAAACGTCGTGCTTCGACGGGCCTTTGGCAAGCAGGCCATCGACGCCGCGCTGAAGGGCGGCGTGGTCCTTCTTCCAGCCCAGGTACATGCGGCAGAGGAGGCCAATGGCCGTGGTCGCGTGCCCTCCGCCCGGGCCGGTGTAACCGTACTTCGCGCCGCTATCCGATTGCACGGCGTCGAGGAATCGCATGGCGCCCTGCACCGTGTTCTTGTTCACGTCGAGATACGACATGTGGCCGCTCTTGAGCGACATCAACATCCAGCCGACGACCGAGGTGTCGCCAGGTTGCTTGACCGTATAACGCCAGCCACCGCCAACCGGGTCCTGAGAATAGCTGATGTGATTCAGCGCCGCTTGGGCCGGTTGCAGCAGATCGCGGTCTTTGGTCATACCGTAGGCTTCACACATCGCGATCGAACAGATGCCGTGCGAGTACATGCGGCCGCCGGGCTCTTCGAACGTGCCCGTTCCGCCTTTACTCATCTTCATATTGCGGACGAGGTAGATCAGCCCACCACGCACCGTTTTCATATATTTACCTTCTTGGTGCGTTTGGCCGGCACCAAGGAACGGCAGCAGCGCCACGCCGGTCGCGCCACGAGGGGCACTCGTCAGTTTGCCAGGATTGGCTTGGCTGGGACCGCCGCGCCGGTGATCGAAGTTCCAACTGCCGTCGTTGCACTGATGGGCGGCAAGCCATTTCAGGGCCGCAGCCACGGCCGCTTCACTAGCAGCGTTGCCACCACCGCGAGCGACGAGACCCGAACGAGCGCCTGAGCCACGACCCGAAAGACCCGTGCCCATGTAGCTGCCGATCTCGGTCATCAAGTCATTACGGGGAGCGGTCGTATCGCCATAATCGACCAAGTCGACTTTGATGGCGGCTTCGTCCAAATCTTCGGCGGGCGAAAAGTCGGTTTCTTCCGCGATCGTTTCGACCTCGGGTTGCGGATCGACCACTTCAGCGATCACATCGGTCTCGACATCAGGAGTCTCGAACTCCTGCTCTTCCCACTCCTCGATTTCCTCGACCTCAACATCTTTTTTGACGGTGATCACGCGTTCTTCCGAGCGATCCGGCGGCTCAATCGTCAGCCAAGCCGCCACCAACAACGCCACGATATGCACGAGCATGCTTGTAAGCCAGCTCGGTACGGCGTTGAACATCAGAAACGTATTACCCGCCGGCATTGGGCCTTCGCCATCTTCGTCGTCTTCGTCGTATTCATCGCCAGTGTTCTGCGACGAAGCCATACCGGCCTGACCAGCTTCGGCCGGGGTGGCCGGGGGGCGATTCACACCAGGACGAGCGGGAGCGGGTTTCGAGGGAGGGTTAGACTGTCCCGAGGTCGACATGCCGATTACTCCATACAGGCGGGTCCGAAAACCAACACATTACATCTACAATCGATCTAGTGTTGCAAGAATGTGCGGAAATATCAATTCCCCGGCCGCAGAAAGGAGAGATTTCTCACCTCCCCGCAACAAGCCGTCCGTCAACATCCGCACATTCCCAATCGCCACAAATATCTGCCAAAAAGACACTTATGGCGAATCGCCGGAGGGCGACGCGACGAATTCCGCGCATGCACCTCCCCCGACGTCAACCGATTCGCGATCTACAAAGCCGATTATTCCCCGTATTATCAAAAAAGTGGGGCATCGTTTCGACCGCGATTTTAACCCAAAAAGCTGCGTGAAGAACGAACTTGAGCCGAAAGCAAAGGCGCCGATCACGCCCCGCATATCAATCTCTGTCATGGGTGCCGACCGGATCTCAATTTGTACGATTATCCTCACTCTCCGCCCTGGATGACCAACGGCCTTTTCGTGTATAGTATGGGGTTTCCGACACATGTGTCCCCACACACGGCGCGGGCCTTTTGGTAAACGACCACGGTACTCCCCGATCAGGCGTGCCGACGAAAACAATCATGCCGCCGCGCAGAACCGTTCTGTAAATCGGTTGCGCGGCGGATTGACGAAAGGAAGAGAATCGATGGCGAAGTCTGGCGGCAAAAAGAAGAAAGCCGAAACTGTCTTTCTCGTCTGCAAAGAGACGGGTGACTACAACTACACGCTTCGACGCAAGCCTGGTGGCGAAAAGCTCAATCTGAAGAAATACTGCCCGCGTTTGCGCAAGCACACCCAACACGTCGAGAAGAAGAAGTAAGCATCGTTCAAGAAAACTATGCGCGGCGTGG
>Ga0180435_10004301_pt1 | contig 14045 bp, 10 predicted proteins | sample SS_ome_3_FD_132467 | JGI IMG/M metagenome (GOLD analysis project Ga0180435, IMG submission 132467) | Hypersaline lake sediment archaeal communities from the Salton Sea, California, USA - SS_3_S_1 metaG | ecosystem: Environmental > Aquatic > Non-marine Saline and Alkaline > Hypersaline >... | reverse complement strand
GGCTGGTTTATCCGATAACGAGCTTAAAGAAGTAACAGGAATTGAGGATGCCATGTTTTGCCATAATGGTTTATTTATTGCGGGTGCAGAATCATTTGAAAGCACGATGAAAATGGCAACTATTGCACTTCAGGAATAATAACAATTAAAGGGCGCTGTTTTACGGTTTTAATTAAAGTGAAACCATGGTCTGTCCGCTTTAATGAGGTCTAAATGAGTAATAAAGCTATTAATAATAGGAAAGAAAAAGCAAATCGGAATAAGGGGGTATTTATTTCTGTAGCTGCAATATTCGTGTTGATAATATTAGCTACATATAAAATCCCGTTATTCGAAAAAGAACTCAATGGACAAATCATGGGTTTTTCAGCAGTTCATAATAAGACAGAAGTAAAATTAATAGCCACTGTACGTTTAGATAATGGAACTCAAGTTCTAGCATCTATGCCTCCTGACTTACTGAAACGCACTGAAACTAAAGTTACGCTTATAGAAGGGGTTGCAATGTTTGGGCGTAAAACATATAAGTTTCTTTCATACAATGAGTAAAAACCAATAGGGTCCGTCACCTTTTGTTTCTTTTGTCTTCATTTTAATTTTCTGCTCGCTATCTGTACCAAATATATAAGTCTTGTATGGAGATTATTTCTCTGTGTTGGCGCGTCTACTTACCCGAATAATTTATGTCGAGAAACAAAACAATAATATATTTGTCAGATGCCCAAACACGCTTGGGTGTTCCGCTGTAACTGTTTCAGCATTGTTCGCCATTTCAATGTGGAAACAAAAAATACTCTGCCGGGATGCTTCTTTAGACCTAGAGAGAATATATGTTTCGACAACATGAATTTATTGAGGAATCTCGTAAACAATGGAGTTCTGAATCGGCCTTTGTCGCGTCTATGGCAGCGGCGGCGGTAGGTCTCGGTAACCTCTGGCGTTTTCCTTACATAATGGGTCAAAACGGTGGTGGCGCTTTTGTAGTGGCCTACCTGCTGGCTCTTGTTGTGGTGGTGCTGCCGATCATGATTTTGGAGGTTGCTGCCGGGCGACTTTCTGAGGGGAGTACCGTTAGTACTTATCGGCAGGTGGGACGTTTGGGTGCTGTCTATGGTTGGTTTGTGGTGTTGGTGACTGTGGCGATCACTAGCTATTACTTGGTGATTACCGGTTGGACGCTCGGCTATGCGGTGGATGCTGTGCGTGGCGAGGTGCGGGTCTTTGAGGAATTCACCAGGGGCTATAACTCGCTCTGGTTTTTTTTTGGCGTCATTGTGCTCGCTGGGCTTGTTTTAATTCGTGGTGTGGCGGCTATCGAAAAGCTGTCAAAAATCCTAATGCCGGCGCTGCTAGCCATCGTACTGTTTCTGGTTTATCAGGCATCTCAAACCTCAGGTTGGGGTGAGGCACAAGACTTTTTTTTTAAGGTAGACTGGTCACATTTGTCGAGTGGTCAGCTTTGGGCTGTCGCTTTCGGGCAAGCTTTTTACACTTTGGCTATTGGTCAGGGCTATTTAGTTACCTATGGGAGTTTTATTCCACGTAAAACCCATTTGCCTCGCGCTTGCCTGACTGTAGCTGGCGTGGAAACCTCTATTGCGCTTTTAGCTGGGTGGATGATATTCCCTTTTGTGTTCAGTTTCGGGATGGATTCGGGGCAAGGATCGGCCCTTGCATTTGAAACATTACCCCTGGTTTTCGATAAAATTCCCGGAGGTGATTGGCTGGCTGCGCTGTTCTTCACTCTTTTCTTCGTTGCGGCTTTTACGTCTTCGCTGGCGGGATTGAAAGTTGTGGTTGCTGCGGTGACTGAGGAATTTCGACTAAGCAATGTGAGCGCTTTGATGATCGTGACTGGTATCATGCTTGTTTTAGGGACAATCTCTGCGCTTAGTTTCACTCCCCTGGAATGGAAAATCGCCGGGAAGCCGGTTCTGGATGTTGTTGACCAGGTTGCGGGTGGCAATGTCATCATTTTCTCCGGCATGATAGGGGCAGCGTTATTGTGTTGGTTTATTCCGCCAGATTGTATTCGCTCAGTTTTAGGTACTGATAATCGCTGGTGGGAATGGCGAATTTATATTGTAGGCCGTTTTCTTCCGTTGCTGGTGTTGTTATGGCTGGCGGTGTCTTTGCTGCGCAATAAATTCTATATCTGATGATTATTCTGAAAACTGCAACTAGAATCATATTTAATATTTCGAGTCACGATGATAGCTCAGAACCTTGGTCTTTTGAGTGTCCTGTGACCTGAATAACTGGCGTTACTCACAAGTACGTGTGTAATATTTATGAAAGGGCTCAATATGAACAAATTCCGTTTTAATTACCTGCTGCTACTGCCGGTTATCTGCTGGTTCCTGCTTGCAGGGTCTGTACAGGCCGGACAGCTTAGCCTTGCTGTTGCCAATTCGACCTGCACTGCTATGAAAGAAGTGGGCAAGTTATTCGAGCAGCGCAATGGCGCCACTATCGACTACATATGTAAATCTTCCGGCCGTCTTGCCAAGGGCTTAAACGGCAGCGTCATCCATGCTGATATCTATGTGTCAGCAAATCGAAAATGGATGGATTATATGATCAAGCAGTCCCTGGTTGATCCGGGCAGCGTTTCCAGCCCGTGGGGCAATGAACTGGTGGTGGCGGTGCGAGCGGACAGTTCGCTGGATATGAGTGAATGGAAAGAGCTTGATACTGATAAAGTGCGTAACATCCTTATCGGTGATCCGGGTACAGCACCTTTTGGCCGTTATGCCAAGCAGGCAATGCAGGCGACCGGGCTATGGGAGAACGTGAAAATAAAAATAAAGACAAAGAAGCATATTACATTGTTAGCCGAAACACTTGCTGAATCAGATGACCAAACAGTTGGTATCCTGTTTGCCAGTAATATTGATGATCGGCACAAGCAAATACTAACAGTCGACGATTCCTGGCACCCCCCTATACGCTATTACATGGCGCCTGTTATCAATGGTAACCATAACGATACGGTAGCCGCCTTACTGGCATTCATGCAGGGAGAAGAGGCCAAAAGAATATTCAGAGAAAACAAGTTCATGATAGAGAAATAGCGGCGTTTGAAGCATATGTTCGCTCGATTTAAAAACTGGTCGCTCTATCAGCAGCTGATCATTCCGATGCTCTTCGTTGGGGTGGTTGGGCTGCTGGCAACTATCTATTCAGCTTTCGTGCTGGAAGAATCTGTTTCTGCACTGGGTGAGTTATATGTTGATGGTGACGAGAAGATACGGATTATCGAGGAAGTCGAGACGTCGCTGGAATATTACAGGTCTCTGAGCCTCAGGCATATTGCCAGTGAAGAAGCTCTGTTGATGGCGGAGATAACCGTCGAGCTTGAATATACTGAAGAAGAGATCATACGTAATCTTGACCTGATTTCTACCGTCCACACTGATGATCATTCATTTATCAATGATAAGGTGGATGTTCTATTGGCCGGTATAAAAGACTATATTGTTAAAACAAATGAGATAGTGCGGCTTAGTGCAGACTTCGAAAAGGAATCAGCATTTGCATATCTGACGGAAGTGGAAGGCGAGTCTATTCCCAGAATCCATTCCTCCCTGCAGTATCTTAAACGTCATGAATTTGAGGATTTTACCTCGCTGCGTGAGACCTTGATGTCTGCTGCAAGCAGGAATGTCATCGTAACCATCGGAATAGGAATATGCGGCGGCGGCCTGGCGCTCTTCATTGCCTTCATCGTTATCAGGCGTATCACTCACCGTCTCTCTCTCCTGCTGGGATGGTCAAAAGAAGTGTCTTCAGGAAATTTATCTGCTTCTCTTCCCTCTGACTCAGATGATGAAGTTGGCAGGCTTACTGTTTCAATGAAGTCAATGGCCAACAGTATCAGTCTGGCGCACAAGGCGCTAGCTGATGAAAAGAAATATGCTGAAGCTGTCGCCGACGAGTTGCAGATATACGCCAAGGCGTTTGAGAATAGCGGTGAGGCGATGCTCATAACGGATAAGCAGAATCATATTCTTAATGTTAATGAAGCATTTACCAGTCAAACAGGGTTCAGCCTGGACGAGGTTGCCGGTAAAGACCCGAAGATCCTGTCTTCAGGCAAGACGCCTGATAGTACATATAAGGAATTGTGGCGCGCCCTGGAAGACAAGGGGTTCTGGCAAGGCGAGTTGTGGGACAGGAGGAAAGAGGGGCAGGTTTATCCAAAGTGGACATCTATATCAGCCATTCGGAGTGTCAGTGGCGAGGTGCTGTTCTACATCGCGAGTTTTTCTGATATCAGTGAGCGAAAAGAAGCTGAGGCTAGAATTGAACATCTGGCGCACCATGACATTCTTACCGGGTTGTATAACCGTTTCAACATGGAAAACCGTCTTGAGCAGGCAATCGCTACTTCACAAAGGGGAAATCAACAGCTGGCGATACTGTTTATAGACCTTGATCGTTTCAAGAATATTAATGATTCTTTAGGTCATCATGTCGGTGACCAGTTGCTGATCGCCGTGGCTGGCCGCCTGAGGGAATGTATTCGCGAAAGCGATATTGCGGCAAGAATAGGCGGTGACGAGTTTGTAATTGTACTTACCGGTATGAATGACAGCTCCCAGGCTGCATTCGTTGCTGAGAATATGCTGCAAAAAATATCAAAGCCTTATGAGGTCAGCGGCTATGAGCTCAGTACCAGTCCGAGTATTGGTATCAGTATTTATCCTGATGACGGTGACAATGTAGAAGAATTGTTACGGACAGCTGATGTTGCTATGTATCATGCAAAAGAGCATGGTCGTAATACTTATCATTACTTTACAGAGTCCATGTTCGTGGCGGCAAATAAGCGAATAAAAATTGAGCGTGAACTGCGTGGTGCGCTGCACAGTGAGCAGCTGACTCTCTGTTACCAGCCTCAGGTCATGGCGGAAGGGGGTGAAGTTATCTCCCTGGAGGCGTTGTTGCGCTGGGAGCATCCTGAGCAGGGTATGATATCTCCAGATACATTTATTCCGATTGCAGAGGATGCAGGTATTATACACGAGCTTGGCAAGTGGGTAATCGACAGGGCATGCAGACAGCTTGATTCGTGGAAAGCTGATGGTTTATCTAACTGCCGTGTTGCTATCAATATCTCCACGAAGCAGTTACAGTCAGAAGGTCTGGCCGATGAAATCAAGTCAATCATGCTGAAATATAATATCGAAGGCAGTGAGCTGGAGCTGGAGATAACCGAAACTGCTGCTATGAGCGACCCGGAGAAGGCTATACGACAATTGGACAGCTTGCGCCAGCTCGGTATACGGCTGGCAATCGATGATTTCGGTACCGGCTATTCATCACTTGCATACTTGAAGCGTTTGCCGATTCATACTTTAAAACTGGATAGAAGTTTTGTTCGAGACATCGAAGTCGATCCAAATGATGCGGCAATCACTGTGGCGACAGTTGCGCTAGCGCATAATCTGGGATTGGCCGTTGTCGCAGAAGGCGTAGAGACTGAAGCACAACGTGATTTTCTCGTTAAGCACAAGTTTGATTATCTGCAGGGTTACTATTTCAGCAGACCCTTGCCGGCAGATGAAGCCCTCCGATTCTCTAAGAGCGATTAAGCGGGTTTAGCTGGAGTTCTATTAAAGATGACTTGGCTGAAAGCGCCCGTTATAGTTACAACTGGTTTATGAACAAAAAACACCAGGCAATAGATTCGTATCTCCGCCGTCAGCGTTTTCGTAAGGCGCTGATTTTTACTTTCGTCATGGTTTTGTTTGTGTCTTTTATGAGTTACGCCCTGTATATGGAGTATGGTTAAAAAAATAACGGCTTCAAACAAAGGGCGCGCGACCACTTCAATTTGCTTATAATGATTATTTAGGGGAGGAGGTACTGATATGAAAGAACATACGGTAACTGTTACAGATAATAAGACAGGCAAGCAAATTGAGCTTCCCGTAAAACACCCGACACATGGACCTTATGCGGTGGATATCGGCCGTTTATTTCGTGACGCAGGATACTTCACCTATGATCCTGGCTTCTTGTCCACTGCCAGTTGTCAAAGTTCGCTAACTTACCTGGATGGTGATAAGGGTGAATTGCTTTATCGAGGTTACCCTATCGAGCAGCTGGCAGATAAAAGCAGCTTTACTGAGGTTGCCTATTTGATGTTATACGGTGAGCTGCCTGATAACGAAGCATTGAGGAAATTCAACAATGTCATCATCGGGCACAGTATGCTCAATGAGTCATTAAGCAGTCTTTTTGGTGGTTTCTATCACGATGCGCACCCGATGGCGATCATGGTTGGGGTGGTAGGTTCTTTGTCTGCTTTTTATCATGACTCAACTGATATCAGTAATGCTCAACACCGAGAGATTGCCGCACATCGCATGATTGCCAAGATGCCTACCATCGCTGCGGCGAGCTATAAGCATTCGATCGGTGAGCCTCAGGTATATCCTGATAATTCGCTGAGTTATACCGGCAACCTTTTGCGTATGATGTTCTCTGTGCCCTGTGAGCCATATGTGGTTGATCCGGTAGCTGAGAAAGCGCTTGATCTGATTTTTATCCTGCATATCGATCATGAGCAAAATGCCAGTACCTCGACAGTCCGCCTGGCAGGCAGCTCTCGCGCCAATCCGTTCGCGTGTATCGCATCAGGCATTGCGGCTCTATGGGGGCCGGCACATGGCGGTGCCAATGAAGCGGTGTTGTCCATGTTGGATGAGATCGCTCATGTGGATAATATCCCTGCATTCATCGCACGTGCAAAGGATAAGAATGATCCGTTCCGCCTGATGGGGTTTGGTCACCGTGTCTATAAAAACTATGATCCTCGGGCAAAGATTATCCGGCAGATGTGTTACGACGTACTGGAAAAACTCGGTGATAGTGATGACCCTACTTTTGAGCTGGCGCTACGACTGGAAGAGATTGCACTCAGTGACGATTACTTTATCCAGCGCAATCTTTATCCCAATGTAGATTTCTATTCAGGTCTGATCTACAAAGCCCTGGGTATTCCCAGCAACATGTTCACCGTTATGTTCGCTATCGCACGAACCGTAGGCTGGGTTTCGCAATGGACAGAAATGATCGCTGAAGAAAATCAGCGTATCGGTCGGCCACGTCAGCTATATGTTGGCCCGGCAAAGCGTGATTATATCGATATCAACAAACGCCGATAACAGCTATACGAGGGAGCGGGACCACAACTAACGAATCACGGTTTTTTGTTTCGTGCTTAAAGTGGTGGTCAACCCCGAGTATTATTGATTAATACCTCTCATAAAAAATAGACTTATGAATGAACAATCACCGCAGTGGGAACTGGTTTCCTGGGAAATATTTTATGACATGGCTCGTCAGCTGGCCTTCATGATTCATAATGACAATTACCAGCCTGATATTATTATTGCCATCGCGCGCGGAGGTTATACACCGGCCAGGATCCTGTCTGACTATCTTGGTGTGATGGACATGACGAGCTTCAAGGTGAAGCATTATCAATCAACCGAGAAAGACGCCATCGCCGTTATCCAGCATCCACTGGCGGCAGATGTCAGCGGGCAAAAGATATTACTGGTTGATGATGTCAGTGATACCGGTGACACGTTCGATGTTGCCATCGACCATATTAACGAATGTACCAATCCGACTGAAATCCGAAGTGCGGTGTTACACCACAAGACAGTTTCAAAATACAAACCAGATTATTACACCCGCGAAGTCAAAGAGTGGCACTGGATAACTTATCCCTGGGCAGTCATGGAAGACATGACAGCGTTCATAAAGAAGATGGATCCCGCACCTGCCAGTGCGGAACAGGTTGCGCAAAAGCTCAGGTTGGAACACAGCATCGAAGCACCTACACAGATCCTGTCTGATGCGTTTGAGTTAAGTGGCCTCAAACAATAGTCCTTTTTTATCGTCTGGCTACAGTTCCTGTTTACAGAGTGTTCGTAATCGTCGCCGTACAGAGCTTCGTAGGTAAGCACCTTTGTTTTTACTGGATCTTCACTTTGAACTCGATAGAGAATACGGCGTTATTACCTCCGGATGCGCCGCTGAAAGAACCTGTCGGTCTTATCCGAATATGCCGAACTGCGTTATCGATGCCACCGACGGGGGTCGGGGCGTAGCTCCAGTCAGTTCCATCGATCGAAAAGTCCAGTGAGTCTGTCAGATCGTTCAGTGAGATGAAACTGTAGGTCAGGCCGCTTGGCAGGTTTGGCGCTGCTCCATCGATGAATGCAACCGGACCGGCGCCTGGATTGATATCGGTCAGTATGAGATCCATGTCTGCGGGGATGGTGTCAGTAATGCTGATATCGTCAGCCGTGCCAGTGCCTGAATTGCTTATCGCGACAGTATAGGTTAACTCTGCGCCGGGGATGGCTTTGGGGCTGGTGAGGAGGTTGACCGGGTCTGAGTATGTCTGTACCGCTTTCGATATGGTGAGTGACGGCAGGCCGCTAATGACAAGCTGATAGTCTTCTGCCTCACCGTCAACCGCCGAGCCGATAGGGGTTGATGTTGTTACACTTGCATCGGTGCTCAGGCGCAGACGCAGGTAGGTTTCGCCGACGACGAGCGGCGGTGTCATCGTCCAGTTGAGGGTCACTGGCAGGTTATTGCTGCCGGCGGGTATCGCTGAGGTCGCTGCTTCCGAGTTATCGAATACACCGTCGCGGTTGAAATCAATCCAGCCGATCAGGGTAGCCGCAGTGGTGGTGCCGTTACTGACAGTTGTGTCGATACTGTAGGCCGAGTCAGTATCTTGCAATGCTGCAAAGGCTGCTGTGCTGTCTTCATCATCCACGCCGCCTGCCGGGATCCCCGGCGTATCATCATCGCTTGCGTCATTAGCTGCGTCCACGCCGTCGCCCCAGTTGCCGGTATCGGCATCGATGAGTGCGCCGAGCCGGAGCGTGTTGACGATCTTGTGATCTGCGAAGCCATAACTGAGCGGAGCATCGCCATAGTCGTAAGTCGGTGTCATGCAGTCGTAGGTGCTGAGGACATCTGCACCGGTCAGTGCAGCATAGTAATAGGAGGCTTCATCCATCTTGCCGGAGTAATAGTTACCGGAGCCGGCGCTGAATGCATCATTGCCGATGGTGGCGCCGAACCCGCCAGCGTTACCGTGTCCTGCCATTGCTGCAAAGCCGGTATTGACGCTGCCGACATTGACGCCATCGAGATAGAGCGTGGCGGTACCATTGGCATAGGTATAGCCGACAAAATGCCACTTGCCATCACCAGGAAAAGGTGCGGTCAGTGTTAGTTGAGCGCCGCCTTCGCGCGTGGCTGCTTCCAGGTTGCTGCCATTCAATCGCAGGGCGACGCCATTACCTGCACCGCCTTCGTCGAGCAGGGTCTGGATGCCCGTCAGTGTATCTGGCTTGATCCAGAACATGACGGACATGTTGACGAACGACTGATTCATGAAGCTGCCGTTACTATAGCGCAGCTGGTCTGTGGTGCCGTTGAATACGGCCGACTGTGACGCGACATAGTCTTGAGCATCGAACGTGGCACTGCCCGAAACCAGGTTGTAGATACCGCCGATATCGTTGGTGTTGCCATCCCATGGATAGGCGGCGGTCGCGCCAGACGGGATACATGCACCGCCTAATGAATTGAAGATTGTCAGTGGATAGTCTTCAACCTCGCCATCGGTCATGGCGCCACCGGGAGTCGTCGGCGCCAGAGTGACATCGGTCGAGATACGGAAACGGGCGTAGGTGTTGCCAACCGGCAAGCCGGCGAGTCCGATCCAGTTCAGGGTGATGGTGCCATTCGTTGTACCGGCGGGGACATTGGCAGCGGCGGCTTCTGAGGCTTCAAAGCTGCCATTACCGTTGAAGTCGATCCAGCCGACAAGGGTGGCGTCTGTCGCCGTGGTGTTGGTGGTATCGATGCTGACCGAATATGCGCTGGTGCTGGAGGTTATTATCGGGAAGGTGCTGACACCGTCTTCATCATCACTGCCCAGCAGGTCATCACCATCAGCCGTGGCGGCAGGGTTGCCATCTGCCTCGGCATCCGGTGTGGCTGCACCCATGAATACGTAATTACTGAGAGAATGCCTGGCGCCGTCGCTTGCCAGCAGGGTCAGGTAGCTGTCAGGCGTATCACCAAAATCTACACCTGCGGACACATCCGCTGCGTTGATGCTGGGGTTGGTTACATTGCCGGGATTAGTGATGACGGCTGTATTGGCGATGGGGCCGGATCCGCTATAGACCACATCAAACACGATGCTCGCAGAACCGCTCGCCGGGATTTCGATGTTGCTGATATCCAGTAACCCTTTGCCGGCGGTGCCCCCAGCTGGCAGAGAAGCGTCCACCGCGCCTGCCGGGATGGATACCACGGTAAAGCCGTCGAATCCTGCTGCGATATCATCCACCACAGTGAGGCGTTCGGCAGCATAGCCGCTGGATTCCTGCAGGGTGATGGTGTAACGGATGGTGTCACCGATCTCGATTTCTCCACCATCCTGGTCTACCCATGTTTTAGTGGAGGTGGAGACGACTGGCCCGCTGATGGCCTGATCGATGTCTGTGCCTGCGCATGATGCGCTTCGTACGGTCAGGTTGGCGGTGCTCCAGGCGGTCCAGCTGCCACCGGGCGGCATGAATTCCATTGAGGTTCCGCCATCACAGCAGCCCTCGAAACCGATCATGCGGATGGTATGATACCCGGCGCTCAGGTTGACTGAGCCTTCCAGCGTCTCGGTGACGTTAGCCCAGTTGAAACCCCACCATAGATCGTCGTTCCATGCCTCTTCGATAAGCTGTCCATCGATGTACATGCCACCGCCTCGACCATAATCGCCGCCAAAGCGAAAACTCCAGACACCTGCCTGTGCCGGTGTGACCAGAAATGTGTGATCGACCAGGAAGGCGATGTCACTGTTTGACGGTGGTGCAAACAGCGTGCTGTTATTGATGAGGGTGAAATCGGTGACAGTGGTACATCCATATCCCGGCACGGTATCCGCCAGACTGAAGAATTCGGCTTCTGCTTGCGCTTTGCTGGCAGGATCGAACGATGAGTTGCGCGTATGGTATTTTATACCCGCCTGGGTCAGCGTTGTTACCGGATCACCCGTGGTGGAGACCAGGGTATTACCGTAGTAAACGTAGATATCGGTACTTGCCAATGCTGGCAGACCGGGTATCAGTACCCATATTGAAGCGGTCTGAGAAATGCTGTCCCAGTTGCTGACATAATAGGAAAGTGGGGTACTCTCATCGGCAGCATAGACGCGGATATCATCACCTGCGGCGGTCCATATATAATCGGGATTCACGGTAGCAGCTGTCAGCCGGATCTCAACAGCCTCGTTGGTAATCGGCGCAGCGCTGGTATTGGTCGCCGTTATCACTGTTTTGTATGGCCAGTCCGTGTCTACCCAGGCGAAGGCCTGCGACGCCCAGAATAGCAGCAGGGTGAGAATTGGCCTGACAGTGATAGACTTTAACCTGAACAGGGTATAGTCATGTGTGGGTCTGTACATCGGTCTGGTCGTGCTATAAAAATTATGGGGTGGAGTTGAATAGCTCAACATCTTCCTGTTCATAGTTATAAACACGGTTAGCCTGACCGGCATTCGCTACCACCATGCTCAACACGCCATCGTTATTCAGATCTTCTAAAGCGATAGACTGGCTGCTGTTAGCACCCAGGGACTGGTTATCATCGTCGAAGCGACCAGTACCATCATTCATATAAACACGATTGCCCTGGTTCTGATTCGCCACCACCATGTCGGTATCTCCGTCACCATCGATATCGCCCAGTGCGATAGCACGGCTGTCGTTGGAACCCAGTGACTGCCCGGAATCGCTGAAGATACCGAAGCCGTCATTGTAGTAGACCTGGTTGCCCTCGTTCTCATTGGCGACCACCATGTCCAGGTCACCGTCAGCATCGACATCGCCCAGCACGATAGCGTTACTATCGTTATCTCCCAGCGACTGGCCGGAATCAGCGAATGTTCCCGTGCCATCATTGATGTAGACCAGGTTGGGCTGGCCCTGGTTGGCCACTACGATATCGATATCACCGTCGTTATCGATATCAGCCAGTGCGACCGAGCGGCTGTCATTCTCGCCGAGCAACTGGTCAGAGTCACTGAAACTGCCGAGACCATCATTGAGATAGACGCGGTTGGCCTGCACCTGGTTGGCGACCACCATGTCGAGATCACTATCGTTATCGATGTCAGCCAGTGCGACCGAGTAGCTGTCATTGCTGGCGAGTGACTGACCTGAGTCGCTGTAACTTCCCGTGCTGTCGTTGAGGTATACGAGGTTAGCCTGGTTCTGGTTGGCCACTACGATATCGAGGTCATCATCGCCATCGATATCACCCAGGGCAATCGACTGGCTGCTGTTGCTGCCTAATTCCTGTCCGGCGTCGGTGAAGGATCCACCGCCATCGTTGAGGTAGATACGGTTGGCCTGGTTCTGGTTGGCTACTACCATATCCAGGTCACCGTCGGCGTCAACATCGCCCAGAGCAAGTGAACGGCTGTCATATGTCCCCAGAGACTGTTCTGAGTCGACGAAGCTCGAGCCGCAGCCGGTCAGTAATGACATCATGGCTATAACGGCTAGTATCTGCATATCAAATTGGACGTGGCTTTGTTTCATAATACAAATTATAAACATATTGGCGTGAAAGACATGAGGTATGAAACAATTATTTGTAATTTTCGTCTGTGTTGCTTGGCATGTTTGTTACTGCAGCGGTATTACGCTATAGCTGAACGGCCTCCGCCTTCTTTATTGCCTGTGGTTGCCTATATGTGTTTTTTCCTCGATAGGGAAAAGCTATCATAAGTATTAGTAAATTCAAATATACCTATATATGTACTTTGGTTATGATTACCCCATCAACAATCACTAAGCCAAAAGGTAATAAAATGGAAAACAACGAAGACACGATAATAAAATTCCCACAGTTAAATAAGCCCGCACCTGATTTTGAGGCAAAAACAACACATGGTGTTAAAAAGCTATCTGATTATAAAGGCAGGTGGTTAGTTTTATTTTCGCACCCTGCTGACTTCACGCCGGTATGTACAACGGAGTTTACCGCATTCGCAAATCACCATGACGAGTTTTTAGCTGAAGGCGCAGATTTGCTTGGCCTGTCAATCGACAGTTATTACAGTCACGTCGCCTGGGTGCGTAATATTAAAGATAAATTTGGAGTAGATATTAATTTCCCGATTATTGAAGACTTGTCGATGACGGTAGCTAAATCCTATGGCATGATCCATCCAGGAGCAGCAGATACTTCGGCTGTTCGTGCGACATTCATCATTGATCCGCAGGGTATACTTAGAGCAATGGTTTACTACCCGATGACTAATGGTCGTTCGATCCCTGAGTTTTTACGTGTTATCAAAGCACTGAAAGCATCTGATGAGCATAAGATAGCTACACCAGAAGGTTGGCAGCCGGGTGATAAGGTGATTGTGCCTCCGCCGCAGGATGCTGATGCAGCCGAAGCACGTATGAATGAAGGCTATGAATGCACGGACTGGTACTTCTGTAAAAAGGAACTGTAGTGATACAGTCATAAGAGAGTACAATTTACTGTGACAATATATGGGCCTCAAGCAATGAGAGGCCCATCATATTGTTACTGTTTTTGTTTGTGCTGAAAATAAATATATCAAAATTAAACGTTGGGTAAATAACATGGCAAATGAAGGGTATCATGAAGCAACCGAAGATCTGTCTGATGAAACCAGGGATATGCATAGAGCAATCACTTCATTAATAGAAGAGCTGGAAGCTGTTGACTGGTACAACCAGCGAGTGGATGCATGTAAAGACCAGGAATTACGAGCTATACTGGCACACAATAGAGATGAAGAGAAGGAGCATGCGGCTATGGTGATGGAATGGATACGCCGTAAAGATCCGAGTTTTGACAAAGAGTTAAAAGATTACCTGTTTACTGAAAAACCGATCGCGCATACCTGATCAGTTAATGTATTTTGGCGAAAAGCATTTTGAGCTGATTTACGAGGC
>Ga0180435_10004300_pt1 | contig 14049 bp, 9 predicted proteins | sample SS_ome_3_FD_132467 | JGI IMG/M metagenome (GOLD analysis project Ga0180435, IMG submission 132467) | Hypersaline lake sediment archaeal communities from the Salton Sea, California, USA - SS_3_S_1 metaG | ecosystem: Environmental > Aquatic > Non-marine Saline and Alkaline > Hypersaline > Sediment... | reverse complement strand
GTGTCGATCAAGCCGACGCACCTGGGCCTGAACATCTCCGAGGACCTGGCCCACGAGCTGTACGCCCAGGTCGCGGAGGCCATCCGGCCGCACGGGGAGTTCGTGCGCGTGGAGATGGAGGACCACCCGACGACGGACGCGACGCTGCGCATCTTCGCGCGCCTGCGCGAGCGCTTCGACAACGTCGGGATCGTGCTGCAGGCGCGCCTGTTCCGCACGCCCGACGACATCGCGAAGCTGCCCGCGGGCCCGCTGAACGTGCGCATGGTCAAGGGCATCTACCTCGAGCCCGAGTCGATCGCCCACACCGAGCCCGAACCGATCCGCGAGGCCTACCTCGCGTGCAGCCGGCTCCTGCTCGACCGCGGTGACTTCGTCGCCTTCGCCACGCACGACGACGGCTTGGCCGAGCGCTGCGTGCGCGAGGTCACCGAGCGCGGCATCGGCACCGACCGCTACGAGTTCCAGGTCCTGCTCGGCGTGCGCGAGCCCCTGTGGTCGCACTGGCGCGACGCCGGACATCCGGTGCGCGTCTACGTGCCCTACGGCCCCGACTGGCGCGCCTACAGCCAGCGCCGCCTGCGCAAGAACCCGCAGATCTTCTGGCACGTGACGCGCGACGTGTTCGGGCTGGGCAAGACGAAGGGCTACGAACCGATCGGCGACGCCAACGCCTGAGCGGGGACGGAGCACGGCGCGAGGCCTTCGCGCACACGACCTGCACGCGCCGAGCGGGTGCGCGCCGAACCTCCGCGCAGAGCTTCCGCACGGCTTCTCCGCACGGCTTTTCCGCACGAAATCACCGCACGGAATCACCGCACGGATCATCCACACGGATTGTCCGAACAGTGACCCTCGCCGCTCGGCGCTACTTGCCGAGCGCGAGCCGCCGCGCGAGGAAGTCGTCGAGCCGCGGGTTCCGCGTGATCTTCTCCTGCGTCGTGCGCAGGTCGTACTCGACACGGTACCAGGTCACCTTGCCCGGCTCGAGGATGCAGTAGACCGCGCGCGGATCCCCGTCGCGCGGTTGGCCGATCGAGCCCGCGTTGACGAAGGCCTTCGAGCCGGGCGGCAGGTCGATCTCGAGCTTCGCGTGCCCGCCCGCACCGGTCCAGTTGAAGGCCTCGTCGTGGATGCCCGCCTGGTGCGTGTGGCCGGCGACCGCGACCTCGTCGAACAGCTCGAAGATGTCGGTCAGCTTGTCGCGGTTGAGCAGGCCGTCGGTCGAGATCACGTACTCGCGCACCGGGTCGCGCGGCGAACCGTGACAGAACAGGTAGCGATCGACGTTCTTCGTGAGCGGCAGGTCGCGCAGGTACTCCCACCGCTCGCGGTAGGTCGGCCCGCGGTACCAGCGCGGCTCGAGCTGCCGCGCGTGCTCCTCCACCGCGGCGCGCGCGTACGGGTTGAAGTCCGCCGCACCCGAGAACAGCGCATCGTCGTGGTTGCCCATGAGGCACCACGCGCAGTGCTCGCGCACGAAGTCGACGCAGTAGACGGGATCCGGTCCGTACCCGACCACGTCGCCCGTGCACACGAGCGTGTCGTACTCGCGCGTGCGCAGGTCCTTCCACGCCGCGTCGAGCGCCTCGCGGTTGGCGTGGATGTCGGAGAAGACGGCGATCCTCATGGAGTCGTCGGCCGCAGCGGGACGCGCGCGAGTTCGTCGAACAGACGCTCGCGGGCGACGGCGGCCGGGCCCGGTAGTGTGGCGCCGGCGGCCCGCGCGTGGCCACCCCCACCGAGTCCCGAGGCCAACCCGTGGACCTCGGCGGGGTCCTTCGAGCGCGCCGAGAGCTTGAAGCGCCCGTCGTCGAGCTCGCGCAGGTGCAGCGCGGTGTCGACCGTGCCGACCGAACGCAACAGGTCGAGCGCCAGGTCGCCGAGCCCCGGGTGCCCGCTCGCGCCCAGCGCGCGCTCCTCGAAGATCAGCGCCACGCGCCCCTCGTCGAGGTACTCGACCTGCGACAGCAGCGCGGCCAGCGCCGCCGGGAAGCGCGGGTCGCGGTCCTGCTTCAGGTGGCGGAAGATCGCGCTCGTGCTGGCGCCCGCGGCGACGCAGGCCGCCGCGACCTCGAAGGCCTCGGTGTTCGCGTTGTCGAAGCGGAAGAAGCCCGTGTCGCTGACCAGCGCGAGCAGCACGCCGCGCGCGATGGCCGCGTCGAGCGGGACCTCGAGCGCGGCGAGGGCGCGCGCGACGAGCACGCCGGTCGCCGCCGCGGTCACGTCCCAGAACAGCGCGTCCCACCAGGGCTCGTCGGGCAGACGGTGGTGGTCGATCACGACCTTCGGCGCGTCGGAGGCGGCGAGCCGCTCGGCGAGCGCGGCGGTGCGCGACAGCTCGCTCATGTCCGTGAACACGACCAGGTCGTGCCGCGGCAGGCGCCCGCCGGAGTAGGCGCCGAAGCCGCACGCGGGCGCGACGAAGCCGAAGTCGCTCGACGGCGCGTCGGGGTTCATCACCGTCGGTTCGGCGCCCAGGCGCGCGAGGCCCTCGGCGAGCGCGGCCTGCGAACCGAGCACGTCCGGGTCGGGCCGCTCGTGCCCGACGAGCAACGGACGCCGCGCGCCGCGCAGGAGCTCGAGCGCGCGGCGCTGTTCGTCGGTCGGGGTCGCCGGCTTCCACATGGGCGGGAGCCTACCAACAGGGCGGCCGTTCGTCCGGCCGCGCCCGCGCTCGCGATCGTGCGGCGCGCGGCGGCGACGGCGACGCCACGGGATCCGCTCGACGGAGCGAGCGCGAAGCGGACGGCGCGCGAGGGACCGCGCTCACCGGTCCGCGTGTCGCCCGGCGCTCTCGCGACCACCGTCGATCCGCGCGCCGCGCACCCACGCGCCGACCACCTCCGGCTCGCTGCGCACGAGCGCGGGCACCACGTCGCGCGCGGTTCCGACCTCGAGTGCGAAGGCCGCGGCCGTGAAGGGGCGCCCCACCGCGAGGACGCCGACCTCGTCGTCGAGCGCGATCGCGCGCGCCGCGTCGCGCGTCGCCCAGGACCACAGTTCGGCGTCGGGCACGCCGTCGAAGGCGCGCGCGGCCAGCGCGAGTTCGCGGCGCATGTCGAGCGCGTCGTTGCCCGCCGCGGAGTCCGTCCCCAGGCACAGGCGCACGCCCGCGCGGCGGTAGCGCTCCGCGTCGAACGGCGCGCGATCGAAGAACGCGTGCGCTCCGGGGCAGTGCACGAGCGACGCGTCGGCGGCCGCGATCCGCTCTGGCTCGTCCTCGCCCGGGTGGTTGCCGTGCACGAGCAGCGTGCGCGCGTCGAGGAGCCCGGCGCGGTCGAGGCGATCGAGCGCCGCCGGCCGCGCGCGCGCCGGACCGAGCAGCGCCTCGAACGGGCCGCCGCGTCCTTCGGTCCACTCGAACTCCTCGCGCGTCTCGGCCCAGTGGAATTGCAGCGGCGCTCCGTCGCTCGCGCGCGCGCGCGCGAGCGCGGCGAGCGTCTCGTCGAGCACGGTGTAGGGCGCGTGCGGCGAGAGGCCGCGTCGGGCGGGCGCCGCGGCGCACCAGCGCGTCGCCTCCCGCGCGGCGGCCTGCCCGCGCGCCGGATCGCCCGCGTCGATGACCTCCGCGTAGGCGCGGACCAAAGGCGCGCCCGTGGGCTCGTCCGCGACGGCGCCGAGCGCCGCGGCCGCGACCACGTCCCCCACCGCGACGCAGCCGCCGGCCGCCAGGCGCGCGAGGCCGGCGCGCATCGCGGCGGCGGCGTCGGACGGCGCGTGCGCGCGCTCGGTCATGAGCGCGCGGATCCAGTCGGGGAAGGCCTCGCCGGCCGGCACCCGTCCGGCGAGGTCGGTGAGGCACAGGTGGGCGTGCGCGTCGACGAGCCCCGGCGTCAGCGCGGCGGCGCCCAGGTCGTGCACCGGCGCGCCGCGCGTGACGAGCTCGTCCGCGCGACCGAGCGCGACCACGCGGCCGCGCTCGACGACGAGCGCGCCGTCCTCGATCACGCGCTCCGGCTCGGGGACGAGCCAGCGCGCGCGCCACACGAGGGCTGCGTCCGCGGCGATCAGCGGAGCGCCTCGGTCGCCGGCCGGCCCCGGTTCGGAGCCGAACGGGCCCGACACGGAGCCGGGCGGGCCGGACGCGATGCCAGCTGGGCCGGACTCACAGCGGCTGGACGACGATCTCGATCTGCACGACGCTCACGATGCGCTCGGCGAGCGGCGCGTCCGGATCGAAGACGACCTGCGCGCGGATCGCGTTGGGACGCCGCGCGTCGGCCTCGAACTGACTGACGACCGTGCCCCAGTAGCCGTTCAGCTCGGCGGGGTGTTCGACCCAGGGCGTGAACGAGTCCTCGACCATGCCGCCGCCGGCCACCTCCGCGTCGGACGAACAGGGGTCGAGCGGGATCGCGCCGAAGCGCACGCCCTGGAAGCGCACGACGAGCGGCGAGCTGCCCAGCTGCGACCCCATGAGGGTCTCGAGGTCGGAGCCGAACTCGGCGTCGATCGGTCCGGAGTCGCCGCGCCACTGCACGACCTCGCCGGTGTCGAGCTCGACCCACGCGTTCCACCCGTAGCTCCACTCGCTCGGATCGACCGCGGTGAGGTCGTCCTCGGCGAAGTCGAAGCCGAACAGGCCGCCTTCGGGCAGGCGCCAGCAGGTCGTGAAGCCGCTGCGCCGCGCGGGCCCGACGAGCGGGTCGGCGAGCGGCGCCGTCAGGATCACGTCCGCGGTGGCCGGCTGCATGGCGCCACCGACCGCGGGCAGGAGCTCGGCCGCGACGGCGCTCGGCGCGAGGGCCGTCGGCGTCTCGATCTGGATCATGCCCGCGCCGCCGGCGCCGCCGATCGAGAGCGTGTTCGCGTTGAGGCCGCCCGTGCCGCCGGACACGTCGAAGGACGGTCCGCTGTCGGAGAGGTCGAGCTCCTTCGCCTGCACGAGCAGCGCGCCGCCCGAGCCGCCGCCGCCGGGCGCCGCCCAGCACGGATCGCTCGCGAGCGGGTTCGGACAGAAGCCGAAGCCGCCGCCCTCGCCGCCGGACGCGTCGACGATGCCGCGCACCTCGAGCAGGCCGCCGACGGAGAGCTGCATGGCGCCACCTCCGCCGCCGCCCGCGCCGCCGCTGGCGTCGAGGTAGGCCGTGACCTGCTTGATCGGGAAGAGGCCGCCGGGGATGCAGGAGTTGGTGGGCACGCCGTTCGTGGTCGTGCCCTGCATGCCCGCGCCGCCGCCGCCACCGCCCGCGCCGCCGACGAGCGCGCCGCCGCGGTCGGGATCGAGCACGACCTCGAAGGCGCGCACGAGCGTGGCGTCGGGCGAAGCGGCCGGCGGCGCGGGCGGCGCGCCGAACGCGGGCGACGGGACGCTGTAGACGGGCGCGGTGCCCGCGGTCGCGTGGCTCCCGCCTGCGCCCGGTCCGCCGACGATCACGCTGGCGCACAGGTCGTTCAGGAAGGTCGCGTTGTCGATCGTTCCGAGCTGGACGATCGACGGCCCGGGGAAGATCGGCGGCCAGGCCGAACCGCCGCCGCCCGCGCCATCGGTGCCCACCGCCGCGCCGCCGCGCCCGGCGCCCGGCGCCCCGTTCGTGTCGACGACCGTGCCGTCGGGGTGGACGAAGCCGCGGAAGTTCGGGCCCTGCGTCGGCGTGAGCTGTCCGCCCGACGGCTGGTTCGGGCGATCGCCACCGTCACCGCCGGCGCCGGCGCCCAGGCGGTTCGTCCCGCCGTCGCCGCCGAGGCCGACCGTCGAGGCCTGCTCGCCCGCGTCGCGACCCGAGGCGTCGAGCGTGCCGCGCACGAGGCACGCGCCGCGCACGAACACGCGCGGCGGGTTGGCGCCCTCGAAGGTGACGCGCCCGCCCGGCTCGATGACGAGCTGCGCGAACTCGAACACGCCGTCGTCGACGACGACCGGCAGCTCGCCCGGCGCGACGCCGTTCGCGCGGTAGTCGTCGAGGGGTTCGGCCTGCACGTGGTAGGCCGCGATGTCGTCGGGATCGGCGGTCGCGACGCCGGCCGCGTCGACCGCGCCGGTCTCGAGCAACACGCCGAAGCGCGTGACGAGCGACGGGCCCGTGCCGAGGACGACGGTCTCGCCGGAGCGCACGATGAGCTCGCCGTGCCGTCCGCTGCCACCGCCGAGCACGGGCAGCACGCGACCGCGGAAGCCGGTGTCACCGATCAGCTGCGACGGCTCGAGCTGCGCGGAGGTCGCGTTCGTGTTGGTGGGCTCGATGCCGACGAAGCGATCGAGGACGACCTCGGGATCGAGCGGTACGGCGAGCGGCGTGAAGAGCGCCGACGGCGGTTGGACCAGCGGTTCGCCGGCGAAGTCGCGCGCGGCGCTCGTGACCTCGACGATCACGCGGTGCGGTTCGAGCAGGTCGATGCCGGCCGAAGGCATGGACGGCTCGGGTCGGAACACGAGCGCCGTCGTGTCCTCGAACTGGTCGTACTGCAGGACGAAGGTCCCGGGGATCGGGATCTGGTCGCCGAGCGTCGACAGCAGTCCGTCCTCGTCGAGGCGCACCGAGACCGACGGCGACTGACCCGTGACGGTGCTCAGGATCGACGCGGGATCCATGAGCTGGTCGAACTGGATGCGGATGCGCGAGGTGAGCGGCACGTCGATCGCGCCGTCCGCGTCGAACTGGTCGATCGTCGCGGAGGTGGACGGGTCGAAGACCTCGACGAGCACCTCGGCCTTCGGCGGGCCGGGCTGGAGGTCGAGCACGCCCAGCGACGCGACGATGAAGCAGTCGACCGTGGTCGTGTTGAGCGACCCCGAGGTCGAGCGGATGCGGTTGCTGCCCGTACCCGGGACGAAGATGCGGTACGACGCCCCGGACTTGAGGCCGGGGATGAGGTTGCCGAAGTCGTCGAAGCTGACCAGCGGGCGGTAGAGCACGCGCCGCGCGTTGCCCGGATCCACCTCGATACGCGCGGGCGGCACGCTGCCCGTCGCCAGCTCGGACACCTTCAGCGTCGTGCTGCTCAGCGAGCTCTCGTCGACGGGTCGGTTGAACTCGAACGCGATCGTCTGGTTGACGAACACGTCGGAGATGCCACAGCCCTGCGCGGTGCCCACGCCGTCGGAGCAGGCGAGCGAGCAGGACAACAGCTGCATCTGCGACGACGAGCCCGGAACGAGTCCGGTCGTGTCCTCGCTGCCGCCGCTACAGGACGCGAGCAAACACATCGCGGCGAGGGCGAGCGTGAAGATGGAACGCTGCATGGCGTCGAGCTGGGATCGTGGTCTCGAAGGGGGCGCGCGGCCGTCGGCGGTCGCTCGTCGCGGCGTCGCCCGGGTGCTCGAGCAGGTCGGTCGGGGGTCCTGCCCGGCAATTTCGGGGCGCTACTGTAGAGGCGGATCGGACTAGGGTCCCAGGTAAAGATTCTGCGATCATCTTCCGCCATGACGCCCGCGAACCGCACGAACTCGACGAACACCCCGCTCGCGACCGATCACCCGGCGACCACCGCGCAGGGCCACCCCACGGTCGTCGTCTCGACGCGCGGGCGCGGGCCGGCGCGCGGCGCTCGGACGCCTCTCACCAGCGGCCCCGATCGTCCCGCGCACGGCCCGTGGCGGCGGCTCCTCGGCGCGACCCTCGTGTGCCTGTGCGGGCTCGCTCCCGCCTGTGACGACGCCAGACCCACGCCTGCGAACGCGGGCGGGTCGGGCACCGTGACCTCGTCGGCGCCGCTGGCCGAGCAGGTCCAGGACCTGGTGGACGCCCTCGCGGCCGAGACCACCGGTGGACAGCGTCAGCAGGACGCGTGGCACGATCGCGTGCGCGCGACGCTCGAGCGGATGGAGCGCAGCGACCCCGACCTGGGGCGCGCCGTGCTGCAGCTGCTCGACGAGCGCGAGGACCTCGACCCGGGCCTGCGCGCGCGCCTGCTCGACGCCGCGTCGCGCGCCATGTCGAAGGACCCCGAGGCCCAGGACGAGCTGGCCGCCTTCCTCGCATCGCGCGTCGAGACCTACGGCCGCGCGCTGGGCGAGCGCAACCAGGCCTGCGAGCTGCTCGGTGAGCACTGCCCCGAGGCCGCGCTCGCGGTGCTCGGTCCGCTGCTCCTCCCCGATCGGCGCGCGAGGACGCTGCCGGACCGCGAGTTCATGCTGCGCGGCTACCTCACCGCCGCGGAGTCGACCGGCACCGACGCGCACGACCTGTTGTGCGAGATCGCGCTCGAGAAGCGCCTCGACCACCTCACGCGCAAGATCGCGCTGCGCGAGCTCGTCCCGCTGGCCACGCCGCGCGCCATCGCGGTGTTCGAGACCGTGATGACGGAGTCGAGCGGCGACATGTTGCTGCGCGGCGAGGCGCTGACCTGCTACACGCAGGCCGTGCCGAAGGATCGCGCGATCGCGCGCCTCGAAGAACTCGCCGCGCTCGAGGCCGACATCAACATGCAGATCCGGATCGCGAACACGCTCGCGACGCTGCGCGGCGAGCGCTGAGGCTCGCGCGAAGAGGAACGGCCGCAATTGCGCGAGCGGGAGGGCGCCGAAGCACCCTCCCGCTCGTTCGCCGACACCCCGGAAGGTGCCGACTAGGCCGAGGCCTCGATCACTGGACGACGGTCCAGTTCTCGCCGTCGTTGCCGGCGACGCCGGCGGCGGCGTTGGCGAGACCGAAGCTCATGTCTGCACCCGAGAGGGCGGCCGTGGCGGCCGGGCCGTCGCCGGTGCCGTCGTAGACCTCGTCACCGCGATTGTTGTACTGGAGGATGTCGCCTTCGTGGTTGATGAAGAAGACGCGGTTGCCCGTGCTGCCGAAGTCCAGCGGCCAGGCGTAGCAGCCCCAGAAGTTCTCGCAGTTGTCGGGATCGGTCGCGCCGTCGGCGAAACCGGCGTCCTCGGAGACACCCGCGCTGGCGGCGTCCGGCAGGTACATCGCGAAGATGTAGCCCGAGCGGGTGACCTCACCGGCCGCGTTCACGTTGCCGAGCGCGGTCGAGAGCATCGGCGGCGACAGCAGGTCGGCGCCCTGGGTCGACGCACCGGCGCCGTCGTCCTCGCGGAGCTCGTCGGTACCGGCGAGCTCGCCGAAGTACCCGTACTCACCGCCGCCGTCGGAATCGGTGTCGATGGCCGCCGACGACTGGATCTGGGCCTGGGCCGAGCTGATCGAGCGGAGGGTGGAGATCGCGGCCGATTCGTTGGCGCTCAGGCGAGCGCTCAGCAGCTTCGGGATGGCGACGGAAGCGATGATCGCGATGATGGCGACCACGATCATCAGTTCGATGAGCGTGAAGCCCGCGTTCTTGGCTTTGTTGACTTTCACTTGGGAGGTTGCCTCTAGATGGCCTTCGTTGTTGGAACCGCCTCCCCAGGGACCCGTCGCGCGTGCGACGATCTGCCCTCGAAGGTGCGGCGAACCGTTCTCGTTGATGCGAGGGGGCCGAGTGCCTCGAGGCGCCCGGCCGGTTCCGCTCGACCCCCCAGCGATCGGAGTCCCGCGCCGGCGTTCTGAAGCCCGCGGGAGAAAATCTGCAGCGTGCGTCGATCCGCCCCCGCGCGCGTCGCGGCGGCCGCTGGAACGCGCTCGGGCCGCGCCCCGGGAGTCCGGAGCGCGGCCCGCGCGGTGCGGCCACAGGACCGCTCGACGCATCCGTCGTCAGCCGCCGAGCTTGCCGACGATGTCGAGGATCGGCAGGAAGACCGACAGCACCACGCCGCCGACGACCACGCCCATGAAGCTGATGAGCAAGGGCTCGATGAGGCTCGTCAGCGACTTGATCTGCGCCTTCACCTGCGCGTCGTAGAAGTCGGCGATCTTCTCGAGCAGCGTCTCGAGCGCACCGGACTTCTCACCGATCGAGATCATGCGCGTGACCATCGGGGGGAAGACGGGCGACTCGGACAGCGGTTCGGACAGCATGTTGCCGTTGCGCACCGCCTCGCGACTGTTGAGCACGGCTTCCGTCACGACCTGGTTGCCGGCCGTGTCGGCGACGATGTCGAGCGTCCCCATGATCGGCACGCCCGAGCGCGTGAGCGTCGAGAAGGTGCGGCTGAAGCGCGCGAGCGCGACCTTGCGCGCCATCTGACCGAAGATCGGAACGTTGAGCGCAAGGCGGTCGAAGATGTAGCTGCCGCGCTTGGTCTTCTTGAACCAGAAGATGCTGAAGACGCTGCCGAACAGGCCCCCGAAGGCCATCGCCCAGTTCGCCTTGAGCCAGTCCGAGCTGTTGAGCACGAACTTCGTCAGGGCCGGCAGCTCGGTGTCGAGCGACTCGAAGACCTGGCGGAAGGTCGGCACGACGCCGAGCATGAGGAAGCTGGTGATGCCCAGCACGAGCACGAGCGAGATGACCGGGTAGGTCATGGCGCTCTTCACCTCGCGGCGCAGCTCGTCCGCCTCCTCCACGTAGTCGGCGAGGCGCTCGAGGATGACGTCCATCTGACCGGACGCCTCACCGGCGCGCACCATCGCGATGTAGAGGTGGTTGAAGGCCTTGGGGCAGGTCTCCATCGCCGCCGAGAGGTCCGAACCGCCGCGCAGCTCGGTCGCGAGCGTCTCGCAGGTGAGCTTCATGTTCGGCGTCTCGGCCTGTTCGCCCAGCACGTCGAGCGACTCGAGGAGCGACAGACCCGCGCCGATCATCGTCGAGAGCTGGCGCGTGAAGATGACCAGCTCCTGCTTGCTGGCCGACGGCGTCGGCTTCGTCAGCTGCAGGTTGGCGAGGTCCTTGAGGGCGAAGCCCTTCTTCTCCCCCGCCGCGGCGGCTGCACCCGCCGCAGCGGTCGCGACCGCCTTCGGCGCCGGCTTGCTCTTGGCGGGCTTCGCCGCCTTGGGCTTGCCGCCGCGCCCGAACAGGCTCTTGCCGCCGCCCTGCTTGATGCTGACGGGCGTCAGGTTCTTCTTGCGCAGCTCGGCGATGGCCTGAGCCTGCGTCTCGGCCTCGATGTTGCCCTGGACCTGTTTGCCCTGGGCGTCGCGTGCGTCGTAGGTGAAGTCGGACATGATTGGGGTACGCAGGTTCAGTCGCCCATGGTCACGCGCAGGACTTCCTCGAGGGAGGTCTTGCCGCGCATGGCGTTGAGGAGGCCGACCCGGCGCAGGGTCAGCATCCCGCCTTCGATGGCAGTGGTCTTGATGTCGGCCGCCGACGCGCCGTCGACGACGAGGCGCTTCACATCGGGGGTGACGTACAGGGTCTCGAGCAGCGCGAAGCGGCCCTTGTAGCCACCCGTGCAACGCGCGCAGCCTTCCTGGTTCGCCTGGTACAGCTGGAACTCGGTCTCGAAGTCCTCGTCGAGGAAGCCCATGGCCATCAGCTCCTCGCGCGGCAGCTCGACCGGCTGATGGCAGTGCGGGCACAGGACGCGCGCGAGGCGCTGGGCCGCGACGCAGACCAGCGAGCTCGAGACCATGAACGGATCGATGCCCATGTCCACGAGGCGCGTGATCGTCGACGCGGCGTCGTTCGTGTGCAGCGTCGAGAGCACGAGGTGTCCCGTGAGCGCGGCCTTCACAGCGATCTCGGCGGTCTCCGTGTCGCGGATCTCGCCGAGCAGCACCACGTCCGGGTCCTGACGCAGGATCGAGCGGAGCGCGCCGGCGAAGGTGAGACCGCGCTTGGGATTGACGGGCACCTGGTTGATGCCGTCCATCCGGTACTCGACGGGATCCTCGACCGTCACGACGTTGATCTCGGGCGTGGCGACCTCGCGGACGGACGCGTACAGCGTCGTCGACTTGCCCGAGCCCGTCGGGCCGGTGACGAGCACCATGCCGTAGCTCGACGCGATGCCCCGCTGCATGTCGGCCAGGCACTTCTCCTCGTAGCCCAGCTTGCCGAGGCTCTTCGCCACGCCGGAGCTGTCGAGGATCCGCATGACCGCCTTCTCGCCGCCCACGACGGGCAGGGTCGAGAGGCGGAAGTCGATCTGGCGACCCTCGTAGCGCAGCTGGAACTTGCCGTCCTGCGGCCCCATGCGCTCGGCGATGTCGAGGTTCGCGAGGATCTTGAGGCGCGAGATCACCGACGGGAGCATCTGCTTCGGCGGGCGCATGACCTCGTGGAGGCGGCCGTCGACGCGGAAGCGGATGCGAAGATTGGCATCGCCGGGCTCCACGTGGATGTCGCTCGCCTTCTCGCGCAGCGCCCGCAGGAGCATGAGGTTGACGAGCTTGACCGACGGGACCTCGTTCGGATCGTCGGCGGTGCCCGCCAGGTCGAGGTCCTCGGTCTCGTCCTCTTCGCCCTGGAAGTCGAACTCGCCGCCCTCGACCCCGCTGAGCAGCTCGTCGACCTGCGCGGCGCCCGTGTCGTAGGCGGTCGCGATGGCCGCGCGGATCGCGAGCGGGTGCGACAGCAGCGGACGCACGCGGCATCCGGTGATGATGTTGAGGTCGTCGAGGAGCAGGACGTCGAACGGGTCCGACACGACGACCGTCAACAGGTCGCCGTTGCGCGCGATCGGCAGCGCGCAGTGCTCCTCGCACGCGTCCTTCTCGAGCGCCTCGAGCGCGCGATGGTCCGGGTGCACGCGCTCCAAGTCGACGGGCGGGACGTTGCCCGCGCGCGCCAGCGCCTCGAGCAACGCCGAGCCGCTGACGACCTCGCCCTTCACGAGCTCTTCGAGCACGGAGCCGCCGGACTCGGACGCGCGGTCCCAGTCCGACTGCTGGACCAGCCCTCCGTCGATCAGGAGTCGACGGATCTTCCCCGAGGTCCGCACCATCAGGCTGCTCGGACGAGGCGCAGGAACTCGCTGGGATCGGAGAGCGACGCCTCGGCGTCCTGGACGCGGACCTGGCCCGCGCGGACGAGCTCCGCGAGCGAGGAGGTCATCGTGCGCATGCCCTGGCGGCCGCCGGTCTGCATCTGCGAGTAGATCTGGTGGCTCTTGCCCTCGCGGATGAGCGCGCGGACGCCGGGCGACGCGAGCAGGATCTCCGCGGCGAGGCAGCGCCCGCGACCCTCGGCCTTGGGCAGCAGCTGCTGACAGAAGACGCCCTCCAGCGTGAAGGACAGCTGCGTCAGCACCTGTGCCTGCTGGTGCGAGGGGAACACGTCGATGATGCGGTTGATGGTCTGGACCGCGTCGTTCGTGTGCAGCGTGCCGAAGGTCAGGTGACCGGTCTCGGCGAGCGTCAGCGCGGCTTCGATCGTCTCCAGGTCCCGGAGCTCGCCCACGAGCACCACGTCGGGGTCCTGTCGGAGCACGCTGCGCAGCGCGTTGTTGAACTTCTTGCTGTCGCTGCCGACCTCGCGCTGGGTCACCAGGCACTCCTGGCTCTTGTGCGCGAACTCGACCGGGTCCTCGATCGTGACGATGTGGCCCTGGCGGTTCTGGTTGATGTAGTCGATCATCGACGCGAGCGTCGTCGACTTGCCGGAGCCGGTCGCGCCGCAGACCAGGACGAGGCCGGAGCGCAGGTTGCACAGGCGCTGGCACACCTCGAGAGGCAGGCCCAGCTGGTCGAAGGTGAGCAGCGTGTTGGGCACGAGGCGCAGCACGCAGGCCACCGAGCCGCGCTGGAAGAAGACGTTCGCGCGGAAGCGGCCCTGGTCCGCGAGCTCGAACGAGCAGTCCAGCTCGTAGTCGCGGTCGAGGGTCGCGATCTGCTCCTGGGTGAGGACGCTCGTGGCGAGGCGGCGCGTGTCCTCCGGCGTGAGCGGCGGCGTGTCGACCGGCACGAGGGTGCCGTCGACGCGGATGCGCGGGGGGCTGCCGGCGGAGATGTGGAGATCCGAACCGTCCTTGCGCACCATCAGCACAAGGAGATCTTCCATCGAGATCATGGGACGTGGGCGTGGTTGGGCCCCTGGAGGGGCGCCGTGGGGCCGATCGGATGCGTTCGCGATCCCACTCCCGGCGGGGTGCCGAGGGAGCGGTGCGACTGGGCATGGATCGGGCCGCCGTCCCGGTCGTCTGAAGGGACACCGCCAGGCTTTCGGTGCGAGGCGGGTCGCGGCTCAGGTCGGGTCGGCGGTCGCGTCCACTTGGGGGCCTCCGGAGGGGCACAGAGGCGCGCGCTTCGCGCGCTACACAGAGCCGGCGCTGCGCGCCGGAGAGGGCCACAGAGGTGGAGCGCTTCGCGCTCCACGAAGACGCGCGCGCTCCGCGCGCGCGGG
>Ga0180435_10004299_pt1 | contig 14050 bp, 10 predicted proteins | sample SS_ome_3_FD_132467 | JGI IMG/M metagenome (GOLD analysis project Ga0180435, IMG submission 132467) | Hypersaline lake sediment archaeal communities from the Salton Sea, California, USA - SS_3_S_1 metaG | ecosystem: Environmental > Aquatic > Non-marine Saline and Alkaline > Hypersaline >... | reverse complement strand
GACCAAGGCGGTGGCGTTTCCCAAGTGGGGTGTCATCACCACGTCGAGGGTCATCGAGGATATGGTGGTGCTGCTGAAAGAACGGGGGATTGACGACATTACCATAGGGGAAGGGGTGGTGGTGGGTGATCCCAAGGACAGGGAGACGCCCGTTCATGCATTTAAGACCCTTGGTTATGAAACGCTGAAAACCAAGTACGGAGTTAAAGCCATTAATATTTTTGACCGTCCGTTTGAAGAGGTTGACCTCGGAGAAGGGGTGGTGCTGAATTTTAATTCCGATATTGTGAACAGCGATTTTGTGGTGGATATTCCCCCTATGAAGGCGCATAACCAGACAGTGGTCAGCCTGGGCATTAAAAATCTCAAGGGCATGATCGACATCAATTCGCGGAAAAAGTGCCACAGCCCGGACCCGGAAAAGGATTTGAACTTCATGATTTCGCGGCTTGCCGACAAAATGCCTCCCATGTTGACGCTTATCGACGGTATTTATACACTGGAGCGCGGGCCGGCCTTCGACGGCAGAATGCATAGAAGCAATCTTCTTGTAGCCTCGAGGGATGTCATTTCAGCGGATAAGGTGGGAGCGACACTTCTCGGGTTCGATGTTTCGGACGTGCCCCATCTTGTCCACGCATCCGGGAATCACGGCCGGCCGGTGGATCTGTCCGACATTGAAGTGAAGGGGGAAGCCGTGGCAGCCGTGGCATCCGAAAAACCCTATGAATATGATTTTCCTTATCAGGATGATGAGGAGGGATGCATGCCGGTTCCCCTTGCCAAAGGCGGGATCAAGGGGCTTTATTACAGGAAATATGACTCCACCATGTGTACATATTGCTCCGGTCTGAACGGGTTGATGTTGACCGCCATCAGGTATGCATGGAAGGGCGACCCCTGGGATAACGTGGAGGTCCTCACCGGTAAGATGATGAAACCGACCCCTGGAATGAAAAAAACAATTCTTGTCGGCAAGTGCATCTATCAACTGCATAAGGATAATCCGGATATTGAAGAAATGATTCCCATCAAGGGATGCCCCCCCCAACCCAAGAATGTCATAAAGGCACTGCACCAGGCCGGCATCGAAGCAGACCCGGGGCTGTTTGACCAGGTGGAAAACCTGCCGGGGTTTTTTATGGCCCGTTATGAAGGAAAACCGGAGTTTGATGAGTCGTTTTTCAGGGTGGCGGAATAGACGAGCGCCCCGTTAAGCCATTTTAAATCCCTTGACAGGCAGGTCATATTTTGAAATGTAACTATTCATTAATAACGATTGGTTATATATTATGGCCCAGAAACGTAAAGTCAAGGTTCCGCAAATACTGCCCATTGGAGGAGGGAAGGGGGGGATCGGCAAAAGCTTTATCGCCGCTAACTTGGGCGTCTTAATAGCCAAACAGGGAGCAACGGTGGCTCTGATCGATCTGGACCTGGGCGCATCCAACCTGCATACGTTTATCGGGGAAGCCCGCTGTGAGTCAGGCCTGAATAATTTTTTAAACAAAAAGGAAGCCAGGCTGGAACATGTTGCCATTCAATCCGATGTCAAAAACCTTCACCTGGTCAGTTCCATCGGCTGCACGGAAGAGATCGCTAATTTGTTCGCCGCTCAAAAGAACAAAATTATCAATGCCATAAAGAGGATGCCCTATGATTACGTACTCTTGGATTTAGGGGCCGGTACAAACTTCAATACCCTTGATTTCTTTTTAACATCGGACACTGGAATGTTTATCTGCACCCCGGAACCGACATCCATTGAAAATGCCTTTAAATTTATTAAAGCGGCTTATCTCAGAAAGGCAAAACGAATATTAAAAACCAGCGAATTTAAACCCGTATATGAAGACGTCAAAAGAAAAATGGGAAAAACCTCCAAGCAATCGTCTCGGTTAATTGAAGCTGTCATTCAATTCGACGCGGAGAAAGGGGCGTTGTTTCAACAACGGTTAAGCGGATTTAAATTCAAATTTATCATTAACCAGTTCAAAAAAAGCGCGGATTCCATGGTCGGGCAGAAAATCGAGAAAGTGTGCAACCGGCATTTTTATTCCGATTTCGAATGTTTAGGTAACATCAGTTTTGATGAACGGGTATATGACTCCATATTGTCCCGGGAAATTTTTGTCAGTAAATATTCCTACACCATAAGTGCCATTGAATTGAATCATATAGCTAAAAAAATAGTAATGGACCACATTGATAAAACTCCTCAACCCCTTATTCAAAATGAAAAATTTTGACAACCTGACGTACTACCAGTTATTTGAAATACCCCCCGATGCGTCCTTTTTTGAAATCCGCCATGCCTACAAGAATGCGCTGTTGCTTTATGACGAGGACTCCTTGAGCACCTATTCTCTGTTTGACGGTAATGAAAGGGAGAGGCTCTTGGCGAAAATCGAAGAGGCGTTTCAGACCCTGATTGATCGGGACAAACGCGATGCCTACGATAGAATGCTTATGTCGGAAGGGAAGTTGGAGGCCGCCAGCACGATATCTTCCAAGGCCCGACAAAAGGCTGTCCCCATCTTTCAAAACAGCCAGGCGTCAATCAAGCATCTGTTTGACAAAAAAATCAACAAGAACCTTGACTCCCCGGAGGCGCAAGCCATTCGAGACAGGATCCATGACAAAGAACTGGTGTCCGGAGAAGATCTGAAAGAGATGCGCGAAGCCTTGGGCGTGGAACTCGAGGAAATATTCGAAGTTGTTCGAATCAGCGTGTCCATCCTGCAGGCCATCGAAGCCAATGAATTTAAGCGGCTGCCCTCATTGCTTCATTTGAACAATTTTTTAAAATCGTATGCGGAGATACTTCATCTCGATAAGGAGAAGGTCGTTGATGGATATATCATCAATATGACCCTTTTGAAGAAGTAGGGTAGTTTTACGTTTAAATTATCTCCCCTGAAAGCGGTCCAACCATCCGGGAAGACCGTTCAACAGATCGACAAATTGGGCTGTCCGGTTTGTATGCCCCAATTTATCCACCGATTGCAGACATGGAGTCCGGTATTCTAATGTGTGTGTTCGGGCCGAGGCCGCTTTCAAACGGTTTCTTCTTGATGGCATCGAGGATAAGGTCGGAAAGTTCACTGTCCGAGCGGGAAGCGCGCAGGGGGCCCTTGAGGTCGATCTGGAGATTTGACAGAAGGCACAACCGGAGTTTGCCATCCGCCGTCAGCCTCAGCCTGTTGCACTTATGGCAAAAATGATCGGTTACGGGACTGATAAACCCTATTTCCCCTTCGGCTCCTTCAAAACGGAACCTCCTGGCCGGTCCGTCATACACGCCACTCTCAATGGGCAGCAGGCGGCCCATTTTTTGAAGAAGATGCTTTATCTCCGGTGTGAGGAGGGGAGGGGCTGCTTCCATTTCTTTTCTCTCAAAAGGCATTGCCTCGATAAACCTTATGTGGAGAGGATTGGAAACAGACAGCGCCGCCAGGTCGCTGAGCTCCGTATCGTTTACACCCCGGAGAACGACGATATTGACCTTGACCGGCGAGAAGCCCTCTGTTACGGCTTGGTGAATGGTATCCATAACCTGCTGAAACGCATTCCGGCCCGTAATCTTATGGTACGTTTCAGGATTCAGTGTATCCAGACTGATATTAAGACGTTTTACTCCCGCTGATTTGATTTTAGCTAAATTGTCTTTCAGGAGTATACCGTTTGTTGTGAGTGACAGGTCGTCCAGTCCGCTGATTTGAGAAAGCCGTTCCAGGAATCCGATGACACCTTTTCTGACAAGGGGCTCTCCGCCGGTTACACGGACCTTGTGTATGCCGAGGTCCACAAAAATGTTTATAAGCCGCAGAATCTCCTCATAGCTTAAAATATCATGATGGGAAAGTTTGGGCACTTTAAATGAGGGAAGGCAATAGATGCAGTTCAGGTTGCATCGATCGGTGATGGATACTCTGAGGTAGCTCAGTCGTCGGTCATACGTGTCTCGTAATTCTGTATTTTGCAAACCGGTGCCTTCACTGGCAGGGACGTTGCTGGCAGCGTCTCTACTATTATTTAATATTAAATTTTCTTCTATAGTCTTCAATTTCTATTATCGGTGGACGGTCGCCGGTTCCGAAGCTATAGATATCCGGCTCATAGCTGTCTTCAACGAGTGAAAACTGAATCATTTCATTAAACAGCTCATGTTTTTTATCTATCAGTCCCAGTTTTTCAATTCGATCCAGAAATGTTTTCATTATAACAAATGCCATTCTGCCCAGCGCCTTTGTATCCTGATTTCTGTGAACCCGCTTTTCGAGGTCAACCTGGGCGATGACATCGAGCCCCCATTTTTCATAAATATCCAGAATCATGCTTGTTTCAATGCCATAGCCGATGGGGAAGGGAATTTTTTCAAAAATTTCACGGAAACCGGCATATTCCCCTGAAAGTGGTTGAAGGATCTGGGTCAGTTCAGGAAAAAATATGGAAAACAAGGGTCGGATGACAAGCTCCGTTACCCTGCCTCCGCCCGTTGCCCGTATCTTTTTTTTATCAATGGCAATGGGCCGGTCATAAAATGCTTTGGAGTACTTAATGTTGTCCGAAAGAATGAGGGGGCCGACAAGCGCGTACGCGAACCGGTGATGGATATTCTTAATATCCGCATCCAGGTAGACAATAATATCTCCCTTGGTGATATACAGCGCCTTCCACAGGTTCTCGCCCTTTCCCTTGTACTTGTTCAGATCCGGAAGTATATCGTCTGCCGAATACACGTCTGCACCGAACTGTTCCGCAACTTCCATGGTTTTGTCCGTTGAACCGGAATCAATGACGACAATCTCATCAAGTAAAGGGTAACGGGTGATGAGTTCCGACTTCATGATGACGATTTCTTTTGCGATGGTTTTTTCTTCGTTAAGGGTGGGAAGACACAGTGATATGGTAAGATTCTTTTTTTCCTTTTCTGCCACCAGGTGTTTGAGGTCCCTAAAGTCGGAATAATGAAATGTATTTTTTCTCAGCCATTTATTTTTCATCACAGACCCCGCTGTCTATCGCTTGAATAACCCCCACAATCTGGGCAATACCTTTAAAAAGCGAATTGATTTCTATTTTTGCATTGTTCAGATGATAATTCTCGCCGTGGGTAAGGCCCAGGGTGACGGCCGGAATCTTTTTTGAAAGCAGTATGGACAATTCCGATCCGCTGGGTTCGCTAATGGGATTTAAATCCAGTTTTTTCATGATGGCCACGCAGGCTTTAACAAGCGGGTGATTGAATTCAAGAGTGGACGCATTGGTGCTGCTTATGGTCTTAACGGTCATGTTTACTTGATACTCATGTTTCAGACCATCAACGATGTCGTTGATGTCACGATAGATCTCATTCACCATTTTATCCGAATCACTTTGAATTTCAAGGCCAAGCCGTGCATCATATGCAATAATACCATGCTTGAATCCGCCGGAGATTTTCCCCACAATAACGCGTGCCCGCGGCCTCTGAGGCAGCCTCAGCCGCAGCACCCGATTAATCACCTCATTCAGTATAAGGATGGCATTGGGTTTGAACCGTTGTTCCCACCCCCCTGCGGATTTGGATATATCGCACTCAATATCGCATCGCCGGATACCTTCCGAGTAGTAATTCAGTCTGCCCAGTTCGCCGCCTTCGACGCAGACAGCCCCCCGAATCGGCCCTTCCCAGTTGTCCAGCAACTGGCGTATACCCTTAAGGTTCCCTTGCCCAAGGGAATGAATGACACCGGCGAGAATGATATCGGATTCAAACTCAAGCCCAAGCCGCTGCAATATTTCGGGCATGGATATAAGCACACCGACACCGGCGGAGTTGTCCAGCGCCCCGGGGCCGAACACGGCATTTTTCTTGATGGTAAAGTTGTGATCCACTTCTTTGTCAATAAACGTATCAAGGTGCGCAACCATGAAAATGGGCGGTTTCTGCCGGGAAGACCCTCTTATGATGCCTATGGGGTTCTGGAAATCATCCACGGTACATTCGTCGACCTGGGCCTCGGCAAGCCGTTCCATAAACATTTTTGCCCGCTGGGATTCATGGAATGTCGGTGCCGGAATTTGTCCTACCAGAACGATATTAGCCAGTATGGTTTCTTGAATGGATTTCATAGCATCAATATATGATGTAACATTTTCAAGGAACGGCTTTCCCATATGTTCTCCTGTTTTATATTCAGCTTTAAAAAGAAAGGCTTATGTAATATACATGAATGATGTATATAAGGCAAGGGGGACCGGAAATAAGAAGGGCAGTATATTTATGGTTATGAATTTGCAAATAAGAATTAGTTGTATTATGTCATTTGTCAGGAGGAGAAGACATGAGCGACATACGAATGACAGCGGAAGTGAGGACGGATTATGACTGTGAAGCATCCGGCCTGCCGGCGGAGCGCTGGGGGGAGTCCGTCTTTACCATCGGTGATGAAGAAATTGTTCTGGAAGTGAGTGTTGAAAAAGATATCATTGTGGCCTTGATGGCCGGTGAAGATGCGGTGTGGAAAGGGACGCTCACCGGTCTTAAGGAACTCTTGCGAGGGGCGATAAAACCCCGGTGAAGTTTTCTAAACATCATGAAAAATGAATTCATAGCGGAAAGTGATTTTTCATGAAAGATGAAAGACGTAAAGCACGGCGCAGAAAATGGAAGCGCTTTGAGACCGCAACGGGAGCGGTGGTGCTGTTGAACAAGCCTCAGCTCAAGGGTATTCTGGGCACGAAAAGGGTGGAATTGGGTCCCATTGTCAATATCAGTATGGGCGGTCTTGCGGTGGAGTATGTTGAGAATAAGCATCGGTCTCAAACGTACTCCGAACTATCCATATATTTTCCTTCCGAGGGTATTGTTCTGGATGACGTGCCGTTCGAAACCATTTCGGACTTTGAGATAACACGGATGCCCGATGATAAGGCGATCAGAAAAAGATGCGTTGAATTCGGAAAATTAACGACATATCAGTTATTCCAGCTCGAGGAGTTTATAAAAAAGCACGGTACAAAGTGCCTGGAAGACCGCAGGCGGAATGACACCGACCGGAGAAAATTTCATGATCCCCGCTACGGTGACCCCGGATACGAGGACACTCACCCGGAAAGGAGGATAGGGAAAGACCGGAGACGGATGTAATCATCGCAACAGGGACACCTGATAAAAAAAGGCCGGTCAGATGAAATGCCATTCCGTCTGACCGGCTTTTTTATTGGCGCTTGCTGTTTAGTTTATGCCGCCTGTCCCTTTACGTCTCTTTCCGAATACTCGTCATACGCCAGGGCTACGGTTCTGTAGACCAGGTGTGCAAGTTTCGAAAACGGCAGAAATGCAAAAAGATTGAATACAAATATCAGGTGAATAAAATAGAGCGCATAGGATAGAAAAGCGGCATCCGCGAGTCTGGTCATTTCCGTCAACATACCGGTCAGTCCCAACCCAAGCACCAGTCCGAGCAGGTACCAGTCTTTGTATGTGCTGACTTCATCGGTTTTGTTCAGGCGTTCCTTTATCATCAGGATACTTCCGATGACCAGTGCCACTCCGCCGATGTTTGCCAGCCATTTTACGGGGTTGAGCTGTGAATAGGGACCATGAATGCCGAATACATAGAGCGTTACAAAGAAGATGTTGGTCACAATAAACAGCGCGATAAATGAATACAGCACCATCATGTGGGAGGTGGACCGTTCCCTGTTTTCCGTACATTCGGTAAATTTATCGTGTTTTAAAATTGAGGGGACAATCCTGATCAGCGCTTTCACAAATTCCGCGGGATCGATTTTCTCCTTTTTAGTTTTGCCGGTGCTCAATGCAGTTTCATGGATATCCGCTATAAAGCGTTTCAGGCCCATGGCAAAAACAGCGACAACCCAGACTGCAAGAGGGATAAAGATGAGGTCGACAAGCCAGGTTGAAAAGAAATGGCTGTGCACGATTTCATCTCCTCCGGGTGTAAAATCAAGAAGCCCGGTAATCAGACCCAGTACAACGAATATAATTGTTGGTATAATCAAAAGAACAGGCAGCTTTTTGGGGTCATCGACCAGGTTTGCGAAAAATTTTGGTGAAGCATACTCCTTGATCGCATAAGAGCGGACCGCAGCCAGCACATCACCGGGTTGCGCGCCGCGGGGGCATAGGGTTGAGCAATCGCCACAGTTATGGCAGAGCCATATATCGTGATTCGCAACAAGCCGATCCTTTAATCCCCATGAAGCCGCAATCATCTCCTTTCTTGGGAAAGGTTTATTTTCCGGGGAAATCGGACAGGCAACCGAACAGGTCGCACATTGAAAACACTTTTTAAGGCTGTCCCCCCCCTGCCCGATGATGTCTTTGATAAATCCAGAATCAGGCTCGATAAGATATTTTCCAGCCATATTTATACCTCCATATACAGACTTTTTTGGTAAAGCGCGGCGTTAAGGATGACCGCGCTTTTAAATTTTACTAGAATCCCTTGAACGGGTTGGGCCCTAACGCTTCAACTTCTTCAACAAAGTCGTTAATAATTTTAGGAACCTTATCGTAATCATCTATTGCCACTTCGAACTGCGCAACACGTTCTACTTCCAGAGCCAGACTGGCGAGCGCATCACCGATTTTTTTCATTCTGATATCCGCAAGCTCGCTTCCTTTTACAAAGTGGCACTGGTAGTCGTCGCCATGTTTACAGCCAAGCAGGAAGGCACCGTCCATTCCCTGGGCAAGTGCATCCTTAATCCAGATTACATTCACGGATCCCAGGCACCTTACGGGGATCAGTCTTACATCAGCCGAGAATGACAGTCGGTTCAGGGCTGCCATATCAAGAGCAGGGTATGCATCATTTTCGCATACCAGGCCGAGGATTCTCAGCGGGGGATCGTCATAATCATCTTCCGACGGTACACTGATCGCTTTAACCTGTGATCCTATGCTGTCGATATTGTAGTCTGCAAATCCGATAATCCTTTCCGGGCAAGCACCCATGCATGTTCCACATCTCCTGCAGCGTGTCGGGTTGGGCTTGGGTGTTCCTTTTTCGTCATCATCAAGGGCACCGAAGGGGCATTCTTCCGTACATCGTTTGCACTGGGTACAACGTTGAAAGAAGAAGTCAGGGAACGTCATATCCCCTGATCTCGGATGAACGGAAACGCCTCGGTTGGAAGAGTCTATCGACTGGATCGCCTTGAGTGCCGCTCCAGCGGCGTCTTCCATGGATTCTTCTATGGTCATGCTGCGGCGGATACATCCCGCGGAATAGATGCCGGTACGCTGGGTCTCATACGGGAAACAGATAAAGTTGGAGTCCGCAAACCCATCGAAGAGGTCATTATCACGGAACCCGGGACCCTGGCGATAGGCAAGGTTGATCACCGGGTCATCAACGGTGACCGGAACCATTCCTGATGCCAGAACCACCATATCCGCTTTTAGCTGAATTTTATCACCAAGCAATGTGTCGTCGGCTTCCACCATGAGGCCGCTGCCGTTTTTGGAAACGCCGGCTACGGTACCTTTGGTGAGAAAAATCCCCACATCCTGCTGGATGCTTTTATAAAAATTTTCCTGCAGGCCGGGGGTCCTCATGTGCTGATAAATTATATAAGCCTTTCCGTCGTCATAGTCTTCCCTGACATACTTTGCCTGTTTAAGGGAAACAAGGCTGGTTACCGACCCCCCATAATTAAAATCCTTGTCATCCTCTTTGTCGGGGCTTTGGATAAAAACAACATTTTTTGCTTCCTTGCCGTCTGACGGCCGAATGATTTTACCCTTTGCGGCAATTTCCTCAAACTCCCAGTTGGTAACAACATCGGGTATTTCACCGAGACCGAGATGGGCGAATTCTTCTCCTTTAAGTTGATCAGGACGCCATCCTGCGGCAAGAATCACGGCACCGTATTTTTCACCGTCAGGATCGAACTTCAGAATATCATTTTTACCTTCATTGTATTTCAGGAAGGCTTCATGCTGCTTTTCTGCTGTCAGTTCATTCCCTTTTTCATCCAGTTTCATTTCATCGGGAAGCGGATACGGTACGTCGAATTCAATCTTTTCCCCCGGTTTTTTCATGGTTACCGTAAAATTGCCGGGTTCTCCCGCAATACGTGCGACAACAGTTTCAGTCCTGACTTCGATTTTCGGCTCTGCTTCCACTGCTTTTATCTTTGCTTCCGCAACGGGGGGTATCAGTTCCTCATAAGGTGGATCCACAGGAAGCTCTTTCCTCAATTTCGCAGCCATGCCGCCCAGGACGGCTTCCTTTTCCACTATGGTAACATCGTAACCTGCACCGGCGGCATCCAGTGCTGCCGACATTCCGGTTACACCGCCCCCGATAACGAGGATTTTACTTGAAAAGTTGTCAAGCTGGTAGGGTTCCGGCAGATTGACTTTTTCAAGCCTTGCCATTCCCATTTTGAGATAGTCCTCGGCCATCATCTGGACTCTATCGTAATGGTCATCACTGCCTTTTTGCTCTTCGGTGAGGGCGGGGAACTCTGACCTGGGGTGGGACCAGACCACCTGCTCCCTCAGGTTGACACGTTCCAACATGCACCCGTCGAACCTGAACGTATCAAAATTGACACGCCTGGAACACGCACCGATGGCCATGGTATTTATACCCTTCTCATCGATATCTTTTTTAATCAGATCGACACCTTCTTTACTGCACAGAAAATGGTGGGTCTGAACCGGAAGGCCTTCCTCCTCGGCTACCCCGCAAAGATCCTTCACATCAAGGGCCTCACCGATTCCACAGCCTGTGCATATATATACACCGTACTTTTTATCCATGGTTAACCTCCTACCTCTTCACCAGGGTTTGAATCGCTTTAAGGGCTATACCGGTTGCATTCTGATTGGATGATACAACATCGGATGGCTTGTTGGCACAGCCTGATGCAAACATGCCGCCTTTATTAAAATCATTAATCATAAAACCATCTTCCGTCATTTTCAAATCCGCCGGAAGCCTGGTGTTGGCAGCGGTGGGCTGCATGCCTGTTGCCAGAACAACCATGTCAACCGTCTGCGTAATTTTTTCTCCCGTCACGGCGTTTTCAGCCACCACGGAGATGCTGCCGGAACCCGCGTCCTCCGATACGTCCGCCACTTTGCCTTTGATCATGAAGATATTTTCATCTTCCTTGATTTTGTTATAAAACTTTTCGTACCTCTGCCCGGGCGCCCTGACGTCTATATAGAAAATATAGATCCTTGCCTCCGGATACCGTTCACGGATATAGGTTGCCTGCTTCAGTGATGCCATACAGCAAATGTATGAACAGTAGGGGAGATGATTTTCATCTCTTGATCCCGCACACTGGACAAAAGCAATGCTTTCCGGTTCTTTGTTATCCGAGGGGCGCAGTATTTTTCCCCTTGTAGGGCCATTCGGTGCCGCAAACCGTTCCATCATCATGTTGGTGATGACATTGGGATACTGGCCGAAACCAAGGTTGTCTATTTTTGCGGCATCATAGGGTTCCCAGCCTGTAGCCCATACCACGGAGCCGACATTTAGATTTACGGTTTTTACTTCCATTGAGAAATCAACGGCCTCATACTTGCAGGCTTCTTCGCATCGTTTTGCATCTTCAGTTCCCTTAATCTGGGGAGAGATAACATGACGTGCAGGGAAAGCCATGTTATGAGGCAGGTATGCCCCCTTTGTCCTGTCTATTCCAAAATTGAAGTCATTTACAATTTCAGTTTCACAGACATTCGCACACTCCCCGCAGTTTGTACAATTTTCATTTACATAGCGGGGGTTGATTTTAAGAGTTACATCGTAGTTGCCGGGCGACCCGGCAACAGTTTCTACTTCTGCAAGTGTAAAAACCTTTACTTTAGGATTGTCTTTAATTCTTCTAAAGTTGATTTCAAGGCCGCAGGTAGGTGGACACAGCTTGGGGAAATACTGATTCAGCTGTGCTACCCTTCCTCCCAGGTATGGATTTTTTTCGACAAGAAAAACTTCGTACCCGGTTTCGGCAGCCTCGAGGGCCGTGGTTAATCCGCTGATACCCCCTCCGACCACCAAAATGCTTCCACTAGCAGGGGTTGCTTTGTCAGTTGTCATGCTATCCCTCCGTGCATTATAGTTTGAAAATAGTTAAAAAATATTAATCGACTGATTTATTTTAGAAATTGGCAGGTCCTCCGGCAGTGTTTCCAATTGGCGATATCCCTTCGGCGAATGTGTCAAAATCTTTAAGGATTTTATTAAATTTCATATAAAATACTTAAGCATCCGGACACAAAAGAATGCCCTGGATACCGCCCAAGAAAAAATCTGCCCGGGCAAACCTTAAAAGCCGGTTAATAAAAACCTCCAGACACCTGGAAAGGCGCCTGGAGGTGTCTTTAAACCATATAATACTTAGCGATGCGTTTATGCATCCGATTATGCGTCAGGAATGATTTTGTGGTAGTCCACTTTCTTCATAGTCCATTCATTTGCTGCTTTATCGTATGAAGAGTTGGTGAAACAGAACCAGTTTTCATCATCCTGTCCCGGATGGTCTGCATTGTAGTAGAATCCGGGATAGCGTGTCTCTTTACGGTACTGGATGTGGCGGAGATGCGCCTCAACCGTATAGAGCCTGTGGTAGATTTCCCATGCCCGCATGAGTTCATGGAGGTCGGCGGCTGCCATTTTTTCACAGTCTTGACGCATTGTCTCGAGAAGGTCGATGACGATTTCGAGCATCTTATTGCTGGTCTGGTAGAATGTAGCCGTTCCTGCACCGTACTCATGGGTGGCTTTCATCATCCGGTACATCATGCCGTTCGGTTTGATGTAATTCGGGTTGATGTCCGCAGCGGTTGTGTATTCGCAGTTGTCAAGATAAACGCGCACGGGTTTGTACACCAGGTCCACAAGTTCTTCTTTGGTTTCTTTCAGTGTCGGTGTGAAGTCCGCATGGTCGCGTACAAATTTTACCATTTCTTTTGCAGCAATACGTCCTTCAGCGTGGGACCCTGAAGAGAATTTATGGCCGGAGCAGGCTACACCGTCACCGGAAGTGAACAGACCGACTACGGTTGTCATACGGTTGTAAACTTTGCCGGCGTCGCCCCATTTATAGGAGTCCGGTACCCAGTCATAGTCCGGGCCCGAGGTCCAGATTCCGCAGCAGCCGGAATGGGAACCGAGAAGATACGGTTCGGTCGGCATAATTTCGGAATTTTTCTTTTCGGGCTCACAGTCCTGAGCACACCACAGGTTAGCCTGGCCGCATGTCATGTCAAGGAAGTCTTCCCATGCTTCTGATTCCAGATGCTTGAGCTCTTTCTTGTCCATGGTTTCACCGAGTGCTGCAAGAGCGGTAACCGTATCCATCATAATCGGACCACGGCCTTCCTTCATTTCAAACAGCATCAGGTGGTTACGGAGACATGTCGGGGTAATGGCGGCTGTTCCGTAAGGAGCATATTTTTCAAGCTCTGCTTTGGCTACATCGCCGGCCGCATAGTTTTCTCCCAGACCGTTAAGTGCTTTGGCTTTGAAAAGAAGGAACCATGCACCAACCGGGCCGTAGCCGTCTTTAAAACGTGCCGGGGTGAAACGGTTTTCCATCATGGAAAGTTCGGCACCGGCTCTCAGAGCCATTGTGTATGTGGAGCCCGCATTCCATACCGGATACCATGCACGCCCTTTACCTTCACCGACTGAACGGGGCTGATAAATATTAACCGCCCCACCGCATGCAACCATCATGGTTTTGCATTTGATGATGTATACTTTGTTTTCACGAACAGAGAAGCCGACGGCGCCGGCAATCTGATTCGGGTTGTTGGCGTCATTCAAAAGCTCAACGATAAATACACGTTCCAGAATGTTGTCTTCTCCGAGGGCAAGCTTTGCAGCTTCGGCAACGATTCTCTTGTAGGACTCACCATTGATCATGATCTGCCATTTACCTGTACGGACAGGTTTTGCCCCGCCTTTGAGGGTTCCCAGTTTCAGGCCTTTTTTGCCGTCCAGGTTTTTGTTGTCTTCGGTTTTTTTCCATACCGGAAGTCCCCATTCTTCAAAAAGATGAACGGAGTCAT
>Ga0180435_10004295_pt1 | contig 14058 bp, 12 predicted proteins | sample SS_ome_3_FD_132467 | JGI IMG/M metagenome (GOLD analysis project Ga0180435, IMG submission 132467) | Hypersaline lake sediment archaeal communities from the Salton Sea, California, USA - SS_3_S_1 metaG | ecosystem: Environmental > Aquatic > Non-marine Saline and Alkaline > Hypersaline >... | reverse complement strand
CTGCGTACCCACGTTGCCAGTTTGGGTTCACCACCCCCCTCGACGTTGGCAAAAGACGAGGGATACATCTGAACTCTCACGAGGCCAGCGAGAGTGGGCCAGCGAAGGCCGTGGCCTCATCTCTTCCTGGGAAGAGTTCGACCAATTCCCCTGGGACGAGATCAAACCGGACCTCTCACCTTGCGAATTTGTGGCTCGGAACCTCCCGGAAGGAATGAAAATGACCGTGATGGCGACGTTCTTCGAGTATGTGCTGGAGACCCTGCTCGGATACGAGGGTCTCTTTTATATGCTGTACGATGAACCGGATCTGGTGGCCCAGGTCTTTGCCCGATGGGGACAAAAAGTCTACGATTACTACAAATCTGTCATTGGGCTGGAGGAAGTTGGTGCCATCTTTCACCCCGACGACCTGGGGTTCAAGACCTCAACGCTGGTTTCCCCTGACGTTTTGCGTCAACGTGTGTTTCCCTGGCTCAAGAAATACGCTGCCCTGGCCCACGAGCATGGGAAGATGTTCTGGTATCATTGTTGCGGCAACGTGTATAACAGTGGGGTGATTGAGGATATCATCGAGGATGTGCGGATTGATGCCTTCCATTCTTTCCAGGACGTTATCCTCCCCGTGACCGACTTCAAGGCTCGCTACGGTGACAGGGTGGCTGTGCTGGGTGGGGTTGACATGGACAAGCTGGCCCGGCTGGACGAGGCCAGCTTGCGCGAGTACATACGAGATATCCTGGAGCGATGCATGCCAGGAGGACGTTTTGCGCTGTCGTCTGGGAATAGCATCGCCAATTATATCCCATTGCAGAACTACTGCATCATGTTGGAGGAAAGCCGGCGATGGCCGCTCCCAGTAGGGAGTGGCTGAAAGGTGATTATCCATCCAACAGGAATGTGCGAACGATGGATGTAGCGATTTCTCGAGTGTAGGAGAAGAAGGAGAGACTAACTCCTTGACAAGATCATGTTCTCTGGTATAATAGTTGCATTCAATTGATATATCAGTACATATTGGAACTCGACCGAGTCCTCAGTTTGCCCGAGTTCAAACTCAAGGTTGCCTTCGTTACCAAAGATGGGGCAGACATCGAGCTGATGAAGTTTGAAGATCCTTCCATTCCTATCGGCGTCCGGCATATCTGTGCCCTGGTTCCCGATGTCCCCAAGGTTGCTCAAGAACTGTCGCAACAGGACGTGGAAGTTGTCCGGCCGCTCGCTCAAAACTCCTTAGGGCTCTGGTATACCATGATCCGCGACCCAAACGGGATCATCATCGAATTTCTTGACCCATCCCACAAGAATCTGCCTTCCGCTTGGCGACCACCGAAACGGTAGAGATACATGGTTTCGCCCGCTACCTGGTTATGCTCCTTATTACCCAGCCGTATCGTTGCCTCAATAGACTCGACCCAAGGAGGTTCTCTGTGACACAGCAATCGGCTGTACCTAATCCCAGCGTTGGCCATCGTGATGGCGTCTTCCTGATTGATGGCAAACCCAGTTTCATCTATAGCGGAGAAATGCATTTCTTCCGCATCTTGCCGGAGCAGTGGGCTGACCGTCTGCTCAAGATGCGGCTTTGTTACCTGAACACGATGGGGGCCTACCTGGCCTGGAACTGGCACGAGCCTGAGCCAGGTCAGTTCGACTTCTCTGGTACGAAGAATCTGGACCGCTTCCTGGCTCAGGCGGAGGAGGCCGGCCTCAAGGTCTTTATCAGACCAGGCCCCTTCATCTGCGCGGAGTGGGACTATGGCGGGCTACCAGCCTGGCTGATGAAGGAGGGATGTGAAGTTCGTACCACCGAGGAGACCTACCTGGGCTTTGTCCGCCGCTGGTACCGAAACGTCAATCCGATCTTGCGCAAACATCTTCATACCCAGGGAGGGGGTGTCATTCTCTATCAGATTGAGAACGAAGATTGGTGGAGCGATGTACCCTATGCGCTGCGGTTGCTGGACATGGTACGAAAGGATGGCATTGACGTGCCCATTACCACCAACGAGAACCCAGGCGTGCGGGATACGGAGATCATTGACACCCTCGACGACTATCCGCTGCCCTGGCATCCCAATCATCCCTATATGTTTGTACCGGAAGGGGTGGAGTACAAGCTGGAGAAGCTCCGCCGCACCCAGCCGGACAAGCCGATGATGTACGCCGAGTTCGAGTGTGGTTGGTTCGCCCTCGTCGGCGACGACCTGCCCAGTTGTCGTATCGGTGAGATCCCACCGGCCTGGATGGATGCCCTGACCAAGACGGTGATCGGTATGGGCATCAATGCCCTCAATAACTACATGTTCTGCGGCGGGACCAACTTTGCCTACACCCAGGCACGGCCTAATATCAGCAGCCATGACTGGATGGCCCCCGTCGGTGAGTGGGGACAGCTATCGCCTGGCTACTACGTCCTACGCCGCATTGGTGGGTTCATCGAGACGTTGGGGCCGCAGTTGGCGGTTTGCCAGCCCAGATACGATCTGATGGAGGGTGAGGGAGAAGAGATAACGGTCTTTAAGCGAGTCGGGGAGCGCTCGGCATTTCTGTTCCCCCGTAACATCGGAGCGGCATCGGTAGCAAGGCACTTTCAGATCACCCTTCCGGAGTCAGGCGAGTCCCTCATTTTCCCCCGGCATGGGGCCTACGACCTGGCTGCCCATTCCGCGGCGATTCTACCGGTCCACGTCGAACTCAGCCCCGACGGTCCCAACTTGTTGTATTCCACCTCCCAACTCTTCCGCGTATGCGGTAACAAGGATGAAGTGGTAGTAATACTTTACGAGCGGCCTGGTTTCGCCGGAGAATTGGTATTGGCTCTGGATCCCTCGGACACTAATGTGGACATTTCCGGGCCGGCCCGTCATGAATGGCTCGACAGGGGACGGCTGTGCCTCAACTTTATCCATCAAGAAGCAACACAGATAGTGCGTGTTTATGGGAAGCGCCCCGTGGCGCTGATTCTCACTACGCCGGACAAAGCTGGGCGCACCTGGGAAGTGCCGTGGGAGGACGGCTCATTGCCATTAATCTCGAACCTCTATCTTTTACGTGATGTGGAGGTGGCGGACGGACGCGTCGTGGCCGAAGTGGATGTGGAACCGGACGCAGCGGTAAAGATCGAGTTCGCCTGTTCACAAGCGCCGCGACGGGTACTGCTGGACGGGGAAGAGATCCCCGCCCGTTACGATCCGGCCAACGGTTTGTCGCGCTTCGGCTGGTCTGAAACGGCTGCGCCGGTAGTAGACCAGGATCTCAGCGGGCTTTGGAAGGTGAAGCGGGAGTCTTTGCCGTCCTTGGACGATCCGGCCTGGAAACCCTATCAACCCTGGGCTTCCGCTGAGCAATCAGGTTATTATCACAATGGCTACCTGTGGTATGGGACAACGTTTCAAGCGCCAGCCGGCGACGGTCCGCTACATTTGCTGCTGACCCGCTACCAGGACGATGCGACGGTCTATATCAATGGCCAGTATGCCGGCAGTGGGAACCAGCACCTGGAACTGGAGGTGTCGGAACTGGTGCGGTCTGGCGAGCCGAATACGCTCCTGATTTGTGTCGAGGTCCAAGGCCGGGATGCCTGGGTGGCAGGGGATGACCATACCGGCTTGATTGGGCCGGTCTTGCTCTACCGTGAGCGAGAAAGCATCCCACTTACCCTGTGGAAGCGACGCGAAATGCCACGCTGCGAAGAATTCAGCCTGGGAACTCCTCCGCCGCAGGCTCTGCCGGAGTATGACGACGCTGACTGGGACGATTGTCTGATCGAACCAGGCTGGGACAGCCAGATTCACGGACGCTGGCGGGCCAAGCACTTCCTGTGGTATCGCACCCAGGTCAAGGTGCCGGCAGGGTGGGACGGCAAGAAAATCTGGCTTGAGGTAGGCCGGGCCCAGGACACGACCTGGGTCTACGTTGACGGCAAGCTGGCAGGCAAGGTCACCTTGTTCAGGCGACAGGGCCGGGGCGAGTTCGGCGTTGATCTCACCAGCTACGTCCGGCCTGGTCAGGAGGTGACACTGGCTTGCTGCGTGCTGGGCAAGTGGGTGGGCCGCAAGGGTTTTTACCAGTACGTACGACTGTGTGCTGCGGATGACTTGCTCAAGGACCTCTGGCTGATCCGGGATCAACTGGAGGGCCAACGGGAGGGGATGGCGCGGCCAGATTACGACGATGCAGCCTGGCCGGAGGCCTCAGTCCCGGGCTCCATCGTGGCGGAGGGTGCAGCCGAGGGTGTGTTTTGGCTGCGCAAAAAGTTCGAATGGGCCACCCTGGCGGATTGGGAGATCCCAGTGGGTCTGGCCCTGGATGGTCTAAGCTGTAAGGCACTGGTATATCTGAACGGGCATCTGGTGGGGCGGTACAGCCCTGCTGGCCCGCAAACTGTGTTCCACCTGCCCGCGCCCTGGCTCAGACAGCACAATCAACTGGCCCTGGCGTTGGATAATGGGGGACGCCCTTGCAAGGTGGATTCTGTTGCGATCGTGGCGCGCTTTCCGGTCCGCCGTAGGCGGCTGGAGTTTGATCTCGGTGGCCTGTGATGTACAGGCCCAAAATTCTCATTGAGGAGGTACAAAAACTATGAAACTCGGTGTCTGCTCTACTCTGTATCGTTTCCTGCCTTTGGAACAGGCTATGGACTATGTGGTAGCCGCAGGCCTCAACGTGATCGAATTGGCCTGTGGGGGCTACCCTGGCTATGGCCTCTGCAACCCTGCGGAGCTTTTGGCGGACGACGCCAAGCTGAAAAAATTCCTCGAGGTTTTCGAGGACCGGGGCATCGAGATTAATGCCCTGGCGGCCCATGGCAACCCGCTGCATCCACAAGCCGAGATTCGCGAGCAACACCAAGCGGATTTTCGTAACGCCATCCTGCTGGCAGAGAAGATCGGTGTTGACAAAGTCATCAATTTCTCTGGCTGTCCCGGAGATTCTGACGAGGCCAAGCATCCTAACTGGTGTGTCATCCCCTGGCCATCTGACTATGCCGAGGTGCTGGAGTGGCAGTGGAAGAGCAAGGTCATCCCCTATTGGCAGGAGATGGCCCAGTTTGCGGCTGACCACAACGTGAACAGGGTGGCTATCGAGCTGCACCCTGGCTTTGTGGTCTACAACGTGCGCACTATGCTGCGGCTGCGTGAGGCAGCGGGCCCTGTGATCGGCGCTAACATGGACCCCAGCCATCTGTTCTGGCAGGGTGTTGACCCGATACGGGCAATCCTGGCCTTGGGTGAGGCAATTTTCCACGTTCACCTCAAGGACACTGCCTTTAACCCCGACCTCAATCCCGTGCACGGCGTGTTGGATCCGACCTCGGTGCGGGATATCCCCAACCGCTGCTGGATTTTCCGCACGGTGGGCTATGGCCACGATGCACTGTTTTGGAAGCAGTTCATCAGCGCGCTCCAACAGGTCGGCTATGAAGACGCAGTGTGCATCGAACACGAGGACCGCCTGATCGGTGGCCACGAAGGTCTGCAGAAGTCGCTGGCTTTCCTGAAAGATACCGTTATCAAGCAGCGCGGCGGACAGGATTGGTGGCTGCTCCCTGAGTAAGCGTAGGGCTGCTTTCAAAACTATAGCGTTGGTAAAGATTGGCTAGCAAGAAATCAGGAGGTCCGTCTCGAATGAAAGTTGGCATCAATGGCGCGACGATGAAACCGTGGTCCTTGGAGGTGCAGATTACCAAAGCGTCATCGGCCGGATTTGAGGGATTGGAGATCTGGCGGGACAAGTTGGAACAATACCTGGCCGAGCACGAAATGGCGGAACTGGTGGATCTTCTAGCGTCTCACCACATAGAGCCTGCGGGCATTTGCTTTCTGTTCATTGGCTACGGCGATGGACAGGCCGAGCGGGTGGAGGCTATGCGAGAAACAGTACGCCTGGCAGCCGGCCTGGGGGCAGCCGCCATTGCGGTCTGCCCGGCTATGCCGCCGGATGGAATGTCCAAAGCCGAAGCGCTTTGCCTGGCGACGGCGGAAGTCAAGACCCTGGCCGCCGTAGCGGCAGACCAGGGGGTGAACCTTCTCCTGGAACCTCTCGGCTTGCATCCGATCGTCCCAGGACCAGCGGAGGCGATGGAGATAATCGAAGGCGCGGGCAGCCCTAATGTGAAACTCCTCTTTGACGTCTTTCACTACTACCAGTCCAGTGTCAGCCTGGAGGAGATTGCTGCCACACCGGTCGAACGGCTGGGGGTGATACACGTCAATGACTGTGAGGACTCGCCCAAAGAGAACCTAAGCCATCTCATGAGGCTGTATCCGACCCTGGGCGTCCTGCCCGCTGCAGAGATGCTGCGCATCCCACGAGATCAAGGGTTTGAGGGCTATGTCACAGTCGAGGTGTTCCGGCCAGAATACTGGGACAACGATCCTGATCTGGCGGTTCACAGCATGGAGTATCTGGAAGCGCTGCTGGCCCAGGTACCCTGGGAAAGAGGAGAGACGAAATGACTTCAAAGATCGGCCTAGTCGGTGCAGGGCGTATGATGCAGATGGCGCACCTACCCGGACTGTTACAGATCGGTGGCGTTCAACTGGTTGCCATTGCTGATGTGGATGTCGAGCTGGCCCAGCGAGTGGCTGCAGCTTACAACATCCCTCGAGTATACGAAAGCAGTGAGGCCCTGGTGACCAGCGAACCGGAACTGGACGGCGTGCTGGTCGTCACTCCGCAGATGCATCATGCAGTGGCGTGCCTGCCCGTGCTGGAGCAGGGCATCCCCGTCTTTCTGGAGAAACCTCTGGAAGCTACCCTGGAGAAGGGACGCGAGATTGTGGAGGCTCGCCAGCGCAGTGGGGCGATCATGGTCATTGGCTACAACAAGCGCTATGACCCGGCCTATCTGGCTGCGGAGGCCATACTTCGCTCTGGAGAACTGGGGGAGCTCTTTTATGCTCAGATCCACGCCTTTGGCGGGGTATGGCGGGCCGGAGCCCAGACTCTGGGCGAGATATCGCTGGACGAAGAGCCACAGCCACCCGGGTCTCCACCAAAGCTGGAGCTTCGCAATACCAAGACTTATCCGGTGGAATTTGAGTGGGTCGAAGGTTGGATACACGACGTCAATCTGGCGCGGGGGCTGTTTGGCGAGGCTCAAAAGGTCCTCTACGCCAGCAACGAGGAGCCGAGGTTGGCTTTGGTCGAGTTTGAGCGAGCACGCGTGTTCTTCGAGGTGGGCTTGGTGGCCTATGCCGGGAGCCCTTTCGATGAGAAGGTAGCGGCACACTGCCGTAACGGCAGGTTGGACTTGTGTTTCCCGGCCCCACTTGCTTTCCGGCAGCCTACGGAGTTAAAGATTTCCACTCACAGTAGCGTCAGGACGCCACATCTAGAGTACAAGGAGTCCTTTGTAGAAGAGTTGGTGCATTTCCTGCGTTGTATCACTGGCCGTGAGCAACCGCGTACGACCGCAGAGGATGCGCTGCAAGACCTTGAGCTCTGCTTCGAGATCGTTGAAGCAGGTAGGGCCTGATCTCTGCCAGGCTCCATCCCGTCTGGAAAGGAGGTGAGACCAACCTTTTATCATTTGTCACCGTTACAGAGATCACAATCTACCCATAAAAACTAAAAGGAGGACAATCATGTCTCGCAAGTTGTTTGGACTGTTACTGGTCGTCACCCTGCTGTCGGTAGGGTTGGTGTCTTGTGGAGTGGCGACCCCGCCAGCTGCGACCAAAGCCCCTGAGCCAACGGAAGCACCGGCTGCAACCAAGGCTCCTGAGCCAACGGAAGCACCGGCCGAAGTAGTGGAGATCACTTTCTGGAACACCCTGGACCAGGCTGTGAACCCCAGTGCCTATGAGTGGCGGGCGCAGACGCTAGAAAAGTTTGCGGAGGAGTACCCCAACATCAAAGTCAAAGAAGAGATCACTCCTAACAGGGATTGGAATGTCAAGATCTCTACCGCGATCGCCAGCCAGACCGAACCGGACGTCTTCTACGTGCGCATGGGGGCCTGGCTTGATCCCTATGTCGAGGAAGGGGTGTTGCTGCCGCTGAACGACTATCTGGAGCAAGACAACTGGAAGGACACCTTCACACCCTACCTGGAGGTCTACAACTACGGCGGTAAGTACTACGCAGTGCCTTTGAATACTCGGACCATTCGTGTCTACTACAACAAGGCCCTGTTCGAAGAGTATGGCGTGGAGGTGCCCGAGACCTGGGATGAGATGGTGGCGGTGGTAGAGACCTTCCGTGAGAACGACATCATTCCTTTCGCTGCTGGCAATAAGCAGTTGTTCGCCTTTGACTGGTTCTACATGTACATCCACACGCGACTGAACGGCTACGAGGATATGCAAAAGTTCCTGGCCAGGGACGGTGGCCCCGGCTTTACCGCGCCCAGCTTCCTCGAAGCGGCTGAAAAGTTCCAAGAGTTAGTCCAGGCAGGCGCATTCCCGGAGGGAGTCACTGGCCTCGACTTTATGGAGGCCAATGCGCTCTTCTGGAACGAGCAGGCGGCGATGAACAACTTTATTGACCTCTTCTGGGATATGACCAAAGGCAACGCTCCTGACGTGGACATAGACTTCTTTGAATTCCCAGTCTTTGAGGGAGTGACTGGGGAACCGAAGGCCCTGTGTGGCGGCGTGGGTGCTGCGGTTGCTATCTCTTCACGGAGTGAGCACCCAGACGAAGCAGCTACCTTTGTAAAGTTCTGGACCAGACCAGATAATGTCACAGAGCTAACGGCCGCCACTGGATGGGTGACAGGGGTCAGGGACACGATTCCCAAGGACGCTTCGCCGTACGTAAAGCGTCTGGTGGACACCATTGCAGAAGCGCCCTACATTAACTACTACTACGGGGATATGATGAAGCAGAAGACCGGGCAGGAGGTTTACTGGAACGGCCTGGCCGGTCTGGCCGATGGTTCCCTGACGCCGGAAGAGTTCGTACAGGCGGTGGAGGATTCGGCCAAGCAAGAGTATGGTAAATAACAGGTGGTCTCAGGCAGCGGTCGCCAGGCAGCGGCCGCTGCCTGGGCCTCAGCGCGCAGATCAAACTGGCTACGTTCCAAACTGAGGTGGGAGGTGAGCAAAGGTGAGCGCATTTTTTGAACAGTGGCGCATTCGTCTTGGCTATAGGATGACAATCATCCTCTTTTTGGCTCCGGCGATAATCTTCCTGGTGGCCTTCCTAGTCTACCCCATCTTTATGACACACTACTACGCCCTTTTCGAGTGGTATGGCCTCACTGCCACGCGCACCTTCGTCGGTCTCAATAACTTTCTTGAATTGATTCAAGACCCCATTGCCCAGCGCTCCTTCGTAAACAACATCGCGGTACTGGCCTCAGCCGTATTTTGTTCCCTGCCTTTGGCCTTCTTCTTGGCCTTGCTGCTATCCAGGGCCAACATCCGCTTCAAGGGGCTCTATCGCACTTCTTACTTTCTGCCCTCGATTCTCCCCATCGTCGTGATAGGACTGGTCTGGTCTTGGTTTTACAACCCACAGTGGGGCTTGTTCAACCAACTGCTGAAGGCAATTGGTTTGAAAGAATGGACACAACCCTGGCTTGCTAGCTCGACCGCTCTGCCCGCCGTTCTAGTTGTCACCATCTGGCAACGCATGGGCTACTATATCGTGATCTACCTGTCCGCCCTGGCCTCTATCCCCTCGGATATCTACGACGCCTTGAAGATAGACGGGGCCAATCTCTGGCAGGAGACGTGGGGGGTTCTCATTCCTATGTTACGGCCCACGATCACCGTTACTGTGGCTATGGCCATCATCGGCTCGATCAGGTACTTTGACGTGGTGTGGGTCATGACAGTGGGAGGTCCCAATCACGCCACGGAGTTGCTGGCGACCTACATGTTCAAATTGGGATTCTTTTCATATCGCATGGGCTATGCCAGCGCCATCGCTGTCGTGTTGTTTTTGCTGGCACTCGTTCTCACTGTAACACAGATCCGGCTGATGGAGCGGGAAATCGTTCAATATTAGGAGGTCTCAAGTGGAGAAAGACCTGCGACTGATAAAGGCCCGGGAAATGGGAAAGACCATCGTCGCTACAGCAATTGCCCTAGTGGCTCTGGTGGTGACTCTGTACCCGGCTGTGTGGATGCATATCACAGCGGTGCGGACCAACCGCGATCTGTTCAGGCAACCCTGGGCCCTGCCAGATCAGATCCACTTGGAGAATTTTGCCACTGCCTTCGAGCGAAGCCCGATCCCTGTCTACTTCATGAATAGCGTGATCGTGTCAGCGGCTTCGGTGCTGCTCATTTTGCTGCTGGCAGCTCTGGCTGCTTACCCCTTTGCCCGGCTGTCCTTTCGCGGGCGGGATGCATTGTTCTATATGGTGGTCAGTGGACTGATGATTCCTCCCCACGTGGCACTGATACCGCTCTTGATGTTGCTGAACAAACTGCAATTACTGGGAACTCGCTTTGCGCTTATCTTGCCCAACGTGGCATTTGGATTGCCCTTTGCTGTCTTGCTGTTGCGCAGCTTCTTTCTCACCGTGCCTCAAGATTTGGAAGATGCGGCGCGGCTGGATGGTTGCTCCAGGGCAGGTGTTTTCTGGCACGTGATGTTCCCGCTGGCTCGGCCCACGCTGGCCGTGGTGGCCACATTCAGCTTTGTTGGAACCTGGAACGAATTCCTCTTTGCCTTGACCTTTATCCAAGACAGGGCATTGAAAACCTTGCCTATCGGCCTGATGGACTTTGTGGGTGAAGTCACTACCGACTGGGTATTGATCAGTGCTGGACTGGTGATCGCGACCTTCCCTGTGTTGCTTGTCTACATCTTATTCCAGAGGCAGATCATACGATCTATGATGGGGGGCGCTCTGCGCGGTTAACTCTACGAGGATGCTGTTTTCGGGCCGCTTGCCGGAAAGGAGGACTTGATATGAAATTGCAAGATAGGGTAGCTTTGGTCACGGGGGGTGGTTCAGGAATAGGCCGCGCGACGGCCGAACTCTTTGCTCGCGAGGGAGCGCGGGTAGTGGTGGCAGATCTGAATGGTCCCGCTGCCTCTCAGGTTGCGGAGCAGATTCGGAGCAATGGAGGGGAGGCTATCTCTATCCAGGCGGACGTGTCGAAATCCAAGGATGCTGAGGAGATGGTGACCTACACCATTTCCAGCTATGGTCAGATTGACATTCTTTTCAACTCGGCAGGCATCATCGGCAGAGAAGCCTATCTGTGGGAAGCGACTGAGGAAGACTTTGACCAGATCATTTCGGTGAATTTAAAGGGGGTCTTTCTCTCCTGCAAGTACGCTATCCCTCACATGCTCGAACGGCGGAATGGCGTGATTCTGAGCATGTCCTCTCTAGGCGGCTTGGTTGCACGCCGAGCCAACTCCCTTTACAACGCGTCCAAAGCGGGTGTGGTGCTCATTACCCGGGTGCTGGCCAAAGAACTGGGCCCCTATGGCATTCGCGCCAATTGTATCGCACCGATCACTACAGACACACCTTTGTTGGATGCCTGGCCGCCGGAGGCTCGCGTGGCCAGCGCCTCGCGCATCCCGTTGGGGCGCATTATTGAGCCAGAGGAAATTGCGGCTGCGGCTTTGTTTCTGGCTTCCGACGACTCGGCTATGATCACCGGCATCCCTCTCGTCATTGATGGTGGATACACAGCCTGAAATCGGAATTAACATCGCATAAGGAGATAGTGATCATGTCACGACAGGTAACGCTTTTCACCGGCCAGTGGGCAGATATGCCCCTGGAAACGCTGGCCAAAAAAGCCAGTGAGTGGGGGTTCGACGGTCTGGAACTGGCCTGCTGGGGCGATCATTTCGAAGTGGACAAGGCCTTGGAGGATGAGGGTTACTTCCAGAGCCGCTGGGACATCCTCAACAAATACGGCCTTGAGTGTTTCGCCATCAGCACGCATTTGGTCGGCCAGTGTGTGTGCGACGACCCCATTGATGAGCGGCACCAAGGGATCCTCCCGGCGCGCATCTGGGGTGATGGAGACCCCGAAGGTGTTCGCCAGCGCGCTGCTGAGGAAGTGAAGAATACCGCCCGCGCTGCGGCCCAATTCGGTGTCAAAGTGGTGGCTGGTTTCACCGGCTCAAAGATATGGCACACCCTGGCCCTGTTCCCGCCAGTGCCGCCAGAAATGATCGAGGCTGGATATAGAGATTTTGCCGAACGTTGGAACCCGATTCTGGACGTGTTCGACGAGGTGGGGGTCAAGTTCGCACTGGAAGTGCATCCTTCCGAGATCGCTTACGACTTTTGGACAACCAAACGGGCGCTGGAAACCATCAACCGCCGTGAGGCCTTTGGCATCAACTTTGATCCCAGCCATCTGTATTGGCAGATGGTGGACCCGGTGACCTTTGTCTACGAGTTCGGTGACCGCATCTACCACATGCACGTCAAGGAGTCGGTCCGCAACCTGGATGGGCGCAACGGCATCCTCTCGTCCCATCTATTCTTTGGCGATCACCGGCGCGGCTGGGATTTTGTATCTCCAGGGCGGGGCGGCGTCCCATTCGAGCGGATCTTCCGCGCGCTGAACGACGTCGGCTACGACGGGCCCCTGTCAATCGAATGGGAAGACAACGGGATGAACCGTGAACAAGGCGCACCGGAGGCACTAGCGTTGGTGCGTCGATTGTCTGTCACCCCTTCGGATGTGGCGTTCGATGCCGCTTTCGCGGCCAAGGAATGAGCAGGAGGTTGTCATGACTGAGGAAACGGGCTTCACCACGATGGCGAAGGCCAGAGCTGAGAGTGAGGCACCAGAGATCGGCGTGGGTATGTTGGGCTACGCCTTCATGGGTAAGGCTCATGGCAACGCCTACAAAAAGATTCCCTATATGATGTACCCACCGCCGGCCATCCCACGGCTGGTGGCCGTCTGCGGGCGTAACCAGGAGGCAGTTGCGGAGGCAGCGCGCCGCTATGGCTATGAGGGCTACTACACCGACTGGCGTAAGATGCTGGAAGATGACCGCATCCAACTGTTCGACAATGGAGGCCCCAACAATATGCATGCTGAACCGTGTATCGCTGCTGCCCAGGCAGGGAAGCATGTCTTCTGCGAAAAGCCGCTGGCACGCACCGCTGAGGAAGCCAGACGGATGCTTGATGCCGTCACCAGGGCAGGCATCAAGCACATGGTGGCCTTTAACTACCGCTTTGTGCCCGCCATCCGTCAGGCGCGCAATCTCATCGAAAGCGGCGCGCTGGGGCAGATCTACCACTATCGCGCAGTCTATTTGCAAGAGTGGATCATGGCCCACCACGATACACCCAAAATCTGGCGCCTGGACAAGAATGTAGCCGGAAGCGGTGCGCTAGGTGACCTGGGCGCGCATATCATTGACCTGGGCCGCTTTTTGGTGGGCGAGATGAAGAGCGTAAGCGCCATGACCCGCACTTTTATTGATGAGCGTCCCTTGTCTGATGGGAGCGGCACTGGCAAAGTTGACGTGGACGACGCCTTCGTGGCAGCAGTTGAGTTCGAGAATGGCGCCATCGGCACGCTGGAGGCCACGCGCTCTGCTAGCGGCCGCAAGAACTATGAGGTGCTGGAGATCAACGGCGAGAAGGGGAGCATTCGTTTCAACCTGGAACGCATGAATGAACTCGAGGTGTTCTGGGTGGGCGAAGAGCCCAAGGAAACTCAAGGCTTCCACGATGTGCTGGTCACCGAAGCTTATCACCCATGGTGGGAGAACTGGTGGCCGCATGGACATATCATCGGCTGGGAGCATACCTTTGTCCACGAACTGACCTATTTTCTGGATTGCATCGTCAACGACAAGGAAGTGGCCCCATACGGAGCGACTTTCGAAGATGGATACCGTGCAGCAGTCATCTGCGACGCAATTTTTGAATCGGCCGCTACGAAGAAACAAGTAGAAATCGAATACTGACGATCTGCCCCCACCTCAGAGGTCGCAGATAGATTCAACCACGCCCAATAAGCTACCAAGGAGGAGTAAGATGTATAGGCCAGGCTTGGAGACTATGGATAGGGAGGAGCTAGAGAAACTCCAATTGTCGCGCTTGCAGGAAACCATCTCGCGCATCGCGGAGAGAAATCCGAGGTATTACAAAAAGAT
>Ga0180435_10004293_pt1 | contig 14062 bp, 8 predicted proteins | sample SS_ome_3_FD_132467 | JGI IMG/M metagenome (GOLD analysis project Ga0180435, IMG submission 132467) | Hypersaline lake sediment archaeal communities from the Salton Sea, California, USA - SS_3_S_1 metaG | ecosystem: Environmental > Aquatic > Non-marine Saline and Alkaline > Hypersaline > Sediment... | reverse complement strand
CCGTATATTGGAATGGAGCCTCAAACGTATTTTATCCGCTCGTTAATGGTGCAAAACGTGATTATGGGGATCGTTACGGCGATCCTAGTGGGACTTTTCTTTCGGTTTCTTCTCAGAGGGCAGCGCAAATACATGTTGGTTGTCGGGCTGTGGGGGGGGATCGCTTTATGGTTTTTCAACGGGCCGTTTTGGGGGTTTAGCGCGGTCACTGTCGATCCCGCGGGCTTGACCGTACATTACGGGTTTTTGTCGGTCTTTCAAAATACGACGCTTCCGGTCAATTCGCAGTGGAAAATCCGGCGATACTTGGGGGGGATTAGAAAGCTCAAGAACCTCTATTTCTTTAAACTGCCGGGTCACAAAAGCCTCAAGGTTCAAGGTCAGGATAGCATTGAAACGATGCAAGCCCTGGGTGAGGCTATCGACCGTTTGAACGGGCGGTCTATGGGGGGTATGGAAGAACGGCCGGTGAATATGTGACCGTGTGGGTGGGTGGGTGGAAACGTCGAAACAGGCCGAGCGGTGTGTTCGGCCAATGGGTGATGAGAAACGATCAACAGGATAAACGATGAAGATTCACGAATATCAATCAAAGGACCTCTTGTCCCAATTTGAAATTCCCGTTCCCAAAGGATCGGTGGCCGAGGATGCCGACCAGGCGGCAAGAATCGCCCAAGAGATCGGTGGGGACCGATGGGTGATCAAAGCCCAGGTCCATGCGGGTGGCCGTGGCAAAGGCGGTGGGGTCCGTGTCGCCGAAACGGTCGATCACGTGTCCCGGGAAGCCGCCGGGATATTGGGTATGAACCTGGTGGCCCCGCAAACGGGTCCACAAGGGAAGCTGGTACGCAAGGTGCTTGTCGAACAGGGGCTCTCGGTGGCACAGGAATTTTATGTCGGTATCACCGTCGACCGGTCCAGTCAATGTCCGGTGGTGATTGCCAGTGCCGAAGGCGGTATGGGAATAGAAGAACTGGCAGCGACCGCTCCGGAGCGCATCGTACGGGAATGGGTGGATGTCGGCCTTGGGTTTCAGGCCTATCAGGGCCGAAACCTGGCCTTCGGACTAGGTGTGGGGCCGAATCTCATCAGACCGTTCGCCGGTGTATTTGCGAAATTGTACAAGCTGTTTTCACGCATGGATTGCATGTTGGTGGAAATCAATCCGCTGGTGGTAACCCAGGACGAACAAGTTCTGGCCCTGGATGCCAAGATAGAGCTGGATAACAGTGCCATGTATCGTCACAAAGACCTTGCGGGACTTGCCGATATGGGGGAAAAGGACCCGCTGGAGGTAACGGCGGCCGAGCACCGGTTGAATTATATCCGATTGGACGGGGATATCGGTATCATGGTCAACGGCGCGGGTCTGGCCATGGCCACCATGGACCTGATAAAGCAGGCGGGGGCCAGCCCGGCCAATTTTTTGGATGTCGGCGGTGGTGCCACGGCGGAAATGGTGACCAAGGGACTGGAAATTATTCTGGGGGACAAGCATGTGCGGGGCATCTTGATAAACATCTTCGGCGGGATACTTCGCTGTGACGTCCTTGCCAAAGGCGTGGTGGAAGCAGCGGCGAATGTGGACATAGGGGTCCCGGTAGTCGTCCGGCTGGACGGGACGAACGTAGCGGAAGGCAGAAAGATCTTGGCCGCGGCAGATCTTGAATTCATTGTAGCCGAGAGCATGCTGGATGCCGCGGAAAAGGTAAACGGCATCGTTCGGTAACGCCACACGGCCATGACGAGAGTAATCCATGAGTATATTGATCGATAAAGATACCCGGTTGGTGGTTCAAGGGGTAACGGGTAAAGAGGGTAGTTTCCACGCCAGGCAATGTGTTGCCTATGGGACGAGGGTGGTGGCGGGGGTGACGCCCGGGAAAAAGGGTCAGCACGTGGATGATATCCCCGTTTTCAATACGATCAAGGAGGCGGTCGATGCCTCGGGTGCCAATGCCAGTTTGATCTTTGTGCCTTCTGCATTTGCAGCGGATGCCATCTTGGAATCGGCGGCCGCCGGTTTGGAACTGGTCATCTGTATTACTGAAGGAATCCCGGTTCAGGACATGATGAAGGTGGTGGCCTTTTTGAGAAACAGGCCCTGCAGACTCATCGGTCCCAATTGTCCCGGCGTCATTTCTCCGGGGCGTTCCAAGGCCGGCATCATGCCCGGTCAAATACACATAGAGGGAAAGATCGGGGTGGTGTCGAGAAGCGGTACCTTGACCTACGAGGTGGTTCATCAATTGACTCAGAGCGGTTTGGGTCAGAGTACCTGTGTGGGTATCGGCGGGGACCCGATCATCGGGTCTTCTTTCGTGGATTTATTAAAGCTGTTTGATGAAGATCCGGACACGAATGGCGTTGTCTTGATCGGAGAGATCGGAGGCAACGACGAAGAGGCCGCAGCCGAGTATATCAAAACCCACTTTAGTAAGCCGGTGGTCGGGTTTGTCGCAGGGCTTACCGCCCCGCCGGGCAAGCGGATGGGGCACGCCGGGGCCATTATATCCGGTGGCGGAGGCACCGCTAAGGACAAAATCGCCGCTATGCGAAGGGGTGGGATTCATGTGGTTGAACACCTTGGGAAACTGGGTGAAGAAGCGCGAGAAGTCTTTCTCCAATAAGGTATGTCCGACAGTGTAGAAAGGGGGATGTGAAAAATGAGTTCAGTGAAGATGACCGTTGACGGGAATTTTGCGGCGGCGCATGTGGCCTATGCCATGAGTGACGTGGCTGCAATTTATCCGATTACGCCCTCCAGCGGTATGGGAGAGTACTGTGATGAATGGGCCGCCCACGGACGCAAGAACATCTTCGGGCAGGTTTTGAAAGTGGTCGAGATGCAGTCAGAGGCGGGAGCGGCGGGGGCCGTACATGGGGTGCTTTCCGGCGGGGCCTTGTCGACCACATTCACCGCCTCTCAGGGATTACTCTTGATGGTACCCAATATGTATAAAATTGCCGGGGAGATCATGCCCTGTGTGTTTCACGTTTCCGCACGAGCCGTGGCGGGTCATGCCCTTTCCATCTTCGGTGATCATTCCGATATCAATGCGGTGAAGCAGACCGGCTTTTGCCTGTTGGGTTCGGCTTCCGTGCAGGAGGCGATGGATTTGGCTTTGGTGGCTCACCTGGCCAGCATTCGGTCGAGTCTGCCCTTTATACACTTTTTTGACGGATTCAGAACTTCCATGGAAATCCAGAAAATCGATGCGATCGATTACGATGACATGGCCGAGTTGGTTGACTGGGAGGCCATTGAGGAATTTAGGTCCCGATGCATGAATCCTGAATATCCCCAACTGCGGGGCACGGCACAGAATCCGGATATATATTTCCAGAATCGCGAGGGGTGTTCTCCCTTTTACGCGGATGTTCCGCACATCGTCCAGGAGGAGATGGAAAAGGTGAGCAATCTGGTGGGACGCCCCTATAATCTATTCGACTACGTGGGAGATCCGGAAGCCGACCGGGTGCTGGTTTCCATGGCGTCGAGTTGTGACGTCATTGAAGAGACCGTGAACTATTTGAACAAACAGGGAGAAAAGGTCGGATTAATCAAAGTCCGCCTGTATATGCCGTTCTCCGGAGAGCATTTCCTCCGGGCACTGCCCGCGTCTGCGGAGCGGATAGCGGTTATGGACCGGGCAAAGGTGTCCGGGTCCCTTGGGGAGCCCCTGTACCAGGACGTGTGCAACTTGTTCCATGAAAAGCGTAGACTGCCGGTGATTGTTGGTGGAAGATACGGTCTGGGAAGCAAGGACTTCACCCCCAGCATGGTCAAGGCGGTATTCGATAATCTCCGGGCTAGCGAGCCGAAGAATCATTTTACGGTAGGTATTACCGACGATGTTTCTTATTCCTCCCTCCCCGTGACCGAAGAAATTCAACCCTCTCCCGAAGGTACGGTACGGTGCAAGTTCTGGGGTCTGGGGTCTGATGGAACGGTAGGGGCCAACAAGAATGCCATCAAAATTATCGGCGAAAACACGGATATGTTCGCCCAGGCGTATTTTTCCTACGATGCGAAAAAATCTGGAGGCATTACCATCTCCCACCTCCGGTTTTCGCCCCATCGCATCCAGTCTCCCTATCTGTTGACGGAATCGGATTTCATCGCCTGTCACAACCCGGCGTTTGTGAAACAATACGACATTCTGGAAGGAATCAAAAAGGGGGGGGCGTTTCTTCTCAATTCTCCCTGGAGCACGAAAGACATGGAAACGGAACTCCCGGATCCATTAAAGCGGGCCATTGCCCAAAAAGAGCTTGATTTCTATAATATCGATGCGGCGAAGATCGCCGGCCAGGTGGGTCTGGGCGGACGAATCAACATGGTCATGCAGGCGGCCTTTTTTAAGATCGCCAATGTGATCGCTCCCAACGAAGCCCTGGATTACATCAAAGATGCCATCAAGAAGACGTACGGGAAGAAGGGTGAGAAAGTCGTCCAGATGAATGTCGCCGCCGTAGACAAGGCGGTGGATGCCCTGAAGAAGGTGCGGGTACCTAAATCGTGGGCGACGGCGGGTCAAGAAGCCTATATGGATAAAGATGAGCCCGAGTTTGTAAGCAAGGTGATGAGACCGATGTTGGCCCAGCAAGGAGACAAGCTTCCGGTCAGTGCCTTCAGCCCGGACGGTATCTTTCCCACGGGCACCACCAAATATGAAAAGCGAGGCGTGGCACTCAACATCCCCAAGTGGATTCCCGAAAACTGTATCCAGTGTAACCAGTGTGCGTTTGTGTGCCCCCATGGGGTTATCCGGCCCGTATTGGCTGGTGAGGAAGATTTGGTGGATGCCCCGGAGAGCTTTGTGACCGTGGATGCGAAGGGAAAGGAACTGGCCGGTTACAAGTTCCGTATACAAGTGAGTCCACTGGATTGTACGGGGTGCGGCAATTGCGCGGACATATGTCCGTCCAAGAAAAAGGCGTTGGAAATGAAGCCTTTGACTACTCAAAAGGAGAGGGAAATTCCCAACCATCGGTTTTTCACTCAGCTCCCCGTGAGGGACGACGTGATGCCGGCGACGTCGGTGAAGGGAAGCCAGTTCAGGCAGCCCTTGTTTGAGTTTTCCGGTGCGTGCGCGGGGTGTGGCGAAACGCCCTATGTCAAGCTGGTCACTCAGCTTTACGGAGACCGGATGATGATCGCCAACGCCACGGGGTGTTCTTCCATATACGGCGGAAGCGCTCCCAGTTGCCCCTATACGGTTAACGAGGAGGGGCACGGTCCGGCATGGGCGAATTCATTATTCGAGGACAACGCCGAGTACGGGTTCGGCATGGAGTTGGCGGTAGCCCAGAGACGGGACAAGCTGGCGGATCTGGTGCGAGAGGCGGCAAAGGCGGAGGTGTCAGACGAACTCAAAGAAGCCTTGAACATGTGGCTTGAGAACATGAATGATGGAGAACAGTCCAAAGTCTATGGCCGAAAGATCGAAGAACTGGCCGAGCTGGAGATGTCCATGGTGGATGAGTCGGCCCGGTCGTTGTTGTGGGAGATCTTGGACAGGAGCGATTACCTGACGAAGAAATCGGTGTGGGTTTTCGGCGGTGATGGATGGGCCTATGATATCGGCTATGGCGGCCTGGACCATGTGATTGCGGCAGGACGGGACGTCAATATCCTGGTGTTGGATACAGAGGTCTATTCCAATACCGGCGGACAATCATCCAAAGCGACACCGACGGGGGCCGTGGCCAAATTTGCGGCAAGCGGTAAACCGCTGCGAAAAAAGGACCTGGGTCGAATGGCCATGACCTACGGATATGTGTATGTCGCCTCTGTGGCCATGGGTGCCAATAAAAATCAGCTGTTAAAGGCCATGTTGGAAGCGGAGAGCTATCCGGGACCGTCCCTGGTAATCGCCTATTCGCCCTGTATCAATCACGGGTTGAATATGGGTCGCAGTCAACATGAGGAGAAACTGGCGGTCGATTGCGGGTATTGGCTGTTGTATCGATACGACCCGCGGCGTAAGGCGGAGGGGGCGAATCCCCTGGTGCTCGATTCCAAGGAGCCGAAGGGCGATTTTCAGGAATTTCTTATGGGTGAAGTGCGCTACTCCAGTCTGACCCGGACGTTTCCCGATATTGCCAAAAAGCTTTTTCAGGAAGCCGAAAAGGACATGAAAGAACGCTACGAAATCTATCGGCGTATGGCGGCTGAAGGTACAGACAAGGAATAATAGAGCCCTGAGAGGATACCCCGAGAAAGCGAGGCCGTCTGGGTGTGTAACAGACGGCCTCTTTTGTGTTTGGGAAGGGAAGAGTTGTTCCCCGGGCATATCCATGGTAGGTAATCCGGATAATCGGGCGACATCGGAAAGAGAAGCAAGCAGTCTGGAAAGGTCCATCAGTTTATGAAGATTCAAATCACTTTCAACCCCGGCGGCGTGACGGTGCGGGTTGATGAAAAAACCAATCTGTTGGATGCAGCGCTGGCTGCCGGCGTTCATATCAATGCCTCCTGCGGGGGGCAAGGGGTATGTGGCAAGTGCCGAATCATCGTAGAATCAGGGGAAGTGGTCAGTCCCGAGAGTGAACATATCACAGCGGAGGAATATAAGGAGGGATGGCGACTGGCTTGCCAGACGACCGTGGTATCGGACTGTGCAGTCATGATTCCGCCCGAATCGAGGGGACCGCGGGGCCTTTTGGTGGAAAACGTGGACATGGGTCAATCGGAGCGCAGGGCGTCTGCCTTTGACCCTGCATCGGTGGCGGCGGAATGGGAATTGAACCCCATGGGGATGCGAGTGCCTCTTGTGTTGGCGCCACCCAGCTTGGATGAGAACAAGAGCGATTGGTCCCGGCTTTTGCAGGGATTGAAGAAATCGTACAAGATTCACGGGGTGGCCACCGACGTGTCGTGTATCAAGGACTTGCCCGAAGTGGTAAGAAAAGGGGACTGGTCGGTGACCGCCACGTTGATGATCGACCCGGCGCAGTCTCTGGGATTGTCGGATACGGAGAAAGATTTCCCCCCCAGACTGGTGGGGGTGGACCCGGGGAATACCTCAGGGGAAAACCTGGGCGTTGCCCTGGATATCGGTACCACGACGATATCCGTCGAATTGGTGGACCTCAACACCGGCCGCGTGGTGGCCGAGCATACGGCGTACAACGAGCAAATGACCTATGGTGCCGATGTCATCACCCGAATCGTTTATGCCCGAAAGTCCGACGGCCTTGATCGATTGCAGAGAGCCGTGGTGGCGTCCATCAATGAACTGCTCGGCCACATCTTCAAGGAGAGTGAACACAAGAGGACATCTGTCTCCTGTCTTTGTGCGGCCGGCAATACAACCATGACGCATTTGTTTCTGGGCATGGAGTCCCGATATATTCGAGAGGCGCCCTATGTGCCGCTGGCCAATTATATGCCCATGGGGAATGCCGCCGAGATTGGTCTCGATTTGCCGCCGTGTCTGCCGGTCTACACGTTTCCCTGTGTCTCGAGTTATGTGGGGGGCGATATTGTTTCAGGGATACTCGGTTCAGGGGTGTCTCAAAAGGAGGCGTTGACCCTCTACATGGATATCGGGACCAACGGGGAGATTGTGTTGGGGAATCGGGAACTGCTGGCGTGCGCTGCTTGCTCCATGGGACCGGCATTTGAGGGCGGCGGCATTAAACACGGCATGCGGGCGGATGTAGGCGCTATCGAGGGTTTTCATATTAATCCCGTAACCCTGGAACCGATGGTGGTTACCATGGGCCGGTTAAAACCCCGCGGCATCTGCGGTTCCGGGCTGATCAGCATTCTGGCGGAGTTGCTTGCCGCCGGGGTTATCGACCAGAACGGTAAGTTTGAAAAGGATTTGCCGTCCGAGCGGATAAGATCGGGAAGGTCCGGAAGTGAGTACGTCCTCGTTTGGGACCAGGACTCGGGAACGGGACACGATATTGTAATCAACGAAGTGGACTTTGAGAATCTGTTGCGGGCCAAGGGGGCGTTATACGCGGGATGTTTGACCCTTCTGGAAAGCCTATCTCTTTCCTTCGACGATCTCGAGCAGATTATCATTGCCGGTGCATTCGGCCGGTATATCAACCTGGCGAAGGGCAAGCTCATCGGGCTGTTTCCCGACATTCCGGTGGAAAAGTTTCAATTTCTGGGAAATGGGTCGGTTATGGGGGCCCGACTAACGTGTCTTTACAAGGACGTTCTGGGAGAGATAGTACGGATAGCCGACATGATGACCAATGTGGAGTTGAGTGACAACCAGTCATTCATGGACAAGTATATGGGCGCGCTCTTTTTACCTCACACGGAGTCCCGGCTTTTTCCGGACGTGACCGTCTACTTGAACGAAAGCCGTTCCGTCGCCCACCAGGAGAGGAGGAATCGATGAGTATGACGATTGCCATGGCGGGTAAAGGCGGAACGGGAAAAACAACGGTCGCCGGGTGCCTGATTCGGTTTCTCTTGAAAAAAGGCATTACGCCCATCCTGGCGGTGGACGCTGATTCCAACGCCAACCTGAACGAAGTCCTGGGTGTGCCCGTGGAGATTACCGTGGGTGAAGCCAGAGAAGGGATGAAAAACGGTGTGCCTCAGGGCATGACCCGGGATGTCTACATGCAATACAAGATCGAAGAAGCCTTGGTGGAAAGCCGGGGGTTCGATCTCATCGTCATGGGCCGGCCGGAGGGTTCCGGCTGTTACTGCCATGCCAATACGCTTCTTTCCAAATACATGGAGAGACTATGCGACAACTATCAAGCGATCGTCATGGATAACGAAGCGGGCATGGAGCACATCAGTCGTTTGGTTGCGCGACGGATCGATGTGTTGTTGATTGTATCGGACCCGACACAACGGGGGCTTCAGGCGGCCAAGCGGATACGGGACCTGGTTCGAGAAGTCAACATGTCGGTGGATCGGAGTCTCGTGATTATCAATCGGGTGCGAGGTAGACTGCCCGAGGCGTTGAAAACGGGTATCGACCAAGCCGATCTTGAGTTGGCGGGGTGTGTGCCCGAAGACGAAGGCGTGGTCCGGTATGATACGGAAGGCCGGCCCACCATCGAGCTGCCCGATGATGCCCCTGCGGTGAGTGCCCTGGATGAGATTTTTGAAAAGGTTATTGAGAACAACTGAAATCGGAGGGACTCGGAAAAAGCCGGAAACTGTCTTTTTTTCGCCATTCCGGTTTTCGTCATTCCGGCGAAGGCCGGAATCTACTGTTTTTAACTATTTCTGGACTCCCGCCGTCGCGGGAGCGACGGCATATGGGACTTTTCGAGTCCGTCAAATCTGACCAAATCATAAAAGTCAATTTTCAGATGGCTAAGTAAAAAGTTCAAGATCAAGGCGCCGCAAATCCTGAGGAATGAGGCGTACTTAGCGTACGTCGCAGTGACGAAGGATGAAGCGCAACGCAGATATTGGACTTTTTACGACGCCATCAAATCTGACCACTGAATGCGCCATGCTTCGTGAACTCGTCATACGGAATTTCGCCATCATCGATGATTTGTCCGTTAGCTTTGAGGACGGCTTAACGGTACTGACCGGTGAGACCGGGGCGGGCAAGTCGATTCTTATTAATGCCGTCAATCTGATTATGGGTGCTCGGGCGTCGGTGGACCTCGTGCGAACGTCGGAAGAGAGTGCAGAGCTGGAAGCCCTTTTTGACGTACCCAGGGAGGGCGAGGCGATGAAGGCGGCCGAAGATCAGGGAATCGATCTGTCGGAGGGGTTGTTGATTCGCCGTGTGATCGGCAAAAACAGTCGACATAAGATTTATATAAACGGGCGGTTAGGCACCGGGCGGATGTTGTTGGATCTCAATGTCTACCTGGCCAGTATATCCGGGCAGCATGCCTATCAGGGATTACTGAAACGGGAAGAACATCTTAGACTTCTGGACGCATTTGGTGGCACCGAACGGATCTGTGCCGACGTGGGTCATCGCTATAATCGCATCATTCCCATGATCAAAGACTTGAATTACCTGAAGCGCCGTCAAGCCGACCAGGCGCGACGAGTTGAACTCCTGGAATACCAGGTCAAGGAGATACGGGACGCCGCCGTGGTTTCCGGTGAAGACGAACAGCTCGAGGGAGACATTCGGCGGGCGAGGCACGCCGAACATCTCTACGAGACAATCAGCAGGTGCGTGGCGGCACTTTACCATGAAGACGGCGCGGTTGTGGAAACACTCGGGAGTATCGCCAAAGAGATGGGTGCCCTGTCCGGTATAGACGAGGGCCTGAAACCGTTGGCTGACCGAGTTCAGTCGGTAACCCTGGAGCTTGAAGACCTGGCCCGGGAAATAGATACCTATGTCCACGACACGCCCTTCGAGAGCGGTGGGTTGGGAGAAATGGAAGCCCGTATGGACCTTTTGCAAAAACTGAAACGCAAATACGGTGGGTCCTTGGATGCAGTGATTTCATATGGGAAAGAGGCCCAACAGGAGCTTGATCAGGTGACCGCCCTACCGGAAAGGATTCGTGAGACGGAAGCAACGCTGGCGACCATGGGAGAGGAACTCAAGGCCGTTTGCCGTGATTTGTCCGAAAGGCGGCGAGAAGAGGCTCAACGCTTGGCGGGGGTGGTCCAAAAGGAACTGGCAACCCTGGGAATGGAAAACACGGGGTTTGAAGTAAAGTTTGAGCCGGTTCCCGCAGGCGAAAACGTGCCATCCGGTTTGTCGACTGAGGATGGGGCGATCGAAGCTACAGGGGCGGAACGTGTTGAATTCCTGATTGCTCCCAATGTCGGAGAGTCGCTCCGTCCGCTGGCCCAAATTGCCTCGGGGGGAGAACTTTCCAGGATCGTACTGGCGCTGAAATCGATACTGGCGACCACGGCGGCGGTGGAGACATTGATCTTCGACGAAGTGGACGCCGGTATCGGCGGGAGTGTGGCTGAAATGGTGGGGCAAAAGCTTAAGTCGCTGGCCGATTATTACCAGGTCATCTGCATTACCCATCTACCTCAGATCGCCTGTTTCGCCTCTCACCATTTTCGGATTGACAAAGAAGTTTCAAAAGGGCGAACACGAACCACCGTTACGCCGGTGACCGGTGAAGACCGGGTCGCCGAATTGGCCCGAATGTTGGGTGGTACGAAGGTAACGGCCAAGACCCTGGCATATGCCCGGGAGATGATATCCGGCGCTTCCGGTTGATGTGTCTTTGGTGTGTTGTGTCTGAATTGACTACGCTGCATCGGCGAGGGTTCCTAGGCCTTCCCGGGGTTGAGTCCCGGGCTTGGTCCTTGACAGATATCGGTTTCTGGGATAACTGAATAGGCATCAATCGGGCGTCCCGATAAATCAAGTCTTTGGGAGAAGCAAAGATCGGCCGGTCGGGCTTACGAGCGGGCATATCTCTCATCCCGGGATTCCATCGGGGCGGTTTGGGTTTCGAGGAAGGTCTTTGCGTTACTTATCCACAAAGAAGGAGGCATTTATGAAAAGCAGATTTCTCACGGTGACGGCGGTTTTTGCGATTGCGTTGGGTTTTTTATTCCCTATGTACGCGTTCGGTGCCAAGGACAAAATCGTCATCGGGCACCCGGCATGTCTGTCCGGGAAATATGCCAAGGCCGGTGAGCAGGCCGTCGGCGGCATAAAGGCGTGTGTGGACTGGGTGAATACGGTCCATGGTGGGGTGACGGTAAACGGCAAGAAACTGCCTTTGGAGTATAAATATTATGACTGTGAATCGAAGAAGGAATCGGTGACCAGTCTGATTTCCCGGTTGATCACCGTGGACAAAGTGGACTGTGTTTTCGCTCCCTATAGTTCCGGACTTACTTTGAGAGGCGCGCCGGTGGCCGACAATCGCCAAATGCTCTACATGGATCATGGCGGTGCCAACAACAAGATATTTGAACAAGGATTCCGATATATCGTCCAAACGATCGGGCCGGCCACGCGGTATCATGAGGGGACCTTGGACATGATTCACCAGATTGATCCCAGCGCCAAAAGAGTGGCGCTGGCCTATGAGGATTCCGAGTTTGCCAAAAAGGTTATGGAAGGGGCGAAGGCGCACGCCGAGTCCCTTGGTTTCGAGATTGTCTTTGAACGAACCTATCCCAAAGGCGTGACCGATTTAACCCCGCTGTTGTCTGCATTGAAGGCCTCCAATCCGGACTTTGTCATCGGCGGGGGACATTTCGTGGATGGACAGTTGATGAATCGTCAGATGGCGGACCTGGGAATCGATACCAATGCGCTGTCCCTGATTGCCGCCGCGACGTTGCCTGCCTTCTATGAGGCACTGACCACCATGGCGGAAGGTGTCATGGGTCCGTCTCACTGGGAGTACGGAGTGACTTACTCCGAGGCGGCCGCCAAAAAGGCGGGGCTTCCCTGGATCGGACCGGATCAGGATGGCTTTGTGAAGCTTTTCAAAAAGGCATTGGGTAAAGACATCATACCGGATTATCATGGTGCCGAAGCCGGTGCTGCGGTGTTGGCCCTTGTTATGGGAATCGAAAAGGCCGACAGTGTGGATACGGACAAGGTGAGAAGCGCGCTCAATGAGCTGGAGTTCATGTCTTTTTACGGGGGATGGGATGTCGATGAAACGGGCCTTCAGATCGGACATTCGATGGTGGATGTCCAGTGGCAAGACGGCGAGCGCGTGATCGTATGGCCGCCGGCCGCTAAAACGGGAGACGTGGTTTACCCCATGCCGACCTTTGCCGAAAAGGCCAAGGGGAAAAAGGCGATTTCGGAATAGTTCCAACCAAATTAAGGAATTGTGGAATTCAGGAATTATCGGATCGGCGGATTGTGAAACATCTGCGCTCCAATTCCTGAATTCGCGATTCCTCAATTCAGACTTCAAGCCATTATACCCGCAGCACCGGAGGCGTAGGCCGTAACCATGTTTCTAGAACAACTTATAGGCAATCTCCTGCAAGGGTTGGTATTGGGAGCCATCTACGGGATGGCCACCATGGGATTAAGCCTGATATTCGGTGTCCTCAAGGTGGTCAACGTGGGCCATGGTGCGTTTATCATGGTTGGGGCGTTTATTGCCCTTTGGATGTTCAACGCACTGGGGATCATACCGATTTTGGCCATTCCGGTAGCACTTGTGGTGGGTCTCGGGTTGGGCTTTATTTTTTATTACTCGGCCATTCGAAAGCTCCTCAGCGGGCCGGAGTTGGCGTCGCTGCTGGCTACCTTCTCCATGGGCGTACTCCTCGAAGAAGTGATTAAATTGATCTTCGGCTCGGAGTTTAGAGGCTATAACTGGCCGGTCGGCAAAATCGACCTGGGGGTGACGGTATTGCCGATGACCAAGCTGTATGCCTGCGTGGGGAGTATTCTTGTCGCCGTGTTACTCTACATCTGGTTTAGAAAAACGCGGGCCGGATCGGCGATGAGAAGCGTGGTGGAGGACAGTGCCGGGGCTCGGGTGTGCGGAGTGAACGTGGGCGGGGTTTACGCCTTAAGCTTTGCCCTGGGTATCGGGCTCACGGTGGTAAGCGGGGTGCTTTTGACCATGTTCATTCCGGTGGGCATAAACCCTTACATGGGCGGTGGCTATACGCTAAAGGCCTTCGTCATTGCCGTACTCGGGGGCCTGGCGTCTCCGTATGGGGCCTTTTTCGGAGGGGTGGTGTTCGGCCTTTTGGAAAACGGCTCCTATACGCTGTTTGCGCTCATCCCCAATGTGGAACCCTTTGCCTTGACCCGGTTTTTTTCGTTCGTGATGCTTTTAGTCATCTTGTTGATTAGACCTACCGGTCTGTTGAGGACCAAATGAGATTCAGACCCGGCAAATATCTTCCGCTGCTGCCCGTGTGGGCGGCCTATTTGGCCATGTTTCTCGTGGGTAAGTATATGCCCGGGATGTGGGAGTTGGTGGCCATGCTGGCCTTCTATTGCGCCCTGGGTCAGGCATTCAATGTGTTTTTAGGGATGACCGGCTATGTCGATTTCGGCTATGTGGCGTTTCTCGGCGTGGGAACCTATGGGATGGCCCTAGGGATTACACGATTTGCCCATGTGGACGGGATCGGTTTTGGAATCATTGTGATCGGATTAGTACTGGCGGTGGTGATGGCCACCCT
>Ga0180435_10004288_pt1 | contig 14072 bp, 24 predicted proteins | sample SS_ome_3_FD_132467 | JGI IMG/M metagenome (GOLD analysis project Ga0180435, IMG submission 132467) | Hypersaline lake sediment archaeal communities from the Salton Sea, California, USA - SS_3_S_1 metaG | ecosystem: Environmental > Aquatic > Non-marine Saline and Alkaline > Hypersaline >... | reverse complement strand
TCATGGTGCTCGGCAAGTCTGCCACTGGCACCGACGAAGGTTCCGGCGTCATTCTGACCTCGACTCCGAAGTATCAGCAGGCCGACCTGCTTGCGAACAGCATCGCCTGATGCCTGTTCCGACGCGATATCCCGGCGACGTGGTGGCGGTGATCGGCAGCATTCCCGCGAGGGCATTTGCCACCGCCGCTACCTCGTCGCGGATCCGGTTCGGCGACTACCACTCGTTCATGGTGGTGGTCGACACGAACGTGGTCGCCACGTCGATCGATGCCAAGGTCATCGTGTACGACGCGGCCACCAGCGGCAACTCGTTCGACCTGCCCGGTGCTGCCATCACGCAGCTCGGGGCTGACGATGACGGTTCCACCTGCGTGATCGAGTTTGACGCACTCGGCGCGCCTGCGGGATACGACTGGTTCGGCGTCACGATGACGGCGAGCGGTACCTGTACCGGATCCGTCATCATCCTCGGTGTCTATCCACGATCCGATGCCGCGTCGGCCGATCAGGCCGTCACGGAGCGGGTCGTCGTCTGACCCCCGGTTCCCCGGCGTCCGGCCTCCGGGCCGGCGTCGGGTTTATGGCCCTGACAGCCCTACAGCTCGCGGATCTTCGCGGCAAGGCGAAGCTCTACCTCGGCATCAGCGACGACGATCCGGCCTTCCAGATCGACGCGATGGCCGTGTACGACGATCTGACGAACAACACCACGAGCACGATCCAAGTGACGAATACCGGGATCACGCTCGTCGGTGACGACGAAGGCACGGACACCGTGACCTTCGCCGGCCTGCTCGCCGACACGCTCGAGGATCTGCGTACGTCGCTGCTTGCGGCCAACGCCAATCTGCAGATCACGATCCTTGCCGCTGACGAAGTCGCGGCGACGGATCTGGTGCGTCTCGCTCCGGCGGACATCGCCGGGCAAGCGAACGAAAAGACGCTCAAGGCCGAGAACACCGCTCTGTTGGATCTGCTGATCGAGGGCACTCTGGCTGGCATCGAGGCCTTCCTCGGACGCAACCTGTTCTCGGCGACGTACCGCGAGCGGGTGTATCCGAGCGGCGGGCTGGTCACGCTCAAGCAGCCGAATGTCACTCGCCTCGATCAGTTCTCGGTCGATCCGGAAGACGCGATTGCCGTCACCTACACGGGCTCCGACACGATGGCCCACGTCGAGGTGAGCAGCACGGCGGTGGTTCTGCGGAGCTTCAACGCGACGACCACGACCACGTCCCTCTCGCGATCGACGTACACGAACACGGCCACCATGGCCGCGGCGATCGATGCCGTGTCGGGCTGGTCGGCCACGGCGCGCGTGACGGTGCCGACGGATCGCCTGATCGAGACGCCCGGCTGGGACGCCAAGGGCACGAGTGTCGAGCTCCAGTACTGGACCGACTACGACGGCGAGTACGAGGTGGACTACGAGGAGGGCCAGCTGCGTATTCGGATCCCGTCGTACACGGGCGGGATCTGGTATCGCGGCATGGGCTCGGTGCTCTATCAGGCCGGCTACACCGAACTGCCTCGCGACATCGAGCAGGTGCTGCTGACGCTGATCAAGTCGTCCTACGACGCGACGAAGCGGGACGGCTCGGTGATTGCGGAGCGGCTGGGCGACTACTCGTACCAGCTTGCGCAGGAGTCGCTGTCCGGCGGCGTCAGCAAGGCGAACATCGCGTCTCAGCTGGCGGTGCTCGATCGATACCGGAGGATGCTCCCGTGAGCATCCAGACGATGACGGACGAGACTTCGGCGGTGGTGACCCGCCAAGGTGCCCCGTCGCTGACGACCGGGGCTCGGACGATTACCACGGTGTGGTCGGGTCGGGTGCGGCTGCAGCCGCTGAGCGGGGCGGAGCAGGCGAAGTACAGCAGGGACACCGAGGTGGTCAACGCGAAGGCCTACATTGCGGGCAGCACGCCGATCCTGTCGGGCGACACCCTGTCGGTGGGCTCGACGGCGTACATCGTCCGTGCGGTGCGTGACATCAACCTGCTGGGCCGCCTCACGACGCTCGAGTTGGAGCGGCAGCGGTAATGGCTGCCGTGCGTGGTCCAGACGGTCGGTTCATCAAGGCCGGCACCGTGTCCGATCAGACGGCTGCGTTTTCGGCCGCCCTCGTCAAGGCCGTGATGGAGGCGACCGAGCGGCAGACGCGGGAGATTGCCACGGCCATCCTCCGCGGGTACCAGGGCACGCCGGGCATCCTGCGGGTCAACCCGACCCGCCGGCTGCCGTCGGGCAACCGCGTCGGCACGGACCCGTCCGCTCCGGGCGAGCCGCCGAAGCAGGTCACGGGCACCCTGCAGCGTGAACTCGACACCGACACCGAGCGGCAGGGTGACCGGGCGGTGGGGCGGATCGGCTACCGGAGCGGGTCGCCGGCGTCGCAGTACGCCCCTGCCCTCGAGTACGGCACGAACCGGATGGCCGCTCGTCCGTTCCTGCGTCCCGCCCTTGATGCACATAAGCAGGACTTTATCCGCCGGCTGCAGCGGATCGGGGAGAAGCTGGGGTAATGGGCGTGCTGCAGGTCAACGTGTGGAACGGGCTGGCTGCCCACCTGGACGCCGTGTCGTCGTTCAAGACGGCGATCGGGGGCAGGATCTACTACGGCATTGCGCCGGAAGCGGTCCAGCGTCCCTATGCCGTCGTCACGTTCATCGACGATGTACCATTCAACGCGTTCACGCACGACGGGTACGAGACGCGCGTACAGTTTTCGATCTACGGTGACGAGGCCATCGGGCATCGATCCGTGATCGACATCGCGGACAAGCTTCGGGCGAGACTGCATCGGGTGCGGTTCACCGTCGTCGATCACGAGCCGATGCAGGCCGTGTTCGCTAACAGCCGCGGGGCGTTGCTGGAAGATCAACTCTGGCGGATGGATATGGACTTCATCCTCCGCGGCTTTGAGAGTGGGAGCTGACACATGGCTGTCGTTGCTGGGACCGAAGGAAGCGTCGTGTTTGCGAACGGGTACGCCGTCAAGGTGACCGCGTGGACCATTTCGGTCGAGGCCGACGAGGTGGACATCACCTCGTGGGACGAGTACGGGGTGTCGTCCGACGCGGCTGCGCGCCTTGCATCGTGGGATGCGTACCTCGGTGGACGGAAGCGGTGGAGCGGCACCTACACGGCCGTCTTCGACTCGGCGACCGATCCGTACACGAGCAGCACGCCGCTGGGCATGACGGCAGCTGCTGCCTCGGCAGATTTCTTCATCGACAACAATGCGGGCGGCACGGACAGCAAGTTCGCGGGGACCATCATCGTGACGGGCATCGAGGCCACGAACGACGTGTCCGACGCTGCGCGGATCACCTTCTCGTTCCGCGGCACCGGGGCTCTGGTCTACACCGAACAGACTGCCGGCGCGTAATAGGAACCGACAATGCTGGATACCGGGATCGAGTTCGTCCTCGGCGACGGGCAGACGTACACGCTGCACCCGCTCACCCTGCGTGACTGGTCGGCGTTCGCGGAATGGGTGGGCGAGCGCGAGGGCAAGAAGCTCGTCGCCTTCGACGCGATGATGCAGGCGGCGGAGACGATGAGCGGGATGCTCTGGCTCGTCCACCGCTCGTTCCGGAAGGCACATCCGCAGGTCGGCATCGATCGAGTCATGGACTTGCTCGGATCGCTCGACCGCCTGGCGTCGATCGGTGCCAGGGTGATGGCACAGCCGGACGCGGATCCGGACCCTCACCGGGCCGAGGAGGCGGTGACCTGATGGACCTTGCACTGATCGCCGCCCACCTGTCCAACTCGTCCCTGGACGAGGTGGCGGGGTGGTCGCTGCGTCAGTGCGTTGCGGTGACTCGGCGATATCGATCGGTGCTGCCGTTCCTCGGGCTCGGTGCCGACAGCAAGGCCGAGCCCGTGCGTGACCCGCAGGCGGTCAAGTCGATCGCCCATGCCTTCGGATTGGTGCGTCCGTCGTGAAGATCGCCGAAGCATTCGTCGAGATCAGTGCCCGGTTCGACAAGCTCAAGCAGGGTTTGTCAGGTGCCGTGTCAACGGCACGCACTCAGGTCGGAAAGATCGAAGGCCGGTTTGCCAAGATGCGGGCAACCGTGGGCGCTGCCTTTGACGGATTGGCGAAGAAGGCTCGGGAATCGTTCACTCAGATTGGCGGCGCAATCACCGGCGCGGCGACCGGACTTCTTGCATTCGTCGACCGCACGGCTGCGATCATCGATGAGCAGGCGAAGTTCGCCCGCCGCGTCGGCGTGACCGTCCAGTCTTTGCGAGAGTTCGAGCACGCAGCTGAACTGTCCGGAATCCAAGCCAATCAGTTCCGGATGGCGTTGCAACGATTGACGCGACGGTCTGCGGAAGCCGCGATGGGCACCGGGGAAGCCAAAGACGCGCTGGCGGAACTGGGCATCAACGCCGAAAAGTTCGTCGGTCTTTCGCTTGAAGACAAGATGGGCGTGCTGGCGGATGCGTTCGCCAAAGTGACAAACCAGGCCGACCGAGTTCGCCTCGCGTTCAAGCTGTTTGACGCCGAAGGCGTGGCGATGGTCCAGATGCTCGAGAACGGCCGCATCGGCCTTGCATCGATGACGGCTGAGTTTCGCAGGCTTAATGGAGTCGTTACGGACGATTCGGCAAAGGCCCTCGAAGACTACAACGACTCGATGACGAAACTGAGGGCGACATTCAGTGGGCTTGGCGTCGAGTTGGCAACCGGATTGGCGCCTGCACTTCAAGCAATGGCCGAAGAGTGGACGATCTGGCTTCGCCGTGTGAAGGACACAGAGCTGTCGCTGAGTGGTGTTCTCGGGCTGCTTCGCGACATCGTCGCAAATTCCGTTTTTGGCGGCCTTCTTGGTTTGACGCCAGACACCTCGCTGGCACCCGACGAGCGTGGCGCAACGGAAACCCGTTCGGAGGCCGCACGCGAGAGGTTGCGCCGCGAACGTGAAATGGCGGAAATGTCCACGCAGGTCTTGATGGAGGAGGCGCGGCGAGAGTTTCAGCGAGCGCTGGCATACACCTCTCAGTACACCGGGTTGCCAGGCGCCGCATTCCTGCGCCCTCGCGGGTATGGGGAGTTCAGCACGGGCGGCAGAGGCAACGAGGGCACACCGTTCACCCCCGGCCCCGGCTTCCTGCCCACGTCGTCGGCTCTGGACAAGCCGCTGGCCGCCGTGACGCAGGCGATCACCACGGCCGTCGCGTCCGGCATCGAGTCCGTCAGCACGGCGATCGGCGGCTTCAACGCCGGCGTCGAGCAGCAGATCCAGCGCAACATGCTGACGCAGTCGCAGCAGCAGACCAGGCTGCTGCGTGACATCCGAGACGGCGTCAACGCGGCCCAGTCCGGAGGGGCATTCACATGAGCGCATTCCCCGGCACGGGCGAGTTCGGCGCGAATCCCCAGGTGCGGGTTGCCCGCGTCATCGGTGGCGAATCGTTCGAGCGATCGGGCGAGCGGGACCGCCGGAGAATCCAGTGGTCCGTCACGCCGAAGGATCCGAGCGTCGAGGCACAGGTGGCGACGGCGACGCTGGCGTGGCGTGCCGTCGGCGTCCAGGTCGGCGACGCCCACCCGGAAGATCCGTCGCTGCGGGCGTCCGAGTTCCGCGTGTCGCAGACGCGCGAGAACCGGTACGCATGGGTCGTCGAGTGGACGTACCAGCCGGTATCGCCCACGGACCCCGGCGGCGACGACCCGACCGAGCCCGGGTTCGTCGAGGTGAACGTGGACAACGAAGTCGAGTTCCAGGACTTCTACGTTCAGGGTGCAGACTTCTACACCAATGGCCTGCCCCCGCTCCCGCCGCAGCCGACGACGATCGGAGAGATCATTGCCGTGGATGGCCGGCCGACGAGTCTGCCGGTGCGCACGATCCGGGCCGACATCTCCATCATCGTCGAGGGCTTTCCGGACTTTGCCACGTTCGCCACGGCAAGCGGCCGACGGAACAACGTGACATTCCTAGGCGGTGCTGTCGGCAGCATCCTGTACACGGGCGCCCGATCGAACCGCATCGCACCGAACCGGTTCCGCGTGACGCACACCTTCGTGCAGGACGAGTTCTTCCACATGCGTCAGATCGGCACGTTCGATCCTGACACGGGCGATCTGATCGACTGCTTTGTAATCCAGCCTTTTCGCAACTTCGCCGACTTCCAAGCCGTGCTTGGGTTGCCGCCGCTGTGACGTACTACCCCAGGTTCAACAGCGGCCAGAACAAGCTCACGCCCGAGTTGCTCAACCGGGCGATGGACGCTCTGCAATGGTTCGAGTCGAACCGCCGGCGGATTGCGTTCAAGAAGCCGGATCAATATGTGCGTCGTCGCGACGTGCCTGGATTCTGGGCGATCATCCTGAACTCGACGCCGGTGAGCGGGCAGCCGAATCGGTGGGAGTACCAGTGGATCGAGGCCAAGAAGAACGGACGCGGGTACGGCACATGGGCGCCGGATCCGGAAGGACGCAGCAGCGTCAACGACGGCAACGCCTATAACGTGCTCGAGAACCCCAACGACGGCACCGGCGTCGAGGGCATCGGCGTGGACGTGGATACTCTGCCTGGTACTTTCGCCATCAAGCCCGTGCCTGCCAGTACGCTCGTCCGGATGTCCACGATCAAGGCCCCGGCTGATGAACCGGAAGAGCCGGCAGTGGTGGAGTACTGGTTCTCATACTGGAATGCCGTGGATGGCCAGTGCTGATGACGCACGCGCATTGGACATGTTGCTGCACTGGCGGTCCAGTCTGTTACCCGATCATCCTTTGTCCGTGTGACGAAGGATCGTTCTCGCCCGGGCTGAACGCCTTGCAGTTCGGGCTCGTCTGCGGGCAGGGTGTTGCCCAGGCATTGATCGGCGGCGGCGCCGGCATCTGCACGAACGACCAAGGCGAACTGCCAGGCATCTACGAGCCCGGTGGGACGTACATCGTCGAAGTCCCGGACGGCCAGGGCGGACTTCCGGGCGGCCCGCTTTGTTTCAGCGTGTCGCCCGAACCGGGCAGCATCTTCCTCGACGTGGTGGCGGCGTGTCCTGCCGTCTTCGGTCAGCCGTCGACTTCGACCTGCGACAATCCGGACTGCTGCGAGGAGGTGATCGTTCCGATCGAAGTCTTCGTGTTGCAGTGGTGCGGGCCGTGCCCGACGAGCCAGAGTCCGCCGTTGGATGCGTCGCAAACGACGCAGTACGCTGCCGTCGGTTCTGTCCCGGATGGATGCGACGTCGTGCAGATCACGCTCAACGGCAATCTGTACTGCTTCGAGGTGATCCGTCCGAGCGTCTTCGTGAACTCGGACACGCCGCTTGTTTCCATTGAGGTGTGTTACGACGAATGCGAAGGACCGCCCGGCGAACCGAGCGCGTGCTGCGTCATCGAGGCTCCGCCGACCAGTTGCACCGAATGCACTCCGGAACTGTGCCCGAACACGTTTACCATTGTCATTCCGGCGTTGTCCAGGCTGTGCTGCCGCCACGACGGTACGCCCGTGGGTCCGCCCTGCAATCCGACTGTTGGATCATGCAACTTTGCTGATCCGGACGAATGCCCGGTTCTTACAACGATCACGTTTGAAGACTGCGCCGTAGGCGACCCGCTTTCCATTTCTCCGGAACAGCCATTGCTGTATGAAGGGCGATACAACCCGGCCATCACGCGCATCGAATGTTTGACGCGCGGCGAGTTCACCGTCCCGTGCCAATCCTGTTCCGGATGGGGTGGATGTGGGGCGACGACGTGCGTACCGAACGATTCGTTATGGCCTCTCGGCGAAAGCCGCTGGATTTTTAGAACCAACTTCATTGGCTGGTTTGTGCGCATCGGTCCAGAATCGGTTTGTCCGCTTGGCAACTATCGTTTCTGCCGATTTGCGAGTCAGGCTCAGCCACCAAACGAACAAAAATTCGTGAGGCGTGACGACTTCCTGCCCATCAACGCTTTGACATTGCAGGCCGTCTGATGCACAGCGGTTGCGTCCACTACGATCCGACGAGCAGGCACGCAGGCCGGTGTGCCCTGGGCATCTACGGCGCGGGCACGGTGAGCCCTGGTACCTGCCTCGTCCAATGCCAGTCGTTCACAGGCAACGAGACGCTGCGTGCCGCCTATCGCCGCCGGGTCATGCTCACGGCCAACGGCATCGATGTCAGGACGATGCAGCCGGCCGTCGCCGTCACCGTCCACCGCTGGCTGGGCATCGACTGGATTGGGAAGCCGTGGCCGCTTCGCCTCCGGGTGCGAACCTCGTGGCCGTTCGTGGCCATCGAGGATGCCCCCGGCTGCGGCTGTATCATGAGGCTGAAGCGGCTGTGGCAGCGGCTGCGGCCGGCGAAGCCAAAGAAGGGATGCGGATGCCGTTCATCAGCGTCAACCTGACCACGACCGGCTGGAGGTCGCAGGCCATCGAGGTCGGCGCGTCCACCAGGCTGGCCCTCGCCGTCGATCATGACGACGCGACGTACAGCTGGACGTTGGGGGCGCTGACGCTGCAGTGGACGGTGGACGAGGACCGCAAGGTGTGGGTGGACTTCGATCCGGCGATCGTGCTGTTGTCCGGCACCCGTGGCTACCCGCGGGTGCCCGTCGCCGGCGTGCTGGCCGTCCGCCTCCGCTGCGCGGCTCCCGATACCGGGGCAGACCCGTCCTGCCGCCTGGACTACCTGCTGACATGAGCGACGCCGCGAACATCCCGTACGCCCAGCGAGAGCCGGACGACTGGACGGGCTCGCCGCTCGATGTCGATGGCGCCTTGGACGAGTTGGCGTCGAGGACGTCGGACGCAGAGACGGCGATCGACGCGCGGATCAAGTACGCCGACATCAAGGGCAACGGGATCATCGCGAGGTCTGCCCCGACGGACTTCGAGAATCGGACGATCACCGCCGGTACCGGCATCACGGTGACGGACGGCGACGGTGTGTCCGGGAATCCGACGATCGCGAGTCTGATCGACGGTGCGTCGTACTACGCCGGATCGAACAGCAGCACATTCACGACCTCGGAAACCGATGTCCCATTCGACACGGCGAATCGCACGGCTTCGTTCGTGTCGGTATCGAGCGGTGCATTCACCGTGTCGGCGGATGGCGTGTACATGATCACCGCATCGGTGAACGCCAACCAGAACGGCAGTTCGACGCTGTCGGCCTGGTACGCTCGCCTGATGGTGGACACCGGCTCAGGCTACGCGGAGACGTACCCTTGTCGTACGTCGGGCGTGACCGACAACGCGGTCCATGACTGGCAGTCCGGCTCGTTGTCGTGCATCATCCCGCTCGACAACGGCGACTCGTTCAAGATCACCGGTGCTCGAGCGTCCGGATCGGCCACGTTCGAATGGCGCGGTGGCCTCGGATACTGTCACATCACCATTCTGAGGATCGCCTGATGCCGAGCCTGCGGGACTATCTCATCGGTAGGATCGAGGCCGCCGGCTATCAGGTGGCCGACATCGAGCTCATCACGTGGGATACCAGGACCGAGTACGCCGACGGCACGACGTGGGTGCCCACGAATGCGGCTTCGTTTTCGCAGTCTGCCCAGCGTGTAGACATCGGCGACGTGGGCACGGATGCTCGGACGCGGATCCGGTTTCACATGCGGACAGGGGCGGTGTACCAGTGGATCGGTGACGATTTCGTCCGCGTGGACGACGTGCCGCGATCGATCGAAGTGACGCCCGCGATGTTGCGGGGAGAGTGAGGCAGGGACAATGGCAACCATCAAGTGGCTTGGTGGAGCGACGGCGGTGGCCCAGGTGTCCACCGTCACGCTCAACAACGACTTCAACGACAGCGAAACCGCACTGTCGATCACGCTGACCGCCGAGGACGGGAGCACGACGCAGAGTGTCAGCATCACGCCCAGCGGAACCAACGAGACGACGATCGCAGCTGCTCTGCAGGTTGCATGTGCAGCTTCCTCGCAGAGTCTGTTTCAGGCGATCACGTTCACGGCGGCCAGCAACGTCGTGACGCTCACGGCGAACACCGCCGGCGTCCCGTTCTACTTCGCTTCGGCGGTGACCGGCGGCGCTGGCACGACGACCGACGCGACGGGCACGTCAAACGCCGGCCCGAACGATTGGAACACCGCGGCGAACTGGTCCACCAATGCCGTGCCGACGAACTCCGATTCCGTGGTCATCGCGGACGGCGACTTCGACATCCTGTACGGCCTCGACCAGTCGAGCGTGAGCCTGGCAAACCTGTCGGTGAACGTCGGTTTCACGGGGAACGTCGGCGACATCGGCAACGAGTACCCGCTGCAGATCAACGGCAACGTCGCCAACATCCGCGCGTCGGGTCGTTTCCTTTGGTCGGGTGACCTGCCCGTTTGGATCATTTCTCAGACAGCCCGTGGTTCCGACGCGGTTGTGCTGAAGGATACGACCGGACTTGCGGTGTACATCTTGGGTGTCAACTGCATCGGCGAAGTGCGGATTCAAAACGGATCCGGCGCACCGACCGTGACGATGACCGAGTGCCCGCGTGCTCAGTGCACGATCGAGGACGGCGTGTCGGGTGGCACCCTGTTCTTGGGTTCGGGTACTGTCGTCAGCGAGTCCGACATCAACAACGTCACCATCTGGGGCGGCACTCTGACGATGAATGATTCGGGCATCTACGGTACCCTCGAGCAGTTGGGCGGCGTCATCAACGCGAACGGTTCGCCGGACTCGGGCAACAACGGGGGCGAGTGGTTCGGCTCGCAACCGAAGGTGTACGGCGGCCTGCTCACGTTCGCCGCCAACACGCAGACGGCGGTGACGATCGAGAGCGGTATGCAGGTGTACGGTGGGACGGTCAACTTCCGCAGCGGCCTCCAGAACATCACGTTCGACGTGAATCCCACGGTCTGGGGCGGGCAGGTGCTGACGGATCAGGGCCTCGCCTTCGACCCGACCCCCTGAGCCGGTCCACGCCCTGCTCACCCGCCCCGCCCGGGCCTCCCCGCGGCGGGGCGATTTTTTTTGGAATCGGGCTCAAGACGGGCCTTCCCAGTGGCCGATGACCCCGTTAGCCTTAGCGAGTCGGGCCGGCACGGAGCCGCGAGGGGGCAGGACGCCCCGCCCGACCGAACCACGAACCAGGGAGTCCGACATGAACCAGCGACGAGTCCGCTACGAACTGCGTCAGCCGCTCGCAGGAGCGGCCTGCCCCGCCCGCGAGGGCAAGACCATCAGCCGCCACCGCACCCTCGAGGGAGCCCGCAAGGCCCGCGAGCAGCGTGCTCGTGGGGCCGCCTCGCAGGGCGGCTGGTCCGAGGCCGTCATCTACGACACGATCGATCAGACGGTCGTCACGCTGGAGGACGTGCTGTGAACACCTACGCCCTCCTTCGTCACCCGGATAAGTACCTGTGGTGGGGCACCGTCTCCGCCGGCCGCGAGGGCTGGGTGGACATGCACATGGCCCACGAGTTCGGCGACGACCCCGAGCGGATCGGGATGCACTGCGCCATCATCGACGCCCACACCGGCGTCAAGCCGATCGTCGAGTGGCACACCCGAGCCCGCAGCGGGACTGGGCCGGCGAGCGGAACACGCCCGAGTGGCAGGCCATGAACAACCGGTTTTCGGGGTTCGGATCATGAGTGCCATCGTGAAGCGCAGCGTGTCCGACGACGACCTCCGTGACCTCGCCAAGCGCATCGAGCCGATGTGCGTGCTCGAGTGGCACGAGGACCAGAAATGGCTCGTGCAGCAGATGCAGCGGAAGCTCGCGGGCCTGCCGTACGATCGCGAGATCGACGACGTGTTTGCCCAGGTCATCCTGGCCGCTCAGGCGATCCGCCGCATCTTCGACTGATCCTCCTGTGGTGGGGGTATTTGCCCCCGTGTGTCGCCTCCGGGCGGCCACGGGGTTTCACGAATCACGGCACGCCGGACGCCGCGGCCGGCCAGCCGAACACACAGCGGCAGAACCGAGGAGCCCATCATGGCACTCAGAGCGACGAAGCAGCGGCGCAAGCCGCGGCTGCGGTGTCTCATCTACGGCCCGCCCGGGGCTGGGAAGACGACGGCAGCCATCCAGTTCCCCTCCCCCTACATCATCGACACCGAGGGCGGAACGGACTACTACGGCGAGATCATTGAGCGGAGCGCCGGGGCCGTCTTTCGCACGTCGTCGATCGACGAGGTCATCCGCGAGGTGAGAGCCCTGGCGACCGAGTCGCACCCGTACAAGACGATCGTGCTCGATCCGTTTACCACGCTGTTCGACACGGCGGTCGAGGAGGGCATGGCCCTCAAGGGCGACGAGTTCGGCAAGCACACGGCGTACGCCAAGAGCAAGAGCAAGGCCCTCATCCGCATGATGGATGCGGCCGACATGAACATCGTGCTGACGAGCCACGAGGCTCCGAGGTGGGACGCGGGCAAGGAGGCGGGCACGAAGCCTGCGGGCTGGGCGGATTTGCCGTACTTCGCCGACGTCGTGTTCGCCCTGCGGACGATCGGCAAGAAGCGCATGGCCCGCGTCGAGAAGTGCCGCCCGAAATGGTTCGAGGACCAGGGCCAGTTCGAGTGGTCGTTCGAAGCCATCTCGGACGCGGTCGGCCCGGACCTGTTCGCCGACGTCGAGCAGGCGGTGTTTGCGACGGAGGAGCAGGCCGAGCGTCTGCGTCATCTGACCGGCATGGTCAAGGGTGGGGACGAGAGGCTCGCAAAGTTCATGAGCCGCATGAACGCCGAGGCCATCACGGACATCAAGGCCGACGAGGTGTCGGCTGTCATCAGCAAGCTCGAGCAGGAGATTCAGGCGTGAATGACTTCCACTACGACCCCACCGCGTTCGGCGACTTCGACCCCGACGCCGGCCCCGAGTTCGAGCCGCTGCCGAAGGGCGACTACGAGGCGGTGATCGCCGTCGCGGAGGCCAAGACGAGCAAGGCGGGCAATCCGATGATCGCCCTGACGCTCGAGATCGACCACGACGGCTCGACGCGCAAGGTGTGGGACTACCTCACCTTCAGCGACGCGGCCAAGGGCGTCGTCGGGAACAAGTGTGCCGCCCTCGGGCTGCTCGACGAGCTGAAGGACGGCACGCTCACGCCCGAGTCGTTCCTGGGCTGCATGTGCCGGGTGCGGATCAAGCACGAGACTTCGGAGCAGTACGGCACCCGCGAGAAGGTGGCGTTCTACCACCAGGGCACGCCGCAGCCGAAGCCGGCGCCGGCGGCTCCGATCTCCGAGGCGGACATCCCGTTCTGATTCTTCTTCTCCTCGTTCGTGCCCGGGGCGGGCTTCGGCCTGCCCCGGGCGATACGGAGGCACCCATGCACCGCATCCTGTCCCTGATCGCTCTGCCGTTCTACCTGGTCGCCTGTCTCGTCCTGCTGCCGCTCGCGGTGGAGCAGGGGCGGGAGGAGGGGGTCGTCAAGTGAACAAGCCTTTCCAGATCAAATCAACGCTGCACGCCCTTCATGTGGAATCCGCCCGAAAGCAACAGCGCGCCCACTTCCGCGAGATCATCGAGGTCGCCGAAGCGGGCGGCGAGTGCGAGTGCGACGTGTGCAACGCCGTCATGGTGCCGCTCATCTGCCGCACGCCCTCGTGGCTTGACAAGAACGAGGAGTGGATCGGTTCGGTCGTCTGCCGCCACTGCGGGGCGAAGCTGGTGGACGAGTCGTTCATCGGTGCCTGGAACATGCGCGGGAAGATCGGGGGCGACTCATGAGCGACCACCCGTTCCACGACGTCGTCGAGCTGTTCCCGAGGATGACGGACGAGCAGTTCGAGGCGCTCGTGGATGACATCAAGGCGAACGGCGTTCGCGTGCCGGTCCTGATGCACGAGGGACAGATCGTCGATGGCCGCCACCGCTGGCTCGCGTGCGATCGGCTTGGCATCAAATGTCCGACGACCAACCTTGAGCTGAATGACGGCGAGTCAATGGTGTCGTACGTCATCGCCCTGAACCTGAAGCGCCGCCACCTGACGACGTCGCAGCGGGCGATGGTTGGCGTCGACGCCCTTCCGCTCTACGAGGCCGAGGCGGCGGGGCGGAAGGCGGCCAATGGCGGCGACCGTAGACCGGAGGTGGCAAGATTGCCACCTCCGGTTGAAACGGCGAAGGCCC
>Ga0180435_10004287_pt1 | contig 14074 bp, 8 predicted proteins | sample SS_ome_3_FD_132467 | JGI IMG/M metagenome (GOLD analysis project Ga0180435, IMG submission 132467) | Hypersaline lake sediment archaeal communities from the Salton Sea, California, USA - SS_3_S_1 metaG | ecosystem: Environmental > Aquatic > Non-marine Saline and Alkaline > Hypersaline > Sediment... | reverse complement strand
TGCCTGGAAACTCAGGAAGAAACTGGGTCTGGTGGAGAGTCCCGATACCCAGGTATTTCGATGGGTGAACGCCGAGGGTGATGGCTTACCGGGACTTATTGTAGACTATTACGCAGGTACTGCTGTGGTCCAGATGCACTCCATTGGCATGCATCACCAGTTGGAAGCCATCGTAAATGCACTGAAAAAAAGTGCTGGAGATCGTTTACATACCATATATAATAAGAGCGAAAGCACCTTGCCCGATAAACCCGGGATTTCGGAAAAGAGCGGATTCCTGCTGGGAAAGAAAGATACCGGTGAAGCTCAGGAAAATGGGTTTCGCTTTTTGGTCAACTGGAAGTCAGGGCAGAAGACTGGATTTTTCATTGATCAGCGGGAGAATAGAAAGCTGGTAGGCGAATATTCCAGAGATCGTAAGGTTCTGAATATGTTTGGGTATACAGGTGGTTTCAGCATCTATGCCATGGGTGGAGGAGCAAAGCTTGTTCACAGCGTGGACAGCAGTGGGAAGGCCATCGACCTGACCCGAAAAAATGCGGAGCTGAATTTTCCCGGAGATGAAAGACACAAGGCCTTTGCAGTGGATGCCTTTAGTTATTTTAATGAGATGGAGGAAAGCTACGATCTGATGATCCTGGATCCCCCTGCCTTTGCCAAACATCAGAACGTTCTAAATAATGCGCTTCAGGGCTACAAAAGGTTAAATCAGAGGGCCTTTGAGCATATTGCTCCAGGAGGCATCGTGTTTACTTTCAGCTGTTCGCAGGCAGTAAGCAGAGACAATTTCCGCAGATCCGTATTTGTGGCTGCAGCCAATGCCCGCAGAAAGGTTCGCATCCTGCACCAGCTCAGTCAACCACCCGATCATCCGGTGAGCATTTACCATCCCGAAGGAGAATATCTGAAAGGACTGGTTCTGGAAGTTGAGTAACATTTCAGCCTTCCATGCGTCCTTACTATAATAAGCCTATACGTTTAAAAAGAAAATACAAAGACCTACCATGAAAAAAGCAGTTTTTTTATCACTTATTCTGGCCCTTTCCATCTCATCCTGTTACATCGATGGCTGGGGGACCGGGATCTCCGGCAACGGCAATGTGGTTGAGGAAAGCAGGGATGTGACTGGATTTACCGCAGTGGAAGTCAGCACTGGGATTGATGTTTTTCTCACTCAGGGAAATGAATTTGATGTGGTGGTGGAAGCCGATGAAAATCTCCAGGAAGTAATTCTCACCGAACTTAAGGGAGACAGGTTGGTCATACGCACCGACCATGTGAATATCCGGAGTGCAAAATCCAAAAAGGTCCATGTGACCCTTCCCGAACTTACAGGACTGAAAATAAGCAGCGCCGGCGATTGTGTGGGTGAGACCCCATTTGAATGCCAGGATCTCAGGTTGTCGATCAGCAGTGCCGGGGATCTAACGCTGGAGGTAGATGCAGACAGAATTGATCTGGATATTAGTTCAAGCGGAGATGCCAAACTTGCTGGTTCAGCAGAAGAATTGGACGCCAATCTGAGCAGTGCAGGCGATTTGAACGCCTTTGACCTGCTGGCCGGGAAGGTGGATGTAAGCGTCTCCAGTGCAGGCGATGCAAGAGTTCATGCCACCGACGAAATCTCCATGACCGCATCCAGTGCAGGTAATATCTATTACAGGGGAAATGCCCAGGTTGTACACTCCAACAGTTCCAGTGCCGGGAGCATAGTGCACCGCGACTAATCTGCAAAGTTGATCAACCCAGGTAACTTTTCAGGATCTTACTTCGGGTGGTGTGTTTGAGCCTTTTAATGGCCTTTTCTTTGATCTGCCTGACCCTTTCCCGGGTCAGGTTAAATTCTTCACCGATCTCTTCCAGTGTATGGGGGTGTTTTCCGTTGAGCCCAAAGTATAGCCTGATGATGCTTGCTTCCCTGTAAGTAAGCGTGCTTAAGGCACGTTCGATCTCTTTCCTCAGAGAATCGTTCAGCAAGCCTCTGTCGGGAGAAGGAGTTTCACCATTGAGGAGCACATCATACATATTCCCGTCTTCTCCATCCTGAAGGGGAGCATCCATGGAGACATGCCTGCCCGAACTACGAATGGCGTCCTTCACATCCTCGGGTGCCAGTTCCAGGGTTTGGGCAATTTCCAATATGGTTGGCTCACGTTCAAATTTTTGTTCCAGCTCGGCAAAGGTCTTATTGATCTTGTTGATGGACCCAATTTTATTGAGCGGGAGCCGAACGATCCGGGCTTGCTCGGCAAGTGCCTGAAGGATGGATTGCCTGATCCACCAAACGGCGTAACTGATAAACTTAAAACCGCGGGTTTCATCGAAACGCTGAGCTGCTTTGATCAATCCCAGGTTTCCTTCATTGATCAGGTCGGGAAGGCTTAGTCCCTGGTTCTGGTATTGCTTGGAAACGGATACAACAAATCGAAGATTGGCTTTGATCAACTTCTCCATGGCGGGTGCATCCCCTTTGCGGATTCTCCTCGCCAATTCCACTTCCTCTTCGGCCGAAATTAGGTCAACTTTACCAATCTCATGAAGGTACTTATCCAGAGAAGGAGTCTCTCTGTTAGTGACCTGTTTGATGATTTTCAGTTGTCTCATTGGCAGACAGTCAGGGCTAGATAGCGGACCTGAATATATATATTATTTTTGGTAGTTCATGATATTTCCACTAATATTGCATGAGAATTCCATTCTATCGAACACTAGTTCCATTCTGATTGTATTCCAAACTATCTTGATTTAAAGAAATCCGTTAAGGATCATTATTTAATTACCATACATACATGTACGATATTCTTGAGTTGAACAAAAGGCTACTTGCCGAATTGCGAGATATAGCCAAAGAGTTGAAAATTAAGCGTGTTGAGTCTTTTAAGAAACAGGATCTGATCTATAAGATACTCGACACACAGGCCATCGTTGTTTCAGAAAGCAAGTCGGCCAAAAAAGAGAATGCCCCCAAAAGCGCAGATAAAGGCTCCGAAACTCCCAAAAAGAAACCCGGCAGACCTAAAAAAGAGAAGAAGAAAGAAGCTGAGGTGAAGGCAGAAGCCAAAACTGATGTTAAAACGGAAAGCAAGGCCGAGACTGCTGATAAAGCACCCGCCGAGCAAAGATCCGGCGGTACTGATAAATCCAAAGACAAAAGAGAACAGCCCGCAAAGTCTTCAGAGGAGAGGCCTTTTAGAAAAGAAGGTGGTCGCAGGGGTGATTTTCGCAATAGAAATGAGCGGGGCGATGGCGATCAGCGCGATCAGCGCGACAGCCGCGATACCCGTGATCAAAGAGATAACCGCGATCAGCGCGATAATCGTGAACAGCGCGACAATCGCGACCAGCGCGATAACCGCGATCAGCGCGACAATCGCGATCAGCGTGACAATCGCGACCGGAATGTCCAGAAAAAAGTCCAGGAGCGCCGTGAGGTGGATAAATACGATTTTGAAGGACTCATCACCAATTCAGGTGTTCTGGAGATCATGCCCGACGGATATGGATTTATGCGTTCCTCGGATTACAATTACCTGAATTCACCCGATGATGTATATGTATCCCAGAGCCAGATCAAACTTTTCGGTCTGAAAACCGGTGACAACGTTACAGGTACCATTCGTCCTCCCAAAGAGGGTGAGAAATACTTCCCCCTGATTAAAGTTGAGGAGATCAATGGCCGTACTCCCGATTTCATTCGTGACAGAGTTCCTTTTGATTATCTGACGCCTCTTTTCCCAGATGAGAAGTTCACTCTGGTAGGAAACGGACAGCACAATCTGAGTGTCAGGGTAGTGGATATGTTTGCTCCCATTGGTAAAGGACAGCGTGGACTAATCGTGGCACAGCCCAAGACAGGTAAGACGGTCTTGCTGAAGGATGTGGCCAATGCCATTGCAGCCAACCACCCTGAGGTGTATATGATTGTTCTGTTGATCGACGAACGTCCCGAGGAGGTGACCGACATGGCCAGGAACGTAAATGCAGAAGTTATTTCATCCACCTTTGATGAACCGGCAGACAGACATGTTCGAATTGCCAACATTGTACTGGAGAAAGCCAAGCGCATGGTGGAATGTGGACACGATGTGGTCATTCTGCTTGACTCCATTACCCGCCTTGCCAGGGCTTACAATACCATTTCACCTGCTTCCGGAAAGGTGCTTTCCGGTGGAGTAGATGCCAATGCATTGCACAAACCCAAGCGTTTCTTTGGTGCCGCCAGGAATATTGAAGGCGGAGGATCACTTACCATTCTGGCCACGGCATTGACCGAAACAGGTTCCAAGATGGACGAAGTGATTTTTGAAGAGTTTAAAGGAACCGGTAACATGGAGCTGCAGCTCGACCGTAAGCTTTCCAACAAGCGTGTATACCCATCGGTCGATGTAAATCCTTCCAGTACACGTCGCGAAGATTTGCTGCTTGACAAGCCCATGCTTGACAAGATTTGGATACTCCGAAATTACCTCTCCGATATGAATTCGGTCGAAGCCATGCAGTTCTTGCGAGACCGGATCAGCAAAACCGGAACCAACGAGGAATTTCTTATCTCGATGAACAGCGACTAAAGCTGATAACAAGATCTCTGAAAGTGACGGCCAACACCGTCACTTTTTTGGTTTATTTGAAATGATTTTAAATTCTGTTAGCGTGATAACAATTGCGCCTATTTTACTATTTTTGGGTGACTTCAATGCAAATAGTTAACATACTGTAATATAAATACTTAAGTAAAAATAACATGGCAAATAAGAAGAATTTCATGACTTGTGACGGTAATTATGCCGCAGCGCATATTGCCTACATGTTTAGTGAAGTGGCTGCCATCTATCCCATCACTCCATCCTCCAACATGGCAGAGTATGTGGATGAGTGGTCGGCCAATGGCAGAAAAAATATTTTCGGGGAAACCGTTAAAGTGGCTGAAATGCAGTCAGAAGCCGGTGCTGCCGGTGCGGTACACGGTTCCCTTCAGAGCGGGACCCTCACCAGTACCTTTACTGCTTCGCAGGGCCTGCTGCTTATGATTCCAAACATGTATAAAATCTCCGGAGAATTGCTTCCCGGTGTTTTTCATGTATCGGCCAGGAGCCTTGCGGCCCAGGCACTCTCAATTTTTGGCGATCACAGTGACGTAATGTCAACCCGTCAAACCGGATTTGCCATGCTTGCTACCGGATCCGTACAGGAGGTGATGGACCTGGCACCCATTGCTCACCTGACTTCGGTCAAAACCAGGATCCCCTTCCTGCATTTCTTTGATGGATTCCGTACTTCCCATGAGATACAGAAAGTGGAAGCACCTGACCAGGATGCCCTTGCCAAATTGCTGGATATGGATGCTCTGAAGGCTTTCAGAGACAATGGTCTGAATCCCGAGCATCCTGTAACTAGGGGGCTGGCTCAGAATCCGGATATTTATTTCCAGGCCAGGGAGGCTGCCAATAAATACTACGACGTGATCCCCGACGAGGTGGCTGGTTACATGAAGGAGATCAGTAAACTTACGGGTCGTGAATACAAGCCCTTTACCTACTATGGGGCAGATGATGCCGAGAACATTGTAATAGCGATGGGTTCCATCACTGAAACCCTGAAAGAGGTCGTTGATCACCTGAATGCCAAGGGCGAAAAGGTAGGTCTTCTGTCCGTACACCTGTACAGACCTTTCTCAGCCAAATATTTCATGGATGTACTTCCCAAGTCGGTGAAACGCATTGCCGTTCTGGATCGTACCAAGGAGCCGGGAGCCAATGGTGAACCACTTTACCTGGATGTGAAGGATCTGTTCTACGGAAAGGAAAATGCTCCGGTAATCGTGGGCGGTCGTTACGGACTTTCCTCCAAGGATACTACACCTGCCATGATGATTTCCGTATTTAAGAATCTGAAGATGGCTGAACCCAAGAACCGCTTTACTGTGGGTATCGTGGATGATGTTAGCTTTAGCTCACTTCCACTGCTTCCTGAGATAAGTCTGGGAGCTGAAGGTACTTTCGAAGGTAAATTCTACGGACTGGGTTCCGATGGTACCGTGGGTGCCAACAAGAACTCCATTATGATCATCGGTGAATCGACCGATAAATACTGCCAGGCCTATTTTGCCTATGATTCCAAGAAATCGGGCGGGATCACCACCTCGCACCTGCGTTTTGGTGACAGTCCCATCCGTTCCCCTTACCTGGTGGTAACACCGGATTTTGTAGCCTGTTCTGTACCTGCCTATCTGGAGAAGTACGACATGCTTAAGGGATTAAAAGACGGAGGAACTTTCCTCTTGAACTCCATTTGGGATGAGGAGGAGACCGTTAAGCATCTGCCCAACCATTATAAGCGTTACATGGCAGAGCATAATATTAAATTTTATATCATCAATGCCACCAAACTGGCAGCTGATATTGGATTGGGCAACCGTACCAATACCATTATGCAAAGTGCATTCTTTAAGATTGCTGATATCATTCCCAGTGACCAGGCAGTGGAAGAGATGCGCAAGTTCACCATCAAGAGCTTCGGAAGTAAGGGCGAAGAAGTCGTTAACATGAACTTTGCGGCCATTGAGAAAGGCGCTGATGTAAGCAAGGTAGAGGTGAAAGCCGAATGGGCCAAGCTTAAAGATGAAGCTGACAAGGACACCCGTGTGGGTGTACCCGACTTCGTGAAAAACGTGGTTGAACCCATCAACAACCTGAAAGGCGACGACCTGCCGGTGAGTGCTTTTGCAGGACGTGAAGACGGAACCTTCCCCTCCGGGACCTCCCAGTGGGAGAAACGCGGAATTGCGGTAAACGTACCCGAGTGGATTGGTGAAAACTGTATTCAGTGTAACCAGTGTGCCTATGTATGTCCCCACGCTGCCATTCGTCCCTTCCTCATTGATGAGAAAGAAGCCGCTGCCCTGCCCGAGGGATGCGAAACTCTGAAAGCCACAGGTAAAGTTTTTGACGGTCTTCAGTTTAAGATCCAGGTGAGTGTGCTGGACTGCACTGGTTGCGGAAACTGTGCCGATGTATGTCCGTCCAAAACCAAAGCCCTTGAGATGAAGCCCCTGGCTACTCAGGAAGCTGAAATTCCCATGTGGGATCACCTGATCAAGGAGATTTCCTATAAGGATAGCCTGGTGGATAAGAAAAAAACCGTGAAGAACAGTCAGTTTGCTCAACCCCTGTTTGAATTCTCAGGTGCCTGTGCAGGCTGCGGTGAAACTCCCTATATTAAGTTGATCACTCAGCTTTACGGTGACCAGATGATTGTGGCCAATGCTACAGGTTGTTCTTCCATTTATGGTGGTTCGGCTCCTTCCACACCCTATTGTGCCAATGCCGACGGACAGGGTCCCGCGTGGGCCAATTCCCTCTTTGAGGACAATGCCGAGTATGGTTTCGGTCTGGCTACAGGTGTGAATAAGAACCGTGAGCGGATCATGAACAAGATGAACGCAGCCATGGACGAAGTGAAGCCTGCTACCAAAGAGGCCTTTGAGCAGTGGATTGCGACCATGGAGGACCTGGAAGCTTCCAAAACAGCTTCGGCCAATCTGGTAGAAGTACTTGGAAAAGAAACTCATGACCTGGCCGAAGAGATCCTCTGTCTCAAGCAATACCTGGTGAAAAAGTCGGTTTGGATCTTCGGAGGTGACGGTTGGGCTTATGACATCGGATACGGTGGCCTGGACCATGTAATTGCTTCAGGAGAAGACGTGAACATCCTGGTGATGGACACCGAAGTATATTCCAATACAGGCGGTCAGGCTTCCAAAGCCACTCCGGTGGGTGCTGTGGCCAAGTTTGCTGCTTCCGGAAAGAAAATCCGTAAAAAGGACCTGGGTATGATGGCCATGACTTATGGTTATGTATACGTAGCACAGGTGAGCATGGGAGCCAGCCAGAGTCAGTTTCTGAAGGCCGTCAGGGAAGCAGAAGCTTATCCCGGACCTTCCATCATCATAGCCTATGCACCCTGTATCGCCCATGGTTTGCGTTCAGGTATGGGTAAATCACAACTTCAGGCCAAGCAGGCTGTTGAGAGTGGATACTGGCACCTGTATCGCTACAATCCACTGTTGGAGGATGAGGGTAAAAATCCCTTCCTGCTGGATTCCAAGGAACCGCAGTGGGATCATTTCCAGGAGTTCCTGCAATCGGAGGTACGTTATACCTCTCTGCAGAAAGCCTTCCCTGCTGAGGCTGCTCATCTCTTCAAAGCTGCGCAGACCAATGCCAAGTGGAGGTACGACAGCTATGTCCGCATGGCCAGTCTGGATTTTGCTCCAACTTCCTAAGGGTAGCTATTGAATAAGATCAGGAAAAACCGTCCGCTCGATGCGGGCGGTTTTTTTTATACCTTTGCCCGCAAATCAAGGATTTGGGAAGAATAGTAGCCATCGATTATGGAACAAAACGTACCGGAGTGGCGGTGACCGATCCGGGACAAATGATTGCCTCCCCTCTGGAGACCGTTGCCTCGCATGAGCTGATGATCTTTCTGCAAAAGTATTTTGAAAGGGAAGAGGTCGAAAAGCTGGTGGTGGGCCATCCCAGGCAAATGGATAACAGTGACTCAAAATCACTAAAACAAATACGCTTTTTTGTCCAGGCTTTTAAAAAGCGTTTTCCGGAAATTCCGGTGGAATGGGCCGATGAGCGCTTCACTTCCAAAATGGCCAAAGATGCCCTGCTAAGCGGGGGAATGAAAAAATCCGAGAGAAAAAATAAAGGGAACCTGGACAAAGTTAGCGCAGCGCTTATTCTTCAAAGCTACCTGGAGGGAAAAACAATCTCGGGTAACAGGCGTTAGTACAAACAGAAAGTTGAGATAAAGAAATGGTTTTACCAGTATATGTATATGGGATGCCGGTGCTCAGGAGGATTGCGCCAGAGATTCCCGAAGATTTTAAGGACCTGGATACCTTGATCGAAGACATGTTTGAGACCATGCATGCCAGTGATGGAGTGGGTCTGGCGGCTCCGCAGATAGGAAAATCATTACGGATTTTTGTAGTAGATACCACACCCATGGCTGAAAATAGGGATGAGCCGGAATTAAGGGATTGGAGAAAGGTATTTATTAATCCTTATATCCTGGAAGAATGGGGCGATCCCTGGTCTTTTGAAGAAGGATGTCTGAGTCTTCCCAACATCCGTGAAGAGGTAATGCGCCCCAGCCACGTTCGCATAGAGTATTACGATGAGAACTGGGATTTGCAGGAGGAAGTATATGAAGGAATCCAGGCCAGGGTCATTCAGCACGAGTACGATCACCTGGATGGTAAACTATTTACTGACAAAGTCACCCCCATACGCCGTAAGCTCTTAAGTGCACGTTTGAAGGCAATAAGCAAGGGGAGGGTGGACAGCGATTACCGGATCATCTATCCTAAGAAATAGGAAGAAGAAGGATTTCAGAAGAAATAAAAAGGCCGTCTCGAAGGTTAGATTGAGACGGCCTTTTGTATTTTATAGAATCTGGAATCCCTATACGTAAGGCGTAAAATGCTCTTCGGATTTCAGAAGCATATCGATGTACTGAGCACGCTTATATACAAAGGGATCATTGATGGCATTGCTGCTCAGTTTACCCTGGAATGCTTCAATGGAATCATAACCTTTGCGATCCATCCACTCTTCCAGTTCTCTTAACATTTCTGCTGCATGACCCACGCCATTGTGATAAAATGTGCTAACGGCCTGTACAGCACTGGCGCCTGCCAGAATCATCTTCACCATGTCAATACCTTCGTAGATTCCGTTGTTGGCTGCCACACTTGCATTAATGTTTCCATGGGTGAGGCCAATGTAACGGATGGCCAGACGATGGTCGCTGTGTGTACTCAGGTTCCAGGGAGATACGTGTTTTTCGGCTTCCACGTCAATATCAGGTTCAAACAGCCTGTTAAACAGGATGAAAGCATCTGCTCCGGCTCCGTCCAGATCCTTGATGGTTTTTAAGACATTGGTATAAAAGGGGCTTAGTTTTACGCTCACCGGAACTTTCACAGCTGCTTTTACAGCCTTCAGAAACTCAATCTGTTGTAGGATCACATCGTGACCACTCTTGTCAAAATCGCGGGGAACGGAAAAAAAGTTAAGCTCAAGGCCGGCAACACCTGCTTCTTCCAGAAGCTTTGCATATTCTACCCAGGACTCCTTGTAAACGGCATTCAGGCTGGCGAATACAGGAATGGAAAGGGCTTCGGTGACCTGTTTCAGATTATGAATGTGTTCTTTGGGGCCTCCGTGTTCAATTTTTGGAAACAGATTGATCATTTCGGCATTGCGCTCGTCGTATGCTTCCAGCTGGTTGGATAATTCATTGTCTTCCAACTGAATTTGTTCTTCAAAAAGTGAACGGTATACCATCGCTGACACCCCTGCCTTTTCAGCTTCTATAAGTTTGTCGAGGTTATTGGAAAGATTGCATGCACCCAGGATCAGGGGATTCTTGAGGGTGACTCCCATGTGTTGTGTTGTAAGTGTAGCCATTTGCTTTGAATTATGTATAAAGTTTCTGGTATATAAAACTATCAAGTTATAGGAAAGGTTCAAATAAAAATGGAAGAATGGCAGATATTTTTTCGATGACGGCATGAAAACATGAATGGCCACCCAGCTTGTGATGCGCGATCTTCAAAGAATTCCTGTGGCCAGGGTCCTGATTCCCTTCGTTGCAGGGATCCTTTTGGGATATTTAAGCAAGATCCCGGCTTTTCCGGGGATCCTGTTGATGATCATCCTTTTGGGATGGTTTTGTTTAGTATTGGCTTTTTTTCGCTGTAAGCGAAGAAGCTTAATCCAATCCCGGCTCTTCGGACTCTGGACTTTTGTTTTATGCGTGGCCCTGGGAGCAGGTCACGGAGCGCATAGTCGCCCCTCTGATCCCAATTTACCGCTGGATCGCCAGGTATATATCAGGGGAATTGTGAAAGAAGCACCCGACAGCACACACTCCTTGCTCAGGTGTGAACTTAGGCTGGAACTCCTGTATGTAAACGACACTGTGTACCCCTGTCAAACACAGCTTCTGGTATATTTCTCCCCGGGAGCCGATTCCCTGATACCACGGCCCGGAGAATCCTGGCAATGGCTGGGCTTTTTGAGGCCCATCAGGAACAGTGGAAATCCGGGAAGTCCGGATTTTGAAGCCATCATGCAAAAAAAGAACTGCTGGTACCGTTTCTATGCCACCCCCTTGCTGCTTCCACGGCATTCGGTCAGAACCCAGGGAATAGCTTTCCGTCCGGGCATTGCTTACCATATGCGGAATGCTTATTTCGACAGCTGGCAGGCCGGAGAGGAAGAGCTGGCCTTGTTAAAGGCAGTATGCCTGGGCGATCGAAGTTCCCTGACCGAGGATATGCAAGTCAGCTATGGAGCAGCCGGAGGGATGCATTTACTGGCTGTTTCCGGTCTGCACGTGGGATTGATCTGGTGGGTTTTGCAGGGAGCCACACGCTGGATGGTCAGAACCACAAGAACAGAACTACTTAGGACCCTGCTGGTGCTTGCCTTGCTTTGGTTTTATGCTTCGGTGACAGGCTTCTCTTCCTCTGTTTGCAGGTCTGTGACCATGTTCTCCTTTGTATCGGCGGGAAGGATCAGTGGGCAGCGTACCCAGAGTCTGAATGTCATTCTGGCATCGGCATTGCTGCTAGTGGTCATCCAGCCATCCAGGTTAATGGAACTTGGGTTTCAACTATCCTACTCAGCAATTCTGGGTATTGTGGTCTTCTACCCCTTCTTCCAGAGCTTCTTTCGGATTCGAAATCCCATTCTACGGTGGATTTGGAACGCTGCTTCCGTAAGTTTTGCAGCGCAGTTACTTGCCGCACCCTTGGTGATTTATCATTTTCATTACCTGCCGGTCTATTCCATACTCAGCAGCATTCTTGCCATACCCGTGCTTAGTCTGCTCATAGCTCTTTTTACCTTTTCGGTCCCCTTTATCACGTCCGGCCTTCTGGACTATGTCTTTTTTGAGGTCCTGGGCAGATTGGCATGGCTGATGAATATTACCATGGACACAATATCTTCAATCCCGGGAGCCCTGCTGGAAGACTTATATCTTTCACTTCCGGCATTGTGTCTCTGGATGCTTTTCCTTGTCCTGGGGATGTGTTTTCAGTTAAGCCGATCCAGGTTCCCTGCCTATCTGATGATTTTTGTACTAGCTCTTTTGGTATTATTTAATGCCTATTCGCTGGTAAATCGCAAGCAGACTTCCGAATTGGTCCTCTGTCATTTTCGGGGAGGAAGCCAGGTGGTCCTGAGAGAAGGACAAAAGGTGGATGTATATGCCTGGGAACCTGACAGCATGAACCAGGCATATATGTCCAGATACAGGTCCGAGGTATGGAATCGAAGGCTTTTCCAGCTTCATTGCACCGACTCAGTTCACCTATCAGGGACTTTCGGATCCATCTCGGCCTGCCGGGAACTGGCCAGAGGTATCTGGGCCGTGGGGAATGATAAACTGTCCTTCTGGGTGCTCCGCGGGCCCTTTTTAGATACACAGGCCTTCCCTTTGCTCCTGGATTACAGCAGGAGGACCGTTCTCGATCCGCACTTTTTGCTTCTGTCAGGAGAGCCGGTGAATATTTATCCAGGAAGCCTGGAAGAGCCTATTTCAGCTGAGTTGGTCCTCGACGGATCCAACCGGAGCTGGTTCAGAACAAGGATGGATACGATCAGTGGCCGGATTTACGATACCCATTGGCAGGGAGCTTATGTCAAAAGATGGTAAAAAAAGGGGCCAGCGTTCGCACAATTGGACAATTATCCCTTATTTTGCCTCTTGATTTTTAAACTATCATGCACATTGTAATTGCCGGAGCAGGTGAGGTGGGAAAACACCTGGCCAAAATGCTCAGCAACGAAGAACACGATCTGGTGATCATTGATAACGATCCCGATCGATTAAAAGCGGTGGGGAGTGCCTTGGATGTGATGACCATTGAAGGGAATGCAAATTCCATTGCCAATCTCAAGGAAGCCAAAATCTCCAAAGCTGACCTTTTTATAAGTGTCACCTTTTCCGAAGATGTCAATGTAAACTCGGCCATCCTCAGCAAAAAACTGGGTGCCAAGAAAACCATTGCCAGGATTGATAACCAGGAGTGGCTCATTCCATCCAACAAGGAGATATTTGAAAATCTGGGAGTCGATTACATGATATATCCCGAAAAAATTGCTGCCCGTGAGATTGTGGGACTGCTGTCTGAGACCGGAAGTACAGAGATGGTTGAGTTTTCGGGAGGCAAGTTGCATATGTATGTGATGAGACTCGAAGAGGATGCACCCATCATTCAAAAAACCTTGAGGGAACTTTCCCCGGAGGATACAAAGATGGAATACAGGGCTGTGGCCATAACCAGGCACGGACAAACCATAGTGCCTTCGGGAGATGACCGCTTCGAAACCGGAGATCTGGTATATGTGATCAGTAATAAGGCCGGATTAAAGCACCTTTATAAATATTCTGGAAAGCAGCAGTTTGAGGTACGTAACATTATGATCCTGGGCGGTAGCAGGATAGGAAGGAAAACTGCAGCATCATTGGGTAAACAGCACTATGTAAAACTCATTGAACAAGACAGGCAGAGAAGCTATGCCCTGTCAAATATTCTGAGCAATACCCTGGTGATTCATGGAGATGGTACCGACATGGAATTGCTTCGTCAGGAGGGACTGGAAAAAATGGATGCATTCATTGCAGTGACTGGCAACGCTGAGACCAATATTTTATCCAGTTTGCTGGCAAAACATCTGGGGGTCAAAAGAACCATTGCCGAGGTGGAAAACATGGATTATATCCACCTGGCCGAGAACATTGGAGTGGACACCATCATCAATAAGAAGCTGATCACTGCCAGCCGGATTTTCAGATTTACCATGTCGGAAGAAGTCAGCAGCATCAAATGCCTGACAGGTACGGATGCAGAAGTGATGGAGTTTGTGGTTAAACCCGATGCCCCGGCCACCAGGGGAAGCCTGGCAGATATAGATTTTCCCAGAGAGGCCATCATTGGTGGAGTAACCCGCGGTAAAAAAGCTTTTATTGCTCATGGGGATACCATCAT